>Ga0213828_1001711_pt1 | contig 17295 bp, 17 predicted proteins | sample MC6MC0897MG_FD_180664 | JGI IMG/M metagenome (GOLD analysis project Ga0213828, IMG submission 180664) | Enriched soil aggregate microbial communities from Iowa State University, Ames, United States - MC6-MC0897-MG | ecosystem: Environmental > Terrestrial > Soil > Unclassified | place: USA: Iowa... | reverse complement strand
CAGAAATCTCTTTGCTAAGGACTTTAGATGCTGCAAGTACAGATAATGAAACGACTTCATCACGTACAGCTGCAATAGCTTTTTCTTTTTCAGACTCAATTTCACGTAAAGCCGATTCTTTTAAGCGGTTCGCTTCATTGCGTGCTGCAGTAAGAATTTCTTCTTTTTGTAGTTCGCCTTGCTTCTTAGCGCTTTCAACAATCGATTGTGCTTCCGTACGAGCTTCCTTAAGAAGGCTCTTTTGTTCTTCTAAATATTGGTGCGAATCTTTACGCGCTTTTTCAGCTGCTTCGATTTCACTAGCTACTAATTCTTCACGTTGTTGCATGATGCCCATAAGAGGACCCCAAGCGAACTTTTTCAGTAAAAACATTAATAATAAGAAGATAACCAATGTTGAGATGATGTCACCATTGTTAAATCCTTCACCAGCGCTGGCACCTAGTACAAGATAATCTAAAAACACGATTGTTTCACTCCCTTCAAGAGCTTTGACTTCAACATTATTTAATAACTTGAAAAACTACCTATTTTAAAAAGCTATATTTTCACATAGCTTTTATCTGTTCCAAAATGAAGGGCGAAGTTTCATCTGGAGATTCCTGCTTCGCCACTAGAATCCAGTATACAACTGAATTATTTGTTCATTACGATGAATGCGATTACTACTGCGATGATTGGTAGGGCTTCAACTAATGCTACCCCGATGAACATTGTAGTTTGAAGAACGCCACGTGCTTCTGGTTGACGAGCGATACCTTCTACTGTTTTTGAAACGATAAGACCGTTACCGATACCTGCACCAAGTGCACCTAAACCGATTGCGATTGCTGCTGCTAATAAACCTATTGAACCTACCATTTGAAAATTTCCTCCTTGGAATTGTTTGTTTTTGTGGTTCAAGCATAAGAAATATGCTTTATATTAATGGTCATCGCTCACTTTATGAGCAATGTAAACCATTGTTAACATTGTGAAGATAAAGGCTTGGATAAAGCCGATGAAAATAGAGAAACCTTGCCATGCCATCATAGGAACAATTGCTCCAATGAAGCCCATAGGACCTGTTATTGCTAAACTAGCAATTAAGCCAAGTAAAATCTCACCTGCATAAATGTTACCGTAAAGACGTAGACCAAGAGTTAGCGTATTGGCAAACTCCTCCACAAGCTTTAATGGGAACATGAATGCCATTGGTTTGAAGTATGTCCCAACATAATGGCCTGTACCCTTCATTTTAATACCATAGTAGTGCGTCATTACTAAAATCATTGTCGCAAGAGTCATAGTAACTGTTGGGTCAGCTGTCGGAGATTTCCACCATAGTGTGTGATCATAGGCGATAGAAAATGGAAGACCTAGTAAGTTAGATACCGCGATAAACATAATAAGTGTGATACCTAAAATATGGAATCGTCCACCAGTTTTCCAGTCCATGTTGCTTTTGATGATATTCTTTACGAAATCCATAATCCATTCCATAAAGTTTTGCATCCCAGTTGGCTTTAGTTTTAAACTTCTAGTTGAAATGAACGCAATTAGAAATACGATAATTGCTGCAACTAGTAACATCATCACTGTAGATAAGTTAAATGTTAATGTTGTAAAACCTAAATCTACAGGGTATAACGGAGCTTCGTGATTCATTGTTATTTTTTCACCTCTCTTTCTAATTTTAAGCACATTAGCGGTTCCTTACATGTGATACAATTCTCTCGACAAAGAGAAAAACGTACGGAATCATTAGCCCTATGACCGTGCTAATTAAGTGAAAATAGTTTGGCAACGAGATGGCTATAGCGACTGCCGCCACACCTGATGCAAAGCGAAGCGCTGTACCAAGTGAGCCTATTTTCTTCCCTTCACTAATGGACCTGTCAAACTTCTCCATACGGCGAACTAAAATCCAAAAATTATACGTACCAAAGAATGCACCGATTGCGATGCCCGCAAAAACCGTTTGATAAGGCGTAAAGCCCCAGCCTAGTGCGCAGAGTGCGAGCAAAAAAAATAACGCTCTCTTCTGCATAGCAAAAATGTGATGCAAATCTAGCATTGGTTGTAATCTCCTGAATCATTTTTTCGAGTAATGAAAACGTTTGCTGACCACCATGTGAAATCAGAAAAGAGCAGTGAAAAACACTACTCACAGCGGAATAGTAATGGGAGAGTCATTTCAATTACAGGTGTAAATCCCTAAAAATGCCTTACACCCCTTACCTACTTCGGTAAAAAACCGAAACGCACAAAACGTTGCAAATCGACAGCTTTTATTTTGAACTGTCAATTTAGTAGAAACTTGATATAACAAGTGTTTCAACGCCTCTCAACGAATAGAAACCCTTATCATTCTTACCCTTTGTAAGCATACAATAGGAGGTATTTGAAGTCAATTAGTAAAGGAGAAAAACTTCACAGCCACTATACTCTTGTCAAATTGTTGACAAATTTGTGTATGAAATTTCATAGATTCAAAATTTATTTTCGGAATTATGCAAAAAAAAGCTAATTTACGACAGGATTTCGCTCGTAAATTAGCCTACCCATCAAACTAGGTAAAATAGACTCATTTTTATTTATAAAAATAGTACATTAATTGCTTTTATGCAAAAAATCTAAGAGGGCTTTTACAATTCGCTCAGAGGCATGCCCATCACCGTACGGATTTGATGCTTTTGCCATGGTTTCATAGGCATTTGTATCTTCTAATAATTCCTTTGCAAGAGCATAGATTGTTTCTTCTTCTGTCCCTGCTAGCTTTAAAGTGCCCGCCGCAATTCCTTCTGGACGCTCTGTAGTATCTCTTAGCACAAGAACTGGTTTCCCTAATGAAGGTGCCTCCTCCTGAATACCACCTGAATCTGTAAGTATCATATAAGAGTTAGCCGCGAAATTATGGAAATCGAATACTTCAAGCGGCTCAATTAAATGCACGCGCTTATGATCCCCTAAAATGTCATTGGCAATTTCACGTACGGCCGGGTTCATATGCACCGGATACACAACTTGTACATCTTCGTGCTCTGATAAGATTCTCGTAATTGCACGGAACATATGACGCATTGGTTCACCCAGATTTTCACGACGATGCGCTGTTAATAAAATCATGCGATCCTTACCAATTTTCTCTAATACAGGGTGTGTGTACTGTTCACTGACAGTCGTAGCTAATGCATCAATCGCAGTATTACCTGTGACAAAAATAGTTTCTAATTTTTTATTTTCATCTAATAGATTTTTCTTCGATACTTCAGTCGGTGCAAAATGAAGATCAGCCATGACTCCTGTTAATTGTCGATTCATTTCCTCTGGATAAGGTGAATACTTATTCCACGTACGCAGCCCTGCCTCCACATGACCAATTGCAATTTGGTTATAGAATGCTGCAAGACTTGCAACAAAAGTAGTTGTTGTATCGCCATGTACTAAAACAATATCTGGCTTAGCCTCTTTCATGACTTGATCCAAACCATGTAATGCATTCGTTGTCACGTCGATTAATGTTTGACGATCCTTCATAATATTTAAGTCGTAGTCAGGTACGATTTTAAATGTTTCTAAAACTTGATCTAGCATTTGGCGATGTTGAGCAGTTACAGTCACAATCGATTCTATTTGCTCAGGATGTTTTTGTAATTCTAATACAAGAGGAGCCATCTTAATTGCCTCTGGTCTTGTACCAAAAATCGTCATTACTTTCCATTTTTTCGTCAAAACGATTTGCACCGTCCTTTATTTTATTGTATGAAAAGTGTTTTTCCCCGTTGAAATGCATTTGTCTTCATTCAGCAAATGATGGAGTGGATTTGGTTACTTTTCTGTGGGTGTCCAAACACCTACTGAAATAGCGGAACTTCAAGTGGGAGCCACCTAAACATACGATGAAACGTCCTTCAAAATTGAAGGACGCTTTGAAGTTTTATAAGTTGCCTAAAAAAGTCATACACTAGAGATCTACCTTATTTCGTACCGAATAGGCGATCTCCTGCATCTCCTAAACCTGGCACAATATAGCCATGGTCATTTAATTTTTCGTCAAGAGCAGCAATATAAATATCCACATCTGAATGTTCTTCTTGAATTGCTTTTACACCCTCTGGCGCAGCGATTAAACACATAAATTTAATATTTTTCGCTCCACGTTTTTTCAGGGAGTTAATAGCCTCCACTGCTGAACCACCAGTTGCAAGCATTGGATCTACAATGATGAAATCACGTTCCTCAACATCTGCTGGAAGCTTTGCGTAATATTCAACCGGCTTTAATGTTTCTGGGTCACGATATAGACCGATATGACCTACTTTTGCCGCTGGAATTAGCTTTAATACACCATCTACCATACCAATTCCTGCACGTAAAATTGGGACAATCGCAAGTTTTTTTCCAGAAAGAACTTTTGTTTTCGCTATAGTGACAGGTGTTTCAATTTCGATTTCTTCCACTGGCATATCACGAGTAATTTCAAATGCCATAAGAGTAGCTACCTCATCAACTAGCTCACGAAATTCTTTTGTTCCCGTATTCTTATCACGAATATAAGTTAACTTGTGTTGGATTAGTGGATGATCAAATACATATACTTTGCTCAAAGGAATTCTCTCCTAACCGTTCGGATTTCATTTTTATCTCACCTAGTATAACAGAAAAAAGGAGTCGTCTCAAAATTAAATTTGAGACAACTCCATTTCTAAAATGTTACCTAAGAACGATTATTCGTCTAGTATTTTATCTAATTGCTCAATAGGCATAGGTTTGTAATAAAAATAGCCTTGTCCCACAGTACAACCCAGTGCACGTAATATTTCAACCTGCTCCTCGTTTTCAATCCCTTCAGCCACTGAAGTCATTCCTAGATTTAATGCTAATTGTATAATAGAACGGACAATTGCAAGCGTAGCAGCATCATTAATAGCATTGATAAAACTTCGATCAATTTTTAATTCTGTAAACGGGAGCCTTTGTAAATAGCTTAGTGATGAAAATCCTGTTCCAAAATCATCTACTGATGTTTTAAACCCGTAGCTCTTCAACTCCTGAATGATGGTGAAGGCTGATTGAAAATCGACCAAGCCAATATTTTCAGTCACCTCTAATATGATATATTCTGGATCAATATCAAATTTTCGAACTAAATTCACAATATCTTGAACAAAGTGAACATAATAAAAATGATCTGGCGAAATATTTACTGCAACCCTTACTAAATTTTTACCCATTTTCTTGCGTTCGGCTAACCATGAAAGAACGATCTCTAATATTTGAACATCAATTTCTCGCACTTTCCCCGCACTTTCTGCAACAGGAATGAAAACTGCTGGTGACACAAAACCAAGCTTTGGAGAAATCCAGCGGGCAAGCGCTTCAATACTTTGGATTTCCCCGGTACGTAAATCAACCTTTGGCTGTAAGTGAACAGAAATCTCCTTGTTTTTTAATGCCTGTGACAAATGATTTAACACCGTCATTTGCTGTTCAAGGACATCATTTCTTTCCTGCGTGAAAATTTCCATATGGGTACCTGGTTTATTAGCTGCAAAGGATAAGGCATTGTCTGCAAAGCGAATTGCATCAGCAATTTTTATATCATCATTATAAAAAGCAATGCCTGTTTTCAATGTAATAAAAATGTGCTTTCCACCAATGATAAAAGGCTGACGAATAATTTCTTTAATACGTTTCTCGTAATTTTGAAAAGTAGCTTGGGATGTCACACTTGAAAGAATCAAACTAGAGCTTGTGAATCTAGCAATATATTCATTATACTCATCTTTTTCTTCATTTAGTCGTTTAGCAATTTGTCTTAATAGCTCGTCTCCTGCTTCTCGACCATATAGCTCAACTATTTGATGAAATTCACTAGGTTTTAAGATTTTAATAAAACCACATTGACCACGCTCTTTATCTTTCTCTACCTTATTCAAGAAGCTGTGTCGATTAGGTAGCCCAGTAGTAATATCCAAATAGGCCAAATCCCATATCATTTTTTGTGTTTTTGCATAAGAATATGCTAACGCCACCAATGAACCAATTTTACTAAACATGTTTTCAAAAAACTCTTTGTCATTAGGATAAGGCTTTAAAAATATTGCAAACAACCCTATTGATTGCTGTTGCTGATTTCGTATCGGTACAAACCATCCAGCTGTCTTTTTAGAGGCATTGGCAAAGTTTTTATGTTCTAACGGAATATCAATATCATCCAAATTTGTAATAAAAATAGATTTTCCCTCTTGTATAACTTGGTCATAAAAATTTTTACTTTCACAGCGTTCAGACATCCCTTTTACTTTACTCTTCCCTGTAAAAACTTGAAATTGATTTGACTCTGCTTTAACTAGTACCATACTTACAATATTCGGCATAAAAAATTCATCTAAGCCACTACAAATAATGCTCATCTTTTTATCAAATGGATTATCCTTTTCGATTGCTTCATACATAGCTTTTTCAAGGCGCATTAAAAAATCTTCAGTGTGGTAATATGTTACATCTTTTACAAGTAATAGTACATATAATGTTTCATTTTTACTATTTTGAAATGGCAGCGCTTGTATTTCAGCCCAAAAAGGAGGTTTGTCCAAGCATTTATGATGTAATTTTGCTTGTACCATGACCCCACTATGTATTTTCTGCTTAATCATTTCAATAGTTGCCTTCTGCTCCTCATTTAATAGCAATGAAAAGTAATCACTTTCTACAATTTGTGTATGTGTAGTATTTGTTAGCGCACAAAAAGAATCATTACATTCCAATATTTTATGATTATTTTTTACGTCAAAAATAACGTAGCTTTCTTTTGAATTATCCCCTAATTTACGAATTGTGTTTAATAACATTTCATTTTGTATGTCCATCGATTTAGTAACCATCCAACCCCTCCCGTCTCGATCACTTCTTCTTTCTTACATTGTACATAAAAATTCAATAAATTGTCACTTTTATAAAAAAATCTTCTTTATTAGGACAGTATCTGTCCTCGACCCACTATACTATATCTTTTTCTAATCAGTTTATGTAAATTAATTCAAAAATAAGAGGATTTTATTTTTTTGTTAGAAAAAAAGATACTTCTTACAGTTTTAGCCTTATTTTACAAAACAAAAGAGGCTATGTTTAAAGTGACCTATTGCACTTTAAACACAACCCCGATTAATAATTATGCATATAAAGGATGTTTGTCTGTTAGAGCTTTAACGCGGGCTTTTGCCTCAGCTTTCACAGCTTCATCCTCTGGATTTTTTAGAACTGCTGCAATAATTGCGCCAACTTCTTTCATATCTTCCTCTTTGAAACCACGCGATGTAACTGCAGGTGTACCAATACGGATACCAGAAGTAACAAATGGAGATTCTGTATCATAAGGGATTGTATTTTTATTTGTTGTAATCCCTACTTCGTCTAGTGCATGCTCTGCTACTTTACCTGTTAAGCCAAGAGACTTCACATTAAGAAGCAATAGATGGTTATCGGTACCACCAGATACAATTTCAACGCCCTCAGCCACTAATACTTCACCTAATACTTTGGCATTCGCTTTAATTTGTTTTGCGTATTCTTTAAACTCTGGCTGTAACGCTTCGCCGAATGCTACTGCTTTTGCAGCGATAACGTGCATTAAAGGACCGCCTTGAATACCTGGGAATACAGATTTGTTTAGCTTTTGCTCCCATTCTTTCGAAGCAAGGATTAATCCACCACGCGGACCACGTAATGTTTTATGTGTTGTAGATGTCACAAAATCAGCATATGGCACTGGTGATTGATGTTCTCCAGCAGCTACTAGGCCAGCGATATGTGCCATATCAACCATAAAGTATGCTCCTACCTCATCTGCGATTTCACGGAACTTAGAAAAATCGATTTCACGTGGGTAAGCGGATGCACCTGCAACAATCAATTTTGGTTTATGTTCTAACGCTTTTTGACGTACATCTTCATAATCAATTACTTGAGTATCTTTTGTTACACCATATTCTACGAAATTATAGAGAATACCTGAGAAGTTTACTGGAGATCCATGTGTTAAGTGACCGCCATGAGAAAGGTTCATACCAAGAACTGTATCACCTGGCTCTAAAATTGTATGGTAAACTGCCATGTTAGCTTGTGCACCAGAATGCGGTTGCACGTTTGCATATTCCGCACCAAAGATTTCTTTTACACGGTCACGTGCAATATCCTCTACCACGTCTACATGTTCACAGCCACCATAATAACGTTTACCTGGATAACCCTCAGCATATTTATTTGTTAAAACAGAGCCCTGTGCTTCCATTACAGCTTCAGAAACAAAGTTCTCTGATGCGATTAACTCAATATTTGCTTGTTGACGTTTTTTTTCTGCAAGGATCCCCTCTAAAACTGCTTTGTCTTGTACTGCTAATTTTTCGTATGCCATGTTTGAAAAGCCTCCTAGTATGATTATTATTTATATTTACCCCTTTAAAAGAAAGGTAATATTATTTATATACTGCACGTTCTCCACCAATTAGCTTTGGACGTGTTGTAGCAATAGTTACAACTGCTTCTCCCACCATCCGAACCGATGTACGAACTGGGACAGCTACTGCCTTTAAATGCATGCCAATTAATGTTTGGCCTATATCAATTCCTGCGCTAGCCTTCACTGTTTCAACAACAACTGGATTGTCAAATTGTGTATAGGCATACGCAGACATTGAGCCACCTGCTGTTCGAACAGGAACTACATATACGGGTTCATAGCCAAAACGGTCTGCAATTGTTGCCTCCATTGTAATAGCGCGATTTATATGTTCACAGCCTTGGAATGCAAGATACAGCTGATGTTTCTTTGCAAATGCTTGAAGAGGCTCGAATATCGCCTCAGCAATTTCAAGCGCACCCGCTGTGCCAATTTTCTGACCAATCACCTCAGATGTCGAGCAGCCTACGACAAAAATAGTATTTGGTCGTAAGGTTACCTGCTCTTCAAAGTCACTGAGCAACTGAGTCAAATGTGTCCGTATTTGTTGTGTAACCACTATGCCTCAGCTCCTTTATATATCTAATTAGAAACCACACACGAACAAGAAATAATCATGTGTGTAATAATTAGCTTTCATTATTGTTCAAGTTCAGTAATTTTTTCAATGCGACGAGCATGACGTCCACCCTCAAATTCTGTTCCAAGCCATGTTTGGACAATTTCACGAGCAAGACCAGGGCCGATTACGCGTTCTCCCATAGACAAAACATTTGAGTCATTATGACAACGAGTTGCCTTTGCGCTAAATACATCATGCACTAAAGCACAACGAATTCCCTTCACTTTATTTGCAGCAATGGACATACCAATACCTGTGCCACAAATTAAAATACCTTTATCAAATTCCCCGCTAGCAACACCTTCAGAAACTGGTTTTGCATAATCAGGATAGTCTACTGAATCCGCAGATTGTGGACCAAAATCTTCGTAGCTAATATTTAGCTCATCTAACAGGTGCATAATCTCACGACGTAAGTTATTGCCTCCGTGATCAGAAGAAATTGCTATTCTCACTGGGTTCCCTCATTTCGAATTTATAGTCAACACTAGTGTACCACTTCTATCTCAAGAATAACATGATTTTTCTTGCATTTTTATGCTGATTTCTCCTGAAAGACGAACATTTCTTGTAAACCACTATAAGATCATTCACTTTTAAAGTTGATTTTTTAAAGATAAATAGAATTTTATTCTTCTAAATTCGGATAACAGTCATTTGTTGTAATATTCTATCTTCTATAGTTTTTTCACCTTTTTAATTACAGTGGACATACTTTATCAGTACATCAAATGTGAACACTGTATTGAGATGCCTCTCGGTTTAATGTTCTCTTCGCCACTTTTAGTAATTTATCCATTGCTTTCGAGGTTCTATCCGTCATTTTAAAGAATCTATCCTTTACTTTTACTGTTCTATCCATCAATAAAAAAACTGTAGCAAACTCGATTCATCCGAGTTGAACTACAGTCAAAAATCCTATGCTTGTCTATCAAATTGTTGAATCATTTTATGCAGCTCTTCCGATTGCTTCTTTAATCCCTGTGCTAATTGCTCCACCTGTTCCATAGCATAAGCTTGTTCTTCTGCCGCTCCGCGTACTTCTTCGGCACCCGCTGATGTTTCTTGTGCAATAGCAGCAACTTCTTGAGATTGGCGAGCAGTTGTTTCAATATTGTGCATTTGTTGTTCTATTAATGAAGATATTTCTACAATCGCTGTCGCCATTTCGTGTACGCTCGAAGACATTCCCTCTACAGCCGTAGTTGTTTCTGACACACGGGCAGCTTCCTTCGTTGCAAAAGCTACTTGTTGATTCATTTGTCTAACAACAATCTCCACGTTTTGTTGCATGGATTGTATTAAGCCTGTAATGCCTTGTACCGCTTTGGCGCTTTCATCAGCCAAACCACGAACCTCTTCAGCAACAACAGCAAAGCCCTTACCATGCTCACCGGCACGAGCCGCCTCAATGGAAGCATTTAATGCTAGTAAATTTGTCTGTGCTGCAATATCTCCTACTAAACTAATGATACGCTCCACTTGTCCAGCATTATCCTCTAATGCACGAATGCTCTCCAATGCTTCATTGTTACCAGTAGCGATTTGTTGAATACTATTAACTAATGTTTCAATAGCCATTGTTGTGTTCGTGAGATTATGTAAAATCTCTTTCGTTTGGGTTGCCGATGCTTCGGCTCTACTATTTACTTCTGTGGCAAGTGCCCGTACATCTTCAATAGCTTCAGCTGTATCTTGTACTGCTATAGCAGAGGCCTCTGCTCCAGTAGAAATATGCTTTACTGTAGAAGCAATACCTTCTGCTTTTTTCGTAGCAATAGCTGCCTCATCCGATAATTGAATAATCGATTGATTTGTTTGCTGGAAATTATGGTCTATACTTTCAACCATTTGTCGTAAGTTTAATACCATTTGCTGGAATGCCTCTGCAACAGAACGAATCTCATCATTTGTTTTCGGCAACTCTACATCTTGTCCTATCTTTCCTTCTGCGACACGTGATGCTGATAATTCTAGCTGCTGTAGTGGTTTGATTAAGACTCCGCAGAATCCCCAAGCTAAAATGCCTGACCACACTATACCTAATAGATAAGTAACTATTTCAAACAGTTTACGATTAATCTCTGGAAAGAAGGTAGGTTGTAAAAATTCGATAAATATAAAGCTAATGCTGTAGGTGATTAGTGCAAGAATACCGACAAATAATGCTAGTTTAAGTCGTAAGCCAAACTGTTTTTTCATAGCGACCCTCAATTCTTTTCAAGTTTTTTTACTAATCGTTCTACCAATTCTTTTAATTCTGCAAATGTTGCTTCATATATTTCTTTATTCCCACCATAAGGATCTACAACATTTTCCACACTACCTTCAATTATATATTCTTTAAAAGTAAAAACCTTGTGTTCTGTATTTGGATATTGAGCAATGATTGTATCTTTATGAGCTGTTGTCATTGTTAAAATTAAATCTGCCCATTCTATTTCAGAAATAGATAGTTGTGTAGCTGAATGTTGATGTCTCATATTCGCTTCATTGACTACTTGTTGCGCATGTGCGGACATTTCAGCATAGGGCATTGCAAAAATACCCGCTGATTGAACTTCAACATTAGCCAGCTGTTGATGTTTTAAAATAGCCTCTGCCATTGGACTGCGACAAGTATTCCCAGTACAAACAAATAGTATTTTCACACTTATCACCTTCCATTCTCTTCTCTTTCTTCTATTGTTGAATAGCTAAAATACTCATTATAATAAAAATAATACCTGCAATGATTTGAATTTTACTACCTAATAACAACTGACTTTTATTAGCAATGACTAAAGACCCATAAGAGCAAATTAGGGCACTTGCACCTGCACTGACAATAAATATTGTTTCTTCTAAGTTTAGCATACCAAAAGAGACACTTACTGAAAAGGTATCTAGGCTTGCAGTCACAGCTAAAAGTACCGGTGAAATTGTTACTTTTTCATTCTTTTGTGAGAACAGGAGCAAATGCATTCCAATCCCGAATAATAAAATACTTGAAACCCATTGTCCCCATTCTAACAGGAAATGAGTTAAATAGCTTCCTAATTCAAAGCCTAGTAACGGGAAAAGCATATGCAAAGCAGCCGTCCACACTGATAAAAAGAACTTATATCGGACATTCGGAATTAAGACATATAGACCTATTACATCAATAGACGTTAAGATACCTGCAAGTATGACCTGCAAGAAAGCACTCCTTCTTCACTAATATTTTATCATTTTATGCTCGAAAATACATTATTATCATCGTTATTCAATAGATATTTCCTTGTCTAAAGATACGTTTTTTACTATTCTTCTTCATAAAAAATAAGCATGCCAGTAATAATAACTAGTATGCTTATTCATTCATTTTTACGGTGTATACCATTTCCCACCAGCAGCCTTTTCTAATCGATTCATAATGGCGGCACCCATTCCTTCAGATGATGTAGTAGTTGATAATATAATGGTAGCCTCTGTTTTATCGCATGCTCTTAATGCATGGTATAATGTAGCACCCATCTCTTCTTTCCGATGTGCCACTCCAATTGAGAAATAAAAATCTGCCTTTATGTCCCTAAAATTATCAGGAGCAAGTAGTGCAACCTTTTGCCCTTGTGCTTGTAATTGTTGTACAGCCTTCTTAACTTTCTCCACATCACAGTCTATTAATAACACAGGGGCATTCGGGGCATAATGTGTATATTTCATACCAGGCGCTTTTGGTGTAGATACTAAGTTTTGCTCATTTTTGGTTGGCTGAATAACAGGTCCAATCTCAAGCTCTAGCATTTCCTTTGTAATTCCACCTGGACGTAAAATAACTGGTGGCTCATGTGTAACATCCAATACTGTGGATTCTAGTCCAATTCCTGTAGAACCACCATCTAATATATAAGGTATGTACCCACCCAAATCATCCTGAACATGTATTGCTTCCGTAGGACTTGGCTTTCCACTACGATTAGCGCTAGGTGCAGCGAGTGGTTTTTTTAATTGTTGAAGTAACGCGAGCGCAACTGGATGATCTGGCATACGAATGCCCACTGTATCAAGCCCAGCTGTCACGCTTTTTGCCAATATATTTGGCTTTACTTGCATAACAAGTGTCAGTGGACCAGGCCAGAATAACTCCATACATGTTTTGGCTACTTCCGGAATATGTTTAATATAAAGCCCAACTTCCTCTTTCGTACCGATGTGGACGATTAATGGATTATCTGATGGGCGACCTTTTGCTTCAAATATTTTTTTAACTGCCTCGTCATTTGTTGCAACTGCACCCAAGCCATAAACCGTTTCTGTTGGAAAAGCTACCACTTCTCCTGCATTTAAGATATCCACAGCCTGTGCATAATTTAACTGATTATTCACATTACTGTCCACAACTTTGTAAACGGTTTCCATGATTAAAACCTTCCTTCAATTATCATTTTCACTGAATTATCCACATATTGTTAATAACTTTATAAAAATTGTGTATAAGTTATCTGAATTTGTGCACAATTCATTCAAAAAAACCCTTTATCCATTCCCAAATAAAAAATGTAACCTCTTCCTTTTCTTCTTCTGGCTCTTCGTTCTTGTCTGGTTCACAAATTGATGGAAATATGCTACACCACCAGTTATCACCACGCGCATTACCAATCTTCACAACAATTGAATGATACATGCTTTGTGGATAAAGAACAGCATTCTGTCTCTTAGGTGGAAATAAATGATCCCCAAGCTGAACCTGTGTATCAAGCTGTGGATAATTTTCGTTTATTTGTGTTTCAATTTCCCGCTTTAATAACTGTATTTGCTCATTATCCACAATTGTAGCAGCAGATACTTGCATAAAATATGGCTTTAAATCTTTAACAAGAAGCTCCTTTTCAAGCTGGTCCTGTGCTGTATTACTATTTGCAATTACTCTTATACGAAAATCTTGTTCTTGTTGTTGATTCATATTTTCCTTAGCTAATCCCACTAATGAAGGAATATATAAAATACATAGTTGTAAAGCAATGGCTATTAATACTAGTCTAGCAAAAGCTAGTAAGATATTCTGTTTTGGCAATCTTATAATCTTGTATTCATTTAACATAAAAATCCCTCCTTGCTCAACATTGTTGGCAAGAAGGAGATACTTTATACATGTATTTCACAAAAAATCATTCGAGGCCTACCATTAATATCTTTTTCTATCGAAATTATAGACTGTGGAAAACTATTTTTAAAGAACTTTGCAACCTGCTCCCCCTGTGTATAACCAATCTCTAGTCCAATAAGTGCGGGTTTATTCACAATGGCTGGCAGCTGTTCAGCCAACTTTCTATATAAAATAAGTCCCTCTTCCTCCGCAAAAAGCGCACTATGTGGTTCATGTTCAAGCACAATGCTCGACATCTCCTTTGCTTCATTAAAGGCAATATAAGGAGGGTTGGATAAAATGATATCGAATCGCTCGCCTACAAGTGGTGCCGTTAAATCGCCCAGTCTGAAATCGATAGTAGCTGCTAAATTTTCTGCATTCTTTTGAGCAGTCATTAGCGCCTTCTCGGATAAATCAGTAGCTACAACTGAAAGCTCTGGACATTCTAGCTTCATAGAAATAGCAATTGCTCCACTCCCTGTTCCAATATCAGCTAGCTTTAATGTTTGCTTATTAAACAGTTTGTCTAAGCGATTAATTGTTCCAAGTACTAACTCCTCTGTTTCAGGTCTAGGAATTAACACTGACTCATCCACAATAAATGAACGACCATAAAATTCCTCACTACCCACACAATACTGTACAGGGCGACCACTCGAATGCTCCTCAATAAGCTCCTTAAATTTCATTTGTTGTTCTATCGTTAGCACATCCTGAAGATGCAGCATTACTCCTGAGTAGCTAATCCCTAATATATGCTGCATAACAATACGTGCAGCAGTTTCCTCCCGACCATTATCCACTAAAAAAGAAGAAGCCCATGCAAGGGCCTCCATCACATTTTTATAAATCATCATTTAAACGCTCTAACTTTGATGCTTGCTCCTCTAAAATAAGGGCATCAATAATTTCGTCAAGTCTACCTTCGACGATTTGATCTAGCTTTTGAATCGTTAATCCAATACGGTGGTCTGTTACACGGTTTTGTGGATAATTGTAAGTACGAATACGCTCAGAGCGATCTCCTGAACCTACAGCTGATTTACGTGTGGCATCGATTTCCTTTTGTGCTTCTTGCATATACATATCAGCAACACGAGCACGAAGAATCTTCATTGCCTTTTCACGGTTTTTGATTTGGGAACGCTCATCCTGCATCGATACTACAACACCTGTTGGTAAATGGGTCATACGAACGGCAGACATCGTTGTATTAACAGATTGACCACCCGCACCAGAAGATGCGAATGTATCTACACGAATATCTTTTTCATGAATTTCAACATCTACTTCTTCTACCTCAGGTAAACATGCTACTGTTGCAGTTGATGTATGGATACGGCCCTGAGATTCTGTAGCAGGAACACGTTGTACACGGTGCGCGCCATTTTCAAATTTGAATTTAGAATAGGCACCTTGTCCATTAATCATAAAGATCACTTCTTTATAACCGCCCATTGGGTTTGGAGTAGCCTCCATAATATCAATTTTCCAGCCCTGTGTCTCCGCATAGCGAGAATACATACGGAATAAATCTCCCGCAAAAATATTTGCCTCATCCCCACCTGCTGCACCACGAATTTCCATAATAACGTTTTTATTATCGTTCGGGTCTTTTGGAATTAGTAAAATGCGTAAACGTTCTTCAAATTCTTCCTGCTGTGCTTTTAATAGATTAAATTCCTCTTTCACCATTTCATGCATATCAGGATCTTTTTCGCTGTCTAGCATTTCACGTGCATCAGCTAATTGCTCTTTTACATTTTTATATTCACGATAAGTATCTACAGTTTCCTGGATATCTGATTGCTCTTTGGAATATTCTCGTAATTTTTTACTATCATTCACAATATCAGGATCACTTAAAAGCTCTGTTAGCCTTTCATAACGATCCTCCACTGCCTGCAATCGATCAAACATGGATTTCACCTCTATTTAGTTTTTTAAGAAGTTTCTTCTTTTCTCAAGTCAAAAAGAAACTTAGCGTAATTACCATTCTTTATCTTGTTTAGCAAAAATAGCTCTTCAACATAACTTGTGGTTGACTTCCGCTCCGCCAGTGTGCTTTCCAGGGGGCGTCCGATTAGCCGCTTCACTCGCGCTGTGATCTGACCCCAAAAACTGTGCGACAGCAACAGATTTTTTGTCCCCCGATAGCAAAGCGTCAGGTTCAGAATACTTACACACATCTGGATGTTGTGAGCTGAATGCGATTTCCCTATTCAGCGATGTGTCAGCTCGAAAAAATCCGGGCACAATACGATGGGACGTAATTGATTTCCACTACTTAGTATAAGGAAATTTTCACATGTACGCTACTTTTTCTTAGCTCTACGCTTGATTGTGTTATAGTGGTGGATGCGCGTGACATTTTCTGCAAACAGGATAGTAGGAATCATTACCACCAATTTGAATTTGATCACCTGTATACACAGGCTTTCCACTTTCATCAACACGTAAATTCATCGTTGCCTTTTTATGGCAGAACCAGCAAATGGTCTTCATTTCTTCAATTTTATCTGCATATGTAAGCATGTACTGACTGCCTTCAAATAACTCATTTTGAAAATCATTTTTCAAACCAAAGCCCATAACAGGTATATCCAATTCATCCACAATATTTGCTAGCTGTAAAACATGTGCCTTTTTTAAAAATTGTACTTCATCAACAAGAACACAGTATGGTTTAACTGCATTTTTTTCCACGAGATCAAATATATTTGTATCATCATAAACAGGTATAGCTTCTTGACGTAAGCCTACTCTACTCGAAACAAAGCCTACTTCATCTCGTGTATCTAAGCCTGATGTAAATATCATGACAGGTTTTTGTTGTTCTTCATAGTTATGCGCAACTTTCAAAATTTCAATGGATTTTCCACTATTCATCGCGCCATGCTTAAAATATAGCTGTGCCATGTTGTCTTCTCCCTTTCTACTTGTCGATCTGGATTGTTGAAAAGACTTGCATCAACGTGTTCATTCATATACTGAAAAAAATACCTGCCAAGCACATGCTTGGCAGGTATTAAACTAACATTAGTTTTTAAGACCGTATTTTTTGTTGAAACGATCCACGCGACCATCAGCAGACGCGAATTTTTGACGGCCAGTATA
>Ga0213828_1001710_pt1 | contig 17314 bp, 15 predicted proteins | sample MC6MC0897MG_FD_180664 | JGI IMG/M metagenome (GOLD analysis project Ga0213828, IMG submission 180664) | Enriched soil aggregate microbial communities from Iowa State University, Ames, United States - MC6-MC0897-MG | ecosystem: Environmental > Terrestrial > Soil > Unclassified | place: USA: Iowa... | reverse complement strand
ACTCGATCAAAGGCCTGCACCGCAACGACTTCATCATGGCCGCGCGCACTGACGAAGTGGCCAAGACTGCAGAAGGACGCAAGTAATGCACTTCGACGCCATCGGCCGGGTACCCGGCGACCCGATCCTCGGCTTGATGGAGGCGTATGCGCAGGACAGCAACCCGCGCAAATTCGACTTGGGCGTTGGCGTCTACAAGGACGCTCAGGGCCTGACGCCGATCCCGGAAGCGGTGAAAATCGCTGAAGCGCGCCTCGTCGAAAGCCAGGATACCAAGACCTACATCGGTGGCCACGGCAACCCGCTGTTCGGCAAAGTCATCAATGAGCTGGTGCTCGGTGCCGACTCGAAGCTGATCGCCGAACAACGTGCCGGCGCCACCCAGACCCCGGGCGGCACCGGTGCCCTGCGTCTGGCGGCTGACTTCATCGCCCAGTGCCTGCCGGGCAAAGGCGTGTGGCTGAGCAACCCGACCTGGCCGATCCACGAAACCATTTTCGCCGCGGCCGGGGTCAAGGTCAGTCACTACCCGTATGTGGGCAGCGACAACCGCCTCGACGTCGAAGCCATGCTCGCCGTGCTCAATGAAGTGCCGAAAGGCGATGTGGTGCTGCTGCACGCGTGCTGCCACAACCCGACCGGTTTCGATTTGAATCATGACGACTGGCAGCGTGTGCTCGACGTGGTGCGCAGCCGCAACCTGCTGCCGCTGATCGACTTTGCCTACCAGGGTTTTGGCGACGGTCTAGAGCAGGATGCGTGGTCGACCCGGTTGTTCGCGGCAGAAGTGCCCGAGCTGCTGATCACCAGTTCCTGCTCGAAGAACTTCGGCCTGTATCGCGACCGCACCGGTGCACTGATCGTCTGCGCGAAAACCGCCGACAAGCTTATCGACATCCGCAGCCAACTGGCCAATATCGCCCGCAACCTGTGGTCGACGCCTCCGGATCACGGTGCGGCGGTGGTCGCGACCATCCTCGCCGATCCAGAGCTGAAAGCGCGTTGGGCCGATGAAGTGGAAGCGATGCGCCTACGCATTGCGCAACTGCGCAGCGGCTTGGTCGAAGCGCTGGAACCGCACGGCTTGCGTGAACGCTTTGCGCACATTGGCGTGCAGCGCGGCATGTTCTCTTACACCGGGCTGTCGCCGGAGCAAGTGAAACAACTGCGCGAGCACCACAGCGTGTACATGGTCAGCTCGGGCCGGGCGAACGTCGCCGGCATCGACGCCTCGCGCCTCGCCCTGCTGGCCGAAGCCATCGCCAACGTCTGCAAATAGTCAAAGCACCGCAGTACCCCTGTAGGAGTGAGCCTGCTCGCGATAGCGGTGTATCAGCCAGCATCTTAGTTGACTGACACACCGCTATCGCGAGCAGGCTCACTCCTACATTTGTTTTGTGGTGACCTTTCGTTTTTGCGCCCCCTGCGGCCATCTGTCGCATTAATTTGAATTAAAAGTCTGATTGTCATTTTTCCTGCTGTATCCTGCGCAGGCTTTCAAGAAGCGCGGATCTACCAGATCTATCAACAGACTTAGCGAGGAGCGCAACCATGCACGAGATTCCTAATCTCCCCTTCCCAAGCCTGCACGTACCTGAGCAGACGACCACGCAACAAGCCGGCGCGGGGCAACCCGAGCCGAAAGAAGCCGTTGAGAGCCGCCCGGCCGACAACGAAGAGTAAGACCCGTCGTACAGACCGTGTGGAAAGCGCTAACATGCGCTTTCCACACTGCCTGAACCCCGAGCCCGCCATGACCGACGAATTCTCCGAAAGCCAAGCTGCCGTACTGATCGGCGCCACCGAGAAAATGATCGAGATCTGGAATCGTCTCTCCCCCGAGAAACAAGCCGCCCTGCTCGCCCGTTTCGGCAGCGAAGAAAATGCCCTGGCGGCGCTGGTCACCACACAACTGGTCGCCCCGGCCAAATCCTGAAGCGTCCACCCGGCAAATAGTTTTACTTTTCCCGCCCCAGATCCGTCCGCGCCGGTATCATAAGCAGCCTATCTAATCTGCCGCTCCCGTGGATCGTTACCCATGTCGTCCTCTATGCCCGAACCCCAGCGCCCCCTGGCGGTCACGCTGCAAGTTGTTTCCATCGTCCTCTTCACCTTTATCGGTTACCTGAACATCGGCATTCCGCTCGCGGTGTTGCCAGGTTACGTCCACAGCGATCTGGGCTTTGGCGCAGTGATCGCCGGTCTGGTGATCAGCGTGCAATACCTCGCCACCCTGCTCAGCCGCCCGTACGCCGGCAAGATCATCGACAACCAGGGCAGCAAACGTGCAGTGATGATTGGCCTCGCAGGATGTGGCTTGAGCGGTGTGTTCATGCTGATTTCGGCGTGGACCCCGAGCATGCCGATGCTCAGTTTGATCAGTCTGTTAATTGGCCGTCTGGTGCTGGGCAGCGCGGAAAGCCTTGTCGGCTCCGGCTCGATCGGCTGGGGCATTGGCCGGGTCGGCGCGGCGAACACGGCCAAAGTGATTTCCTGGAACGGCATCGCCAGTTACGGCGCACTGGCGGTCGGCGCACCGTTCGGCGTGTGGCTGGTCGGCCAGTTGGGATTGTGGAGCATGGGCGTCAGCATCATCTTGCTGGCGATTCTTGGTCTGGCGCTGGCCTGGCCGAAAACCGCCGCGCCGATTGTCGCCGGCGAACGCCTGCCGTTCATGCATGTCCTCGGCAAAGTGTTTCCCCACGGTTGCGGTCTGGCACTGGGCTCGATCGGCTTCGGCACCATCGCCACCTTCATCACCCTGTATTACGCGACCCAGCATTGGGACAACGCCGTGCTGTGCCTGAGCCTGTTCGGCGCCAGCTTCATCGGTGCGCGGCTGCTGTTCGGCAACCTGATCAACCGCCTCGGCGGCTTTCGCGTGGCGATTGCCTGTCTGTCGGTGGAAACCCTTGGCCTGTTGCTGTTGTGGCTGGCGCCGGACGCGCACTGGGCGCTGGCCGGTGCGGCGTTGAGCGGGTTTGGTTTCTCGCTGGTGTTCCCGGCGCTGGGTGTGGAAGCGGTGAATCTGGTGCCCGCCTCCAGTCGCGGCGCAGCCGTCGGCGCTTACTCGCTGTTCATCGACTTGTCGCTGGGGATCACTGGGCCATTGGCCGGGGCGATTGCCGCGGGATTCGGTTTTGCCTCGATCTTCCTCTTCGCTGCCCTCGCCTCGCTAAGCGGATTGGCACTGAGCGTGTATCTGTACAAGCACACCGCCAAGTACCGCGAAGACTAGAAATCCACCTTGCCGCGCCCGGCCTTGATACTGCCGCGCTTGGTTTTCGATTCGAGCCGGCGCTTCTTTGAACCGAGGGTCGGCTTGGTCGGACGGCGTTTCTTTTCGACTTTGGTGGCGCTGAGAATCAGCTCGACCAGACGCTCCAGCGCATCGGCGCGGTTGGCTTCCTGCGTGCGGTATTGCTGCGCTTTGATGATCAACACACCGTCGCTGGTGATGCGGCTGTCACGCAGCGCCAGCAGCCGCTCCTTATAGAACTCGGGCAACGACGAGGCCGGTATGTCGAAGCGCAAGTGCATGGCGCTGGAGACCTTGTTGACGTTCTGCCCACCGGCGCCTTGAGCGCGGATGGCGGTCAGTTCAATCTCGGCATCCGGCAGATGCACGTTGTTGGAAATCACCAGCATGGAAAAGCGTCCGTAATCAGAGCGCGCAGGATACCCCGAAACAGCGCCCAAACCTGCTGAAGATCCACTGATGACCTTCGCCTGTTCGCGATGCGTTCGATGCGATCGACATCGATTTGCCAGAAATCGATCAGCCGCCTAACTGCGCAACTTCTTGCGCACCTGTCGTCGAAAAAACGCCCGCCAATCGCCTACAGCCCACGTCACACGGGCCCTGTAGCCGAGTGCGCAAGAAGTTGCACAGCACTGCGCAACTTCTTGCGCACTTTGAGGCTGTTTCCTCAGTAAAAATCGATTTATCCCACAGGCATCCGGCGCAAACCCTTACTGCGTAGTGGCCATATAGTGGCTGGCACGGATTTTGATATCAAATCGGCACTAACGCGTGCTGAACGCAGGCAGGAACGACAGGGTTGCTCGCCGAGCCAGCCACCCTCGGTCAAAGGAATGACGCAATGAAAGACGCAATTCGCTTGGGCGACTCCACCACTCACGGTGGCAAAGTCCTCGAAGCCTTCTCCCGCACCGACCTCAACGGCAAGCCGATTGCCGGGGTCGGTCACAAGGTCAGCTGCCCGTTGTGCAAAGGGGTTTTCCCAATTGCCGAGGGCAGCAGCACTTACACCGTCGATGGCACACCCATCGCACTGGACGGCATGAAAACCGCCTGCGGCGCCGCCTTGATCGCCAGCGGCCCGAAAGGCGCTGTCGTCAGCTAATCCCGTTTTTTCACTTTGATGCGTACCTCTGAGAGGCGGCTTGTTGTCGCCCGCTCGCTGAGGTCTTCAACTTTTTGCCCTCAAAGCCCGGCCCTTGTTGGCGGGTGAGATGCCGTGATGACCACTGAAACTGCTGTCGCAAAACGTGAGCCCCAAGCCGCCATAGTTCCACTCAATGCCATCGACGTTCAGGACGTCGCCAGCAGTGCGGCGGCTTTCGATGCCTGGCTGCAATCCGCCACCGATGGCGTGGTCACGCTTGACCGGATCAAGAACTACGCCGGCTTCCTGCCGGTGGTCGGCAACATCATGGCGCTGGTCGATGCGCTGAGTGACATCGTCACCCTGTCGGACGCCAAGCAACGCGACCTGCTCACGTGGGCCAGCCTCGGCATCAACCTGATCGGCGTATTGCCGTTGCCGCCGTCGATGGCGGCCGCGCGGATGACCCTGCGCCCGACGCTGTTTCTGGTGCGTCAGGAGATGAGGGCCAGCGGCAAGTTGTTGCTCAGCACCTCCGTGATCGAGGTGCTGGTCGGTCACCTGAACGCCTCGATCATCGGCACCCTCGATGACTTTGTTGAGCAAGCCAAAGGCAAGTTGCCGGGGATTCTGGCGGACGCTGGCAAGCTCGGCGAAGAAATCATCAACGAGATTGCCACCGGTATCGAAACAACGGCCCTTGGCCGGTTTGATGCCAAGGGTGATCTGGAGGAAGCCAGCGCGAGAGCCAGCGTCGGGCGTGGCCAACTCCTCAACGACCCCCTCGCGACGGCCGACAACTTTTTAGCGGCTGCCAACAGCGCCTTGAAAGCGGCAGGCAAGGGCTTGGCCAACAGCGTCGCGCAGAATCTGGTGTCGACCAAGCTCCAGACACAGATCACCACCGAGACCGGAAAACTGCGCGCGATGGGCCCGGAACTGCGCACGCAGTTGAGCAAGCTCGACGATAAAAATGTGCAGAACTCCATCGGCTGGCTGCTGCAGATCCTCTCCAGTGCCGTGATCCTGTGGCGCAAGCGCAATGCCCATGGCCAGAATGCTGCGGTTCATACCGAGAAGACTGGTAAGGCCACCCACACGGCTGCGGAGGGCGAATTGGGTGTTAACAACAAGCAAGTCCCAGCGAAAAGCGCGCCCAATCCGGAGAAAGGTCCCTGTAAATGCGCCACTGAATTCAGCATCAACTTTGCCCTGGGTTCGGAAAGCCTCAGCCATACCGATTTCAGCCTGCCCGGCCCCTTCCCGATCGATTGGACGCGCACCTACAACTCACGCCTCGACGCCTACGATCAGAGCGAACTCGGCGCTCGCTGGATCAGTGAATTCACCACACGTTTTGACTGCGTGGACGATGGCCTGACGTTCTACGGCGCTGACGGCCGCGACCACAGCTATCCGTTGCCTAAAGTCGGCCTGTTCCACTACGACGCCATCGAAGACATCACCCTGGTCCGCAACAGCGAAGACCAGTTGCTGCTGTGCCGTGGTTTTGAGCGTAAGGAAACCTACGTCCGCCGTGGCCAGCGCTTTGTGCTGAGCAATATTTCGCTGCGCAACGGCGCCGGGATGATGCTGCATTACGAACATCGTCACGGCGAACACTCGCTGCTCTCGGATCTGATCACCTATCAGGAAAACGACTTCACCAAAGTCCATTTGCACCTCGGCACGATGCTCGACGAGCACGGCCGGTTTATCGGCCTCTGGCAGATCGTTGACGGCGAACCACTGCGCCAGCTCTGCGCCTACCAGTACGACGCCTATGGCGACCTGATTCAGGCGCAGGACGAGAACGGTGCAGTCTGGTCGTATCAGTTCGAGCATCACCTGATCACCCGCTACACCGACCGCACCGGACGCGGCATGAACCTGCAGTGGGACGGTTCGAGCGCCAAGGCCAAAGCCGTGCGCGAGTGGGCGGACGACGGCAGCTTCGACACGCGTCTGGAGTGGGACGAAAACATCCGTCTGACCTACGTCACCGACGCGCTTGGCAACGAGACCTGGCACTACTACGACATCCTTGGCTACACCTATCGCATTCGCTACGCCGACGAGCGTTCGGAATGGTTCTTCCGCGACGAGGCCAAGAACATCGTGCGCCGCGTCAATGCCGACGGCAGCACCGATCGCTACAGCTACGATGAACGCAGCAACCTGCTCGAACACATTCGCGCCGATCACACGGTGATGCATTACGCCTACGATGATCAGGATCTGCTGATCAAGATCAGCGATGCCGAGGGCGGTCAGTGGCAGCGCGCCTATGACGACCAAGGCAACCTGGTCGAAGCGCTGGATCCGCTGGGCAACAAAACCGAATACGCCTACAACAAGTCCGGCCAGCCCACCGCGATCAAGGACGCCAACGGCAACGAAAAGACATTGGACTACAACGACGCCGGGCAACTGGTCGAGTACGTCGATTGCTCGGGCAAAGCCAGCGCGTGGGAGTACAACGAACTGGGGCAAATGGTCTGCTTCACCGACGCTGCCGGCAACGCCACCGAGTATGAATACAAGGCCGGCCAACTGGTGCTGATCAAGCACCCGGACAAGACCGAAGAGCGCTTTGAGCGTGACGCCGAAGGTCGGTTGTTGGCACATGTCGACGGTCTAGATCGTTGCACCACTTGGAGCTACAGCGCCGCCGGTTTGATCGCCGAACGCATCGACGCTGCCGAGCAAACCCTGCGCTATCGCTGGGACCGGCTCGGACGGCTAACGGCCCTGGAAAACGAAAACGAACAACGCGCGCACTTCCACTACGACCCGGTCGGACGCCTGCTCGAAGAGCGCGGTTTCGATGGGCGCAGCACACGCTATCAGTACGACCCACTCACCGGTCGCCTCGCGCAATCGATCAATGGCCAACGCGTCATCTCGTTGAGCTTCGACCCGATGGGCCGTTTGACCGAGCGTCGCGCCACCTTGGGCGAGCAGTCGCAAAGCGAAACTTTCGCCTATGACGGCAACGGCAACCTGGTGCTGGCCGACAACGCCGACAGCCGCCTGCAATGGTTCCACGACCCGGCCGGTAATCTGCTGCGCGAACACCAACATTATCTCGGCCTGGAAAAACCCACCGTCGCGATCTGGCAGCACGAGTACGACGTGCTCAACCAACGAGTCGCCAGCGTGCGCCCCGACGGCCATCGCGTCAGCTGGCTGACTTACGGCAGCGGCCACCTGCTGGGCCTGCGCCTCGATGAACACGAACTGATCGGCTACGAACGCGACGACCTGCACCGCGAAGTCGCCCGCCATCAAGGCAATCACCTGCTGCAAACCCAAAGCTGGGACCCGGCCGGCCGTTTGCAAGAACAACTGCTGGGACGCAGCGACGACAAATCCACACTGCTCAAACGCGATTACAGCTACGACGCCGCCGGCCAACTGACCGACATCAACGACAGCCGTCGTGGCCCGCTCGCCTATCGTTACGATCCCGTCGGCCGACTGCTCAGCGCCACCACACGCCAAGGCGTGGAAACCTTCGCCTTCGACCCGGCCGGCAACCTGCTCGACGACAAGGCGACAGAGATTCGCCGCCCACTGGACCTGACCCCACCGCGCAGCAAACTGGTCGACAACCTGCTGCGCGAATACGCCGGCACGCACTACGACTACGACGAACGCGGCAACCAGATCCAGCGCTGGCACAACGGCCAACGCAGCGACCTGCAGTGGGATTTGTTTGATCGACTGGTGCATTTCGAAGACCCGCGTCTGAGCGTTGACTTCGCCTACGACGCACTGGGACGCCGCCTGCACAAAAACTCCCGCGCGCACTACAAACAGCGTCCAGAAGCCGGCTCTCTCTGGAACAGAAACGAACACGCGCGCAAACAGCGCGAACTCGGCTGCGGCTTTACCTTGTACGGTTGGGACGGCGACAACCTCGCGTGGGAAAGCAGCCCGGCACAAAGCGATGGCGAGCCCGGCCGCACGGTGCACTACGTCTTCGAACCGGGCACTTTTGTCCCTGTGGCACAGGCTGTGCGGCACGCGCCAATCGATCTGATCGGGTTGCCGGATTACAGCGGTGAATACAGCCTTGATGATGACCCAGTGTGGAATCACAAGGCGACGGCATTACCGTTTGATGCGTTGGCCTGGTATCAGTGTGATCACCTCGGCACGCCGCAGGAATTGACGGACTCGCACGGCAACATGGCGTGGACCGCGCAATACAAGGCGTGGGGACAGGTGACGGAGCAACGTTCGGAATGGGCGCGGCAGCATGGTGTGCTGAATCCGATCAGGTTCCAGGGGCAGTATCACGATCATGAGACGGGGCTGCATTACAACCGGTATCGGTACTACGATTCTGAGGTGGGGCGTTTCATTTCACAGGACCCGATTAGCTATGCGGGTGGGATGAACCTCTATGCTTATGCACCGAACCCGATAACATGGATAGATCCACTGGGCTTGGCGAAGTCTGGACGTTGGGAGCCTGTGGGTACAGGTCGAATTCGAATAGACCCTCCTCATGTGGAGAACACAAATCAACAGGCTCATGCTCACTGCCAATGTAAATCAAGAAAGGCAGAGGTTGTTGTTAACCAAGATGGATCTCAGAGTCATGGCACTCGTGGCAACGTGTCCGATTTGACTCGCAAAGAAAAGGATTACCTTCGAGCTCAGGGGTTTAAACTATGAAAAAACTAAAAAACTTTACTGCTTATGGAACTCCTTTCGGAACTGATAAAAACATCAAGCTGGATGAAATCTCACTTCTCGCAGATCCGGAAACGATAAAAAACCTGGGATTATTTTTGATCAATGCTTCTTACGAAATGGAGATCAACGAGTTAGAGCACATCCATCTACAAGACGTGCTCGGAAACTTTTCGCACAAGAAACATGTTGATCTCATTGCAATTAATCAAAACATTGTCAAGCCATTGAAAAAATGATCGCGCACTATCCAACTTCTGACACAGCGCAGTTGAAAAACTACAAAATTATTTGTCATCGGGCAAAATTCGATGATTTCAAAAAATCCTCTAGCAACCGCATTAGGAATATCCCTGCGGAAATTAATGACAATTTTGCACTGCTGGCGTCAGTTGATCAAAGCGGCTCCTTCGGTTTCGATAAAACTGAGAAAGGCGCTGCTGCGATTAAATCCCTGATCACCAATTGCTACTACATCGATATCAATGGAAAACTTCAGCCACCATCAAGCAAGAAACTTCACTACATGCCATTTTTTATGTTTAGGGATAAAGATGGGGAGTTCGAGCGCGCAGTGAGCGAGCATAGGCGATACGAAATAGACGTCAAAAAGTATGAAATACTTTCAAGGCATCGAAGGGTGGAAAAACCTACTCCTCCCACCCTAACTATTTTTTTGCAGAGCGATGACTTTTCTATAAGCCAAGAGGCATACAATCTTTTCAAAAATGCCTGCCGATATGTCGCGATCACGAAGATTTCTGGCGAATATGGGCATGGCGCATTTTACGTTTTTTCCAGCGACTTAAATTGCTTTTTTGACGAATTTTACAGTGCTGCAGGGGAGTCCGCGGAGTGGATCATGATTGATAATCCATCTCAACTCCCAATACACTAGCTTACAAAAAGCCTTGGCCTACATATGATTTCAACTGATTTTCATAAGCTGATTTAGTTGATTATAGATGGCGTGGTTAATCTCCACGCAGTCTGGCCTGGCTATTGAATTTCTTGAATATAGTCCACCCCTGAAAAAATTAAGATAATGTCACCCCGTCCTTTTCTAACGTTTTAAATGAAGAACATTAGTTATATGAGAACCAAGATTCAAAAGGGTAGCCACAATGAAAACCATCGTTGATATCGGGTCTGTTCTTGCTACCAAATCTGGTGGGTTTCACTTTGATAACTCATGCGACTCATTATGGTATCTGGCTACAGGCTATGATTACGGGTCGATCTTTGATTATTTGGCTCCAATTTTCTTTCGATATAATATATATACCGTACTTGCTACCGAACTCGATTCAAGTAGCAGTATCGCGAAAAAACTAGGCCTACATAAAAGAGCATTTGGAAAGTTTGGTTTGGCCGCGACGAACAAAAGAAGACATCTCGAATTAAACTTAGACATTGAGGGGAAGCATAATTTCTGCGACCTCTCAACCGTCTCCAGTAGCGAAGAAATAAAAACACTTTTGAAAGCCATATACAAAGGATGGAGTGCGTTAATATTTTTGTCAGAGATGGAGTTGGATGAAAATGATAAAAAAGAGATCCTCAGTGTAATTAGTGAAATTTATAGAGCTTCAGGTACAGACTTCTCTCAAGCCTCCTCATTAAAGTTATTTCATAAAGTGATAGCAGTACTATGTTCGAAAAAATGCATTGTCGTCATGCTAGGTGAAGATCACTCTGACACTCGAGCAATATTAATCTCTGGCCCTCCCGAACAGATAGTAGAATTTTCAGAGTTTGCGAATAACTCGGTTGAAGCCGACTCCGCCCCTACTCCAACACCGTTTACTCGTGAATTTATACTTAAAACTCCTTTCGTGAGACGGCGTATGCTTTAGATATAAAGAAAATCCTAAAGCTGCATTACTCTCTTCGCGCTCCAATGGTTAATTTGTTTTGTGCACAAGCACAAAGAATCTCTCGTAAAAAGACCAAGCTATTGAAGATCAAACAAACGAAGTCTGTCCCTGGTAGAATCGACAACTTCTCATCTAGTCATGATCCGGGGTGCCGTCCACCTCAAACCAAGTACGGCCCATCAGAGATGAGGAGTAACCCAATCAGGTATGCAATCCTCACCACCTATAGGTAGTGTCTATGGAACAAGTAAGCAAGGTTTCGGAGGCCTTTCATCGTTTTGAAGATGGGTTAATTCTTTCTTTCGAATTTTTTTACCTTCCCAATGAACCCCTTGCCGCGCAAGTAATATTCCATGCCAGAGATCATAGAGTTAAAGGCAACGTATGGAAGAAAGTAAAGGTGGTAGTGGGGGCGGTGGAGGAGTTAAGTGCAAAAGTTAAAGGCAATCAGTTTAACTCGATATGCTCTGGGGTTAGGATCTTGAAATTTGACGACGTCTGGTGTGTGGAAATTGATGGAAATTACGACATGGATGCCGACCCTACTTCACTTGCCCAGATACGCGAGGATGGAGAGCTTTACATAATTGGTCGACAGATAAAAATCCTCGAGATTGAAGACTGATTTTTATCGGTTTAGTTTTCGAAAAATCGAACCGTTGCGGAACTTCGTCCCGCGTGAGCATCCGCCACGGGACGCGCTAACCGCGATCTAGCGTTTGCACCTTTGAGCACCTGCAAGGAGAGGAAATTCTCGGGGACTAGCCTCACTCCACTTTAAGATAGCCGCTCACGGACTCACGCGCGCATCTGGACTCTGCACCGAACTCCATCCCTATTTCGAGTATCATCTCCCCTTTTGCCCTTAAGACCTCAATGCAGGAAGCATAACCATGACCAACAAAGCAGTTATCGTATTCAGCGGCGGGCAGGACTCCACCACGTGCTTGATCCACGCCCTGACCCACTACGATGAAGTCCACTGCATCACGTTCGACTATGGTCAGCGTCATCACGCGGAAATTGAAGTGGCGCAGCAGCTGTCGAAAAAGCTCGGTGTCACCGTGCATAAAACGCTGGATGTGTCCTTGCTCAATGAGCTAGCCATCAGCAGCCTGACGCGCGATAACATTCCGGTGCCGACCGTGAACAGCTCTGGCGAGAGTCTGCCAAGCACCTTCGTTCCGGGACGGAACATTCTGTTTCTGACCCTGGCCTCTATCTATGCCTATCAAGTCCAGGCCAAAACGGTCATTACCGGTGTCTGTGAAACCGACTTCTCGGGCTATCCCGATTGCCGGGATGAGTTCGTCAAGGCCTTGAATAAAGCCCTTGAACTAGGTATGGATTACAAGCTGCAACTGGATACGCCATTGATGTGGCTGAACAAGGCAGAAACCTGGGCCTTGGCGGATTACCACCATCAGCTGGATCTGGTTCGCGAGGAAACATTGACTTGCTACAACGGCATCAAAGGCACTGGTTGTTCCGATTGCGATGCCTGTAATCTTCGCGCAAAAGGCTTGAACGAGTTCCTGAACAATAAAGTACAGGTGACTCAAAGCTTGAAAGAGAAACTTGGCTTAACGTAATACTGCAACAAGAAGCGCTCACTCAAGCATGCCGAGTGAGCGCCCTCCTCTCTTTATTGCGTCTGCGCACCCGTAAGGTACTTCTTGAACAATGATCTTGCGCCGTAGGCCGGCAAGATATTAAAGAAGGCAAAACCTACCTTGATTGCGATCTGAACGTAGATCATGCCCAGTATCGCGCTATTTTCCATCGTCCCGTAGAAAGCGATATAGCAGAACAGAAAGCTGTCGATGATAACGGCAAACAACGTGCTTAAAAACACTCGCAAAAACAGAAACCTGGAATTTGTCAGCTCTTTAATTTTGCACAACAGGTACGAGTTTATGTTCTCGGAAACCAGAAACGATATAGAAGACGCTACCAGAACTGCTGACAACTGACTGATAACATCATTGTAAGCGCCATCGAGTTTCCAGCCCGGCAATCCCGGAAGATGAGTCGTGATGGCCAGCAGAATGATAATCGCGGCGTTGCTGATGAACGCGAACAGGATCGCTTTTCGCGCGAGCCGCAGGCCAAATGTTTCGTTAAGCAAGTCGACGATCAGGAATGTCAGCGGATAGAGGAAGGTGCCCGGCGTTACGACAATATCGAAATACTCGAGGTAGATCGGTTTTGTCGCTGCAATACTGGTAAAAATATAAAGCGTGAACAGCATCAGGTTCAGGATGATGTAGATCATCCAGGAACTCTCATGCCGGTCATTTATTTCGTAAGCGGTGAGTGCTCCGCCCTGGGAGTAAAACTTCTTGTAGAGGTTTTTCACTTCGATTTTATTCAGATTATCCATAATCTCACTATTCAACACTTCACTTAGCTTTATTTTAATTATTTTGCCTGTCGCAATAACCATGATAACGGCCAGGCTTTTTCCATTTTCGAACCCCAGCAACTTGTACTTGCTGTTTTCAACGTCAACACTGCAATCCATTAAATCGTTCCTCGATTACATCTCCGATTACGCATACACGATCCGTATCAAAGCTGCCTTCATGGCTTATAGATAACTTCGCTGTGATTTTGTCATACACCAGCTTTTCCCTGTCGCTGGTCGATGCTCCCTTCTGCACGATCAACAGATCGCCGGGTTCATTCATGCCACTTATTTCATTTTCCAGAAGTACGCCAATCAGGTTAAAGGACGCGCCAAAATAGTAAGTCAGTGGATGGATCGTGGCCAACTCGCCAATTCTTTTGTCCAGACTTTGCAGCAGCATACTTTCCTTGATAACAGGCACCGCCGCCGGATTCATGTTCCCCTGTGGCGAAATACTGCTTTCGATGATTTCCTTTTCTTCAAAATCAATCGTCTCTATTTCTTCGTAAGACACCCCGAAGAAATCAGAAATCTTGCGCACAGTAGACTGCTGGACATTGACCACCTTGCCTTCAAGAATGTTGTAGATGGTCGTTCGGGTCAAACCACTGGAGTTGCACAAGGACAGTTGCGTCTCCCCGCGACTCTTTATCAGGTATTTGATGTTGTTCTTCAGATTCTCCGATCTTTCTCTTCTGTGCATCACATGCTTATCATCCATTTTTAACTGCAATCAATGTCACGTCCCGAATGATCATTCCGGACATACACAAGTGAGGTAGGAAATTGCAGTTATATCCCTGTCAGTGCCGCGCAGGATCATAGCATTCTCCCTCCCTGAGTTCGGTATAAAAAGTCAGCTTTCACAGGCTGCTTCCGCCAACGTGCGGGGTCATTTCAGCCGCCGTACGGACTCGTCAGTTCCTTTCGACTTCCACCCAAGGCCGGAAAATCGGCACCGGGCAATGCCTGTTTTACACCCGACGCGACCACAAAAAGAATCATTTTCTTTGAATAATGTTCATTTTTTTGATTAATTCTGTGGCGTTCCTCACTGAAAAATCTATGATGCGTCAATCCGGCGTCCCATTCTCGAGAGTGAACGGACGAAAAAACGGGGGCCTGTACAGGGTTTAGTTTTGCGCGCAAAGCGGTCAAAACACGGATTCGCCTGTACAGATCTGGCAAGCAAGGACATGCGCAAATCACGCAAAACCAGGGAAGGAATCAAGCAATGGCAGTCATTACTGAACCGCTCAAGAACCAGGCTGACTTGCTGCGACGCGGCCTGGCAGATCTCCGCGCAGAAGACGCCGAACTGGCGGCAATTCTCGACGCTGAAGTCACGCGTCAACAGCACACGCTTTCACTGGTCTCCTCCTCCTGCGCAGTCCTGCCGCGAACCTTGGCGGCCTCCGCTTCCGTGCTGGTCAACGTGACCGCTGAAGGCATGTCCGGCAAGCGCCACAGCGCAGGGTGCGAGAACGTCGAGCGGGTCGAATCGCTGGCCATCCGCCGGGCGCGGCAACTGTTCGGAGCGCAATACGCCAACGTGCAGCCACACTCAGCGTCGAACGCTGTTTATCAGGTGCTCACGGCTTTGCTTGAGCCTGGCGATACCTTGCTGGGCATGGCGGTGGAACACGGCGGTCATCTCACACATGGCAGCCTCGCTGCGTTTTCGGGTGCCTACTACAAGGCGATCCAGTACGGCACAACATCGGACGGCCTGATCGATTACGACAAGGTTCGCCTACTCGCTCTCGCCCATCGCCCACGCGTCATCCTCTGCGGCGCCAGCGCCTATTCGCGCGAAGTGGACTTCAAGCGGTTTCGTGAAATTGCCGATGAAGCCGGGGCCATCCTGCTCGCCGACATTTCGCATATCGCCGGGCTCGTCGCCACCGGACGACACCCGAGTCCGATCGACGCCGCCCACGTCACCGTCACGTGCACGCACAAGCAACTCGCCGGGCCTCGCGGTGGCGTGATTCTCAGCGGTGCTGATGCGAACACCAAGATTCCCGGTTTGCGGACCACCTTCAGTCGCCTGCTTGATCAAGCCGTTTACCCGCGAATGCAGGGCGCGCCTGCTGCCAACATGATCGCTGCGAAGGCTGCCGCGCTGGGTTATGCAATGTCCGCAGCATTCGATGCCTGCATGGCGCAGATCCGCAGCACGGCGGATGAAATGGCCAAAGCGTTTCAGGCCAAGGATTATGAAGTGGTCGGCGGCTGCAGTGAAAACCACACGGTGCTGGTTCGCTTGCGGGGTGGCATCACGGGCGCTATCGCCGAGGCGGCGCTGGGGCACTGCGGGATCATCGTCAACAGACATCGCGTACCCGACGATCCTCGTTCGGCATTTGTCACCAGCGGGCTGCGTATCGGCACGGGCGCGCTGGCGCAACGCCGGGTCGATGTCCACGGCAGCCGCCAGATCGTCGATTTGATCGTGCGGATTCTGAACACGGTAGCGCCGCTCGGCGAACAGGATTACACCCTGGAACCGCTGCTCCTCACGCAGTTTCGCTCAGAGGTCGAAACCCTGTGCAGGGACTATCCTCTCGCCGACTATCAATAGCGTTCCAACATTTGCAGCCATAAAAAAACCCGGCGCTCAGGCCGGGTTTTGTGTTTCTGCGTCAGCGCTTACTTGGCAGCACCTGCCGCGTGCACGGCCTGCTGCGCACCGCGCTTGTTCTTGATCACGTAGCAGACCCACATGAACACGACCCACAGCGGAATCGCATACACCGAGATCTGAATGCCCGGGATCAGCAGCATCACGCCGAGGATGAACGCGACGAACGCCAGGCAGATGTAGTTGCCGTACGGATACCACAGCGCCTTGAACAGCGGCGTCTGCTGGGTCTTGTTCATGTGCTGGCGGAACTTGAAGTGCGAGAAGCTGATCATCGCCCAGTTGATCACCAGCGTCGCAACCACCAGCGACATCAGCAGTTCCAGCGCGTGCTGCGGAATAAAGTAGTTGAGCAACACAGCGACCAGCGTCACCGCCGCCGAAGCCAGAATCGACCGCACCGGCACGCCACGCTTGTCGATCTTCGCCAGACCTTTCGGCGCATCGCCCTGCTCGGCCATGCCCAGCAACATGCGGCTGTTGCAGTAAGTGCCGCTGTTGTACACCGACAACGCCGCGGTCAGAACCACGAAGTTGAGGATGTGCGCAGCGGTGCTGCTGCCGAGCATCGAGAACACTTGCACGAACGGGCTGCCGCTGTAGGAATCGCCGGACGCGTTAAGGGTTTCCAGCAGGCTGTCCCACGGGGTCAGCGACAGCAGGATAACCAGAGCACCGATGTAGAAAATCAGGATGCGGTAGATCACCTGATTGATCGCTTTCGGGATCACGGTTTTCGGCTTGTCAGCTTCCGCTGCGGTGAAACCGAGCATTTCCAGACCGCCGAAGGAGAACATGATGATCGCCATGGCCATCACCAGACCGCTCACCCCGTTCGGGAAGAACCCGCCGTGTGACCACAGGTTGGTTACCGAGGCTTGCGGGCCGCCGTTGCCGCTGACCAGCAGGTAGCTGCCGAGCGCAATCATGCCGACGATCGCCACAACCTTGATGATCGCGAACCAGAACTCGGCTTCACCGAAGACTTTGACGTTGGCCAGGTTGATCGCGTTGATCAGCACGAAGAAGGCTGCCGCAGAGACCCAGGTCGGGATGTCCGGGGCCCAATAGTGGATGTATTTGCCGACTGCGGTCAGCTCCGACATGCCCACCAGAATGTACAGAATCCAGCAGTTCCAGCCCGACAGGAAGCCGGCAAAGCCGCCCCAGTACTTGTGCGCGAAATGGCTGAAGGAACCGGCCACCGGCTCTTCGACGATCATCTCGCCGAGCTGGCGCATGATCATGAAGGCGATGAAGCCGCAGATGGCGTAGCCGAGAATCATCGACGGGCCGGCGGATTTCAGTACCCCGGCCGAGCCGAGGAACA
>Ga0213828_1001706_pt1 | contig 17334 bp, 15 predicted proteins | sample MC6MC0897MG_FD_180664 | JGI IMG/M metagenome (GOLD analysis project Ga0213828, IMG submission 180664) | Enriched soil aggregate microbial communities from Iowa State University, Ames, United States - MC6-MC0897-MG | ecosystem: Environmental > Terrestrial > Soil > Unclassified | place: USA: Iowa... | reverse complement strand
GCCGGGCCGCTGCCGATCGGGTTGCCGTTGGACAACAGGATCGGATAGCGATGCTGCTCGGCGATCACCGTGGTGGTGAACGTGCTCATCACATCCGGGCGGTCGAGGTAGTAGGTGATCTTGCGAAAGCCCTCGGCCTCGCACTGGGTGCAGTACATCGACCCCGACTTGTACAGGCCCTCCAGAGCCGTGTTGCTCTCGGGGTGGATCTTCACCGTGGTGTCGAGGGTGAACGTCTGCGCTTTCGGATGCAGGGTCAGGCTGTCGTCATCAAGCTGGTAATCGCCCGCGCTCAGGGCCTGGTCATCCAGTTGCACACTGACCAGTTGCAGCTGTTGACCGTTCAGCACCAGCGGCGGCAAGCCTTCGCCACGCGCCGGGTTGCGGCGCATCAGCAGTTGCGCATGGACCAGGCTGTGGTCCTCGAACAACTCGAAGGTCAGGTGCGTCTCGTCGATCAGGTACTCGGGCGCCTGGTAATCCTTGAGGTAGATCACTTGCGGTTGTTCGGTGCGCATGTGGCTGTCCTTTTACTGATGCACGGCCAAATGGTAGGCCGTGTATTTGCGAATATTGATCACGCCGGTATCGAAGATCAGGTACTGGCCCTTGATCCCGAGCAGAGTGCCTTCGATGACCGGGGTCTTGTCCAGGTTGAGGCTGACGATCTTTTTCGGATAGGCCTCGACCGGGTAACGGATCTCGACCACCTCGGCATCGGGCAGCGGCTGGATCGCCTGCAGGCCAAAACGTTCGTGCAGGGTGCGAATACCGTCGGCGCAGGCGTCGAAGATCTGCTCGCGAATCGCCGCCAGGTCGAGCACCTCGGCATCGCCCTTGAGCAGGTTGCGCCAGTTGGTGCGGTCTGGCACCTGGCTGCGCAATACATCCTCGACCAGGCCCGACTGCTGCCGAGTGGAAACGCGCATGATCGGCAGGGCCTGGATGGCGCCCTGATCGAGCCAGCGGGTTGGCAGTTGGGTAGCGCGGGTGATACCGACCTTGACCCCCGACGAGTTGGCCAGGTAGACCACGTGATCGGTCATGCAGAACTGCTCGCCCCAGGACGGCTCGCGGCAGGTGCCGGCGTCGTAGTGGCAACGTTCCGGGGCCATGATGCACAGGTCGCACTGGGCCAGCTTGGTCATGCACGGGTAGCAGTAGCCCTGGCTGTAGCTGGTCTTGGTGCGCTTGCCGCAGTGGCTACAGTGGATGGCACCGAGGTATTCAAGACGCAGGGTCTTGCCGATCATCGGGTTGACCGGCACCAGCGAATCACCCAGGCGAAAGCTGTATTGCACAACCGGTGCCTGCAACTGCACCGACATCTTGCTCAAAGAGCCACGAGCGAGTTCGATCAATGTACCGAGTCCGACTTGAACAGAATATTGGCGATGGGCGCCGACTTGGAGGCGCACTCTTGCGGGCCCATGTAACCGGTACGCTGGTCTTCCGGCAGGTTCTGCAGTTCCCAGGCGATGACCGCCTGCAGCGACAGCTCTTTCTGCTCGACGGTGAGCTTGCGCCCGTCGGACCATTTGCCCAGCTCGACCGCAAGCTTGAGGCTCTGGTAGATCTCGGGGGTGATGTTTTCAATCATTTGGGCGAACGTGGACATTGTCTCTCCTCAATCAAGCCGACAGTTTACGCCGCGCCAGCGCGCCACCCAAGAGCCCAGTCAGGCATCCGATGAGCAGGCCACCGACATGCGCGGCATTGGCGATCTGGCCGAAGCCGAGCTGGCCGACCACGCCGGTCAGGCACACCACCAGCCAGATCAGCATCATCACCAGTACGCCCTTGGGCAGGCGGTAATGCGGGTTGGGTGCCAGCCACTGGTACAGCCAGACGTAGCCGAGCAAGCCGTACAACACGCCGGACAGCCCGCCGAACAGGCTCGGGCCGCCGACCAGGTGCTGGGCCAGGTTGGAGATCAGGCTGAACAGCAGCGTCAGCAACAGCAGCAACCAAGGCCCCTGGCGCAGCTCGATGCGCTTGCCCAGCTCCCAGTACCACATGCCATTCATGGCCAGGTGGAGGAAGCCGAAGTGCAGCAGCATCGGTGACACCAGCCGCCACCACTGGCCATCGCTAAGGCCCTGGGCCAGCGAGCTGAAGTACAGGTACTCGCCCTGCACACGGAAATCGAGAAAGGTGAACCAGCTCAGAGTCGACAGGTTGTCGCCCAGCCCGGTGATTGCCGCGACCACCACGCACAGCAGCAGTACGCCAGCCGTGACCTTGCACGCGCGGGCCTGCTGGGCCAGGGACGGTTGCCTGGGCAGGCTGGCCTGAGCCGCGGCCGGCAGTTCGATCTGGTCGTTGCCTTCGGGGTAGCGCTCATACAGCTGGCGGACATCCTCGAGCAAGGCCTGCGGCGCCCACAGCACCTGCTCTTCGCCCTCCTCGCTGACCCGGTGCGGCACCTGCAGGCGGCGCAGCAGGCTGACAAAACCACTGAGGTCGACGGTCAACGGCAGGCGCAGCACTTCGATCACATTCATTGAGTGTCCTGTGGGCGCTCGACATCGACCCAGACGAACTTGTGCGGGTCGATGCCGGTTTCGTCATCCAGGCGATAGGCCGCCAGTTTGCCGTAGAGCACGGCGCTGTAATCCAGGCAGGCCAGATTGGGCCGGATCGGCGCCGGGCGACCGCTGCGCCAGTAATGGCCGACGAACAGCATCGGTTGCGCTTCGTCATAGCGCAGCAAGGCGTTTTTCTGCGTGTGGCTGAGCGGCGCGCTGGCCACCTCGTCCGGCAAGGCATCGGGCTGGAACACGATGTCGCCGTAGGTCTGCGGGTCTTCTTCCCAGAACTTGGTGCGGAAGAACGCCCGCGTCAGGCCATCGCCACCGGTCAGGGTGAGGCCATCCGGCAGGCGCATGTCGGTGCCGCGCAGGAGGCGATTGCACACGGTCGAGGCAAAGCTGCCGGACACACCCGAGGCCTGAATGAAGTGCTCGTCGATGCAGCCGCTTGGGTACTGCGGGCGCAACTGCTCGATCAGGCTCGGGTCCCAGCAGGCGTGCACCAGCCGGAAGCGCCCGGCATCGACAAACAGCGGCAGCTCGTAGAACCAGGCCAAAAAATCGTGCCAGTCGCCCGGGTGCTGGGCGAACTGGGTCAGGGTTTCGTCGATCAGGCGCGCGTTGCGCGGCGTGTGCTCACGGACAAATGCCTTGCCACTGCCGGGCAGCGCCGGCGTGAACCAGGCCAAGGCGTTGTACTCATGGTTACCCATGATGCAGAACGCCTGACCGGCCACGACCATGTCGTGGACGATATGCAGCGCCTCGCGAATTCGCGGGCCGCGATCGACGATATCGCCGAGGAACAGTGCCTGGCGCCGTGGATGCCGCCAGACCCCGCCCACGCGCTTGTAGCCGAGGGTGTCGAGCAGGCGTTCGAGGGTATGTGCACACCCGTGCACGTCGCCGATGATATCGAAACTGCGCGCCGGATCGAGCATCAGTCGCCCCCACCCCCCAGGCGGCTGCCCCAGCCGAGCTTGGTGCGGCAGACTTCGTAGTAGTTGTGATCGAGCGGGTGGATCAGGCGCAGTTTCTGCGGCTTCTTGCTCACCGTGATGGTATCGCCGGGGGCGCAGGTGAAGTGGTTCTGGCCGTCACAGGACACTTGCGGATAGATCTGCAGGTCCTGCGAGACGACGATCTTCAGCTCGCTGTTGCCATCGACCACGATCGGCCGGCCCGACAGGGTGTGCGGGTACATCGGCACGATGACGATGGCGTCGAGCTTGGGGTGCATGATCGGCCCGCCGGCCGACAGCGCATAGGCGGTCGAGCCGGTGGGGGTGGCGACGATCAGGCCGTCGGCCTTCTGGCTGCAGACGAACTGGCCGTCAATGTAGATTTCGAACTCGATCATCCGCGTCGACTTGCCCGGGTGCAGGACCACGTCGTTGAGCGCGTCGCCCTGGCCAATGGCTTCGCCGTGGCGGCGCACTTCGGCCTGCAGCAAGAAGCGGTTTTCCACCAGATAGTGGCCGTCGAGCACTTCGGCGACCTTGACCTCGAGCTCATCCGGGCGGATGTCGGTGAGAAAGCCCAGGTTGCCGCGGTTGATACCGAGCACCGGCACATTGTGCCGGGCCAGCGCGCGGGCGGCGCCGAGCAGGCTGCCATCGCCGCCGACCACGATGACCAGGTCACAGACCTCGCCGAGCAGCTTGCGGGTCGAGGTCTGCAGGCCATGCCCTGGCAGCACTTCGGCAATCGTGTCCTCGAGGATCACGTGCATATGGCGATCGAGAAGGAACGTTTTCAGTCGGCGAATGGTGTCGAGCACCTGTGAGCTGCCCAGGCGGCCGATGATACCGATATTGCGAAATTGCTCCATGGTGCTCCTGCAAGGCCGTGCGGCGGGTAACGATAGCGGGTAACGATAGACGGATTATGGTCGAAACGACCGTCCAGCGGCAAACCGGCTATGCTCGCAGGATGACGCCCTTCACCGAGCTGCGCGACCTGCCCCGCCGTTTGCGCCGCCCTGCGGTGCGCGATCTGGCCTGGGCGCTGCTGTCGCCACCGCTGATGCGCGACTTGCCCGCACCACAGCGCCACCCGTTGACCGCCAGTGACTGGGCTGCCGACCCGCAGCAGCTGCAGGACTGGTTACTGGCGCTGGATGGCGATGATCAACCGCTGCGCGATTGGCTGGTGAAGATGACCAGCCGGCGCCTGGGCCTGTATTACGAGGCCCTCTGGCAGTTCGCCTTGAACCACGCCAGCGGGGTCGAACTGCTCGGCGCCAATCTGCCGATCCGCGAAGGCGGCCGCACTCTGGGCGAGCTGGATATCCTCCTGCGCGACCGCGACGGTGTGCATCATCTGGAATTGGCGATCAAGCTCTACCTCGGCCCTGCCAATGGCGCTGGCCCAGGCTCGATGCACTGGTTGGGGCCGGGATGCCATGATCGGCTCGATCTGAAACTGGCCCACCTTGTCGGTCATCAGCTGCCTATTTCTGCTCGCCCAGAGAGCCAGGCGCTGCTTGCGGAGCTTGGCCTGGATCAGCCCCAGGCGCACCTGTGGCTGGGCGGCTATCTGTTCTACCCAGGCATGCTTGCAGTCCATCCTCCAGCCGGCGCAGAACCTGCGCACTTACGCGGTGACTGGCTGCACCGGCACGACTGGCCCGGCTACCGCAGCGGCGCGGCAGAGGGCCGCTGGCAGGTCCTGACGCGCCAGCACTGGCTGGCGCCCGCGCGTATTGCAGACAGCGACTGCTGGACGCCAGCGCAGTTCGAGCAATGGCTGATGCAGCTGGACCCGTTCGCACCCGCGCAATTGCTGGTCAGGTTGACGCAGACCGAAGACGGCGCCTGGGAGGAACAGCAGCGGTTGTTTCTGGTGGCGGACAGCTGGCCGCACTTGCCGAGCTGAGCAGCAGGCCGCCAAGGTTTTCGACAGATTCACGCAAATATCTGCGCAGCCTTCGACCTGTAGCAAAGAAATCTGTCAGCCATCGATTAGAGTTAGCGATACGCGCCAGCAAGAGCGCCTTTTCGACCTGATAAGTGAGGAGTGACCATGGTTTCATCCAACCCGCCGGCGCATTACGCGCGGATCTCGATTGCCCTGCACTGGCTGATGCTGGTGTTGCTGGCAAGCGTCTACGCCCTGATCGAACTGCGTGGCCTGTTCCCCAAGGACAGCGCCGAACGCAACCTGATGAAAGACCTGCACTTCATGTTCGGCCTGACCGTGTTCGTACTGGTCTGGCTACGCCTGGCCATGCGCCTGATCAACCCGACGCCGCCGATCACGCCCAAGCCGCCGGCATGGCAGACTGGCCTGGCGCACCTGGTGCACCTGCTGCTGTACCTGCTGATGATCGGCATGCCGCTGGCGGGCTGGTTGATCCTCAGCGCCGCCGACAAGCCAATCCCGTTCTACGGCTTCGAGCTGCCCGCGCTGACCGGGCCTGATTCGGACTTTGCCAAGTTCATCAAGGGCTGGCATGAGCGGGTTGGCGGCTGGGGCTACTGGCTGATTGGCCTGCATGCACTGGCCGGGCTTTACCATCACTACATCAAGCGCGATAACACCCTGGTGCGCATGCTGCCCTACAAGTAACCGCGTCGGCCCTGCAGCCCGCCTGTGTGCACGAACAGCAGGCGGCTGCCGGGCCTGAAGCGCCCCGCCTCGACCTCATCGCGCAGCGCCAGCAGGGCCTTGCCGGTGTACACCGCCTCCAGCGGCAGGCCACTGTGCTGTTCGCTGTCGGCGATAAACGCCAGCAACTCATCATCCATGCGCGCAAAGCCGCCACGGCAAGCGTCATGCAATTGGTAGCCCTGCTCTCCCGCCAACGCTGCCACCGTTGCCGCCACGCCGTGGTCAGCCGGCACCGCAAGGGCGCCGTGCACCGGGCGCGCACCGGCCTCAGCGAGCACCAGCCCCGCCAGGGTGGTGCCGGTACCGACGGCCAGCCACCAGCCATCGTAGTCATCCCAACCCAGCTGCGGCAGCTGCTCGCGTGCCTGCTCGACGATCAATCGGCAACCCTGTGCGCCGGCCATGCCGCCACCGCCCTCGGCGATGCACTGCCAGCCGGGGTAGCGTGCTTGCCACTCAGCCCAGAACTGCGGCTCATGTCGCGCCCGGTAGCCGCCATAGCCGAGCCAGTGCAGTTGCATGCCCAAGGCTTGCAGGTCGCGCACGGTCGGGGTGTCCTGCGCATGGCCACGCAGCAGGCCGGCGGTGGCAAAGCCAAACCGTTTGCCGGCAGCGGCCAGTGCATGCAGATGGTTGGAATGGTTGCCGCCAAGGCTGATCAAGCCGGGCGCGTTGCACCGCCAGGCTTCGACCAGATGGTCGCGCAGCTTGAACCACTTGTTGCCGCTGATCAGCGGGTCGATCAGGTCCAGACGCAACACTGCGAGCTGGACCTCAGCGCGCTGAGTCCAGGGCAAGCACAGCGGTTGTAGAGGTGCCTGAGGCAGGCAGGAGAGTTCGGCAGACATCGACCGAGTCTACCAGCTTGGGCCGGGGCCGCGCTGCAGCCCCACCCCAGGCCGTTACAGCTCGGCGGCCAAGCGCGAACCTTGGTTGATGGCGCGCTTGGCATCCAGCTCGGCGGCCACATCAGCGCCGCCGATCAGGTGCACCGACTGCCCCGCTGCGACCAGCCCGTCCTGCAGTTCGCGCAGTGGATCCTGGCCTGCACAGATCACCACGTTGTCCACTGCCAGCAACTGCGGCTCGCCATCAGCAATGCGTACATGCAAACCAGCGTCGTCGATCTGCAGGTATTCGACACTGTTGAGCATCTGTACCTGCTTGTTTTTCAGGCCAGTGCGGTGAATCCAGCCGGTAGTCTTGCCCAGACCGTCGCCGACCTTGGTCTTCTTGCGCTGCAAAAGGTACACCTGCCGCGCCGGCGCATGCGGCTCGGGCTTGATCCCGGCCACGCCACCACGCGCTTCGAGCGCAGTGTCGATGCCCCACTCTTTCCAGAACGCGTCGCGATCCAGGCTGGTAGCCACGCCCTGGTGCACCAGGTACTCGGAGACATCAAAGCCGATGCCGCCCGCGCCGATCACCGCAACCCGCTGGCCGACCGGTTTGCGCTGCAACAGTACATCCAGATAATTCAGCACCTTGGCGTGCTCGATGCCGGGGATAGCCGGGTTGCGCGGGACAATCCCGGTGGCCAGGATGATCTCGTCATAATCGCCGGCAATCAGCTGCTCGGCGCTGACTCGGCTATTCAGGCGCACGTCCACGCCCGTGAGCTGCAGCTTGTTACGGAAATAGCGCAGGGTTTCGGAGAACTCTTCCTTGCCCGGCACGCGCTTGGCCACGTTGAATTGGCCACCGATTTCGCCAGCGGCGTCAAACAGGGTGACCTGATGGCCGCGCTCGCCGGCCACGGTCGCCGCAGCCAGGCCAGCCGGGCCAGCACCCACCACCGCGATACGCTTGGCCTGGGTCACCGGCAGGTAATTCAGTTCTGTTTCATGGCAGGCGCGCGGATTGACCAGGCAACTGGTCAACTTGCCGCCAAAGGTGTGATCAAGGCAGGCCTGGTTGCAGCCGATGCAGGTATTGATCTGCTCGGCCTGATCGGCTGCGGCCTTGTTGACGAACTCTGGATCGGCCAGGAATGGCCGGGCCATCGACACCATGTCGGCATCGCCGGCAGCCAGCACGGCCTCGGCAACTTCGGGTGTATTGATGCGGTTGGTGGTGATCAATGGGATGTTGACGTGCCCACGCAGCTTGGCCGTGACCTTGCTGAAGGCCGCCCGCGGTACTTTGGTGGCGATGGTCGGAATGCGCGCTTCGTGCCAGCCGATGCCGGTATTGATCAGCGTTGCCCCGGCCTGCTCGATGGCCTTGGCCAGTTGCAGGATCTCTTGCCAATCGCTGCCACCTTCGATCAGGTCGAGCATCGACAGGCGGAAGATGATGATGAAGTTAGGGCCCACCGCCGCACGCACGCGGGTGACGATTTCGACCGCCAGGCGCATGCGGTTGGCGTAGCTGCCACCCCAGCGATCGGTGCGGTGGTTGGTATGAGCGGCGAGGAACTGGTTGATGAAGTAGCCTTCCGATCCCATGATCTCGACGCCGTCATATCCCGCGCGCTGGGCCAGTTCGGCACAGTTGACGAAGTCGGCGATCTGCTTCTCGATGCCGGCTTCGTCCAGCTCCTTGGGCTTGAACGGGTTGATCGGCGCCTGAATCGCGCTCGGCGCCACCTGGCGCGGGCTGTAGGCGTAACGGCCGGCGTGGAGGATCTGCAGGCAGATCTTGCCCCCAGCGGCGTGCACCGCCTCGGTGACGATACGGTGCTGGTCGGCTTCTTCAGCGGTGCTCAGCTTGGCAGCACCGGAGTACACGCCACCCTCATCGTTTGGCGCAATGCCACCCGTGACCATCAGGCCGACACCACCGCGTGCTCGCTCGGCGAAGTACACTGCCATGCGTTCGAAGCCGCCTGGGCGCTCTTCCAGGCCGGTGTGCATGGAGCCCATCAGGGTGCGGTTGCGCAAAGTGGTGAAGCCAAGGTCAAGCGGGGCCAGCAGGTTCGGGTAAGCCATGGAGCAACTCCACATGGGCAAAATCACGGGATGCAGGCGCCTCGCTGGGATGCGGGGCCCGTCGGTTATCTGCCATCGACATTAAACAGCCGTTTGAACCGGCTCAATGATCGAAACTGACAACTTATTGATCCTGCTGCACAGCAGGTCTACCCTAGGGCTCCTTACATTCGATGGTGCCGCAGCGGTTCATGCGCAAACTTCTCGCAAGCGCCCTGGCGCTGGTAATGATCGCCGCGTTGTGTGGCTATGGTTTCTGGACGCAACAGCGCCCTGAAGGCCACTACCTGTCTGACCTGCGTATCGAGCTGGCGCTCAATCAGGGTAGCCCTGGCGAGCGCGGCAATCTGCTCGGCATCGAGCCGCTGCTCTACCCCAGCGACTATCAAAACCTGCAACGGCTGCGCCTCAAGCTTGCCGCCTACCTGCAGCAGGCCCGCGAGCAGGGGCTGGTGAATGCGCGCACAGTGGTGGTATTGCCTGAGCACATCGGCACCTGGCTGTGGGCGCGCGGTGAAAAAAACGAGCTGTATCAAGTGACCCAGCGGCGCGAGGCCGAGCAGTGGCTTGAGCTGAGTAACCCGCTGCGCTACGGCCTGGCAATGCTTTGGGCGACCGGGGACGACCGCCGCGCCGATGCGCATCTGCGCATGAAGGCGGCGCAGATGGCCGCCGACTATCAGGCCCTGTTCAGCGGCCTGGCAAAGGAATTTGGCGTGACCCTGGTGGCCGGCTCGATTGTCTTGCCCGCGCCCTATGTGGAGAACGGCGTGCTGCACGCCGGCAGCGGCCCACTGTTCAACAGCAGCTTGGTATTCGCCGGCGATGGCAGTGTGCTGGGGCAGCCGCAACGCCAGCAGTTTGCCGACAGCGAAGTACGCCGGTACATTCAGGACGGTCGCGGGCAAGACGGTCGCGAGCAGCCCCTGCACGTCGTTTCGACCCCAGCTGGACGCCTTGGCGTGTTGATCGGCAGTGACAGCTGGTACCCGGAAAATTATCAGCAGCTGGCGCAGCAGTCCGCACAGCTGATCGCCAACCCGGTATTTCTCAGTGGCAAGCACAGCTGGGACGCACCCTGGCGCGGTAATCGCCATCAGGATGCCGCCGCCGAGCTGCCACTGCAGCGTGGTCAAGTCAGCGAACAACAGGCCTGGCGGCAACTGACCCTGGCCGCCAATCCCGGCCTGACCAGCATCAGCGTGTTCATGCGTGGCCAATTCTGGGAACTTGGCGCTGACGGTCAAGGCTTTGCCAACCACGCTGGCGGCCAGTTGGCCGGCACCTCGCAGCATGGCGCCCGCCTGCTAAACGTGTGGTTGTAACGCCATGCCCAGGCCGCGTGTGCGCCTCGGTGAATTGACTGTAGGGTTCGTCCAGCCTCTGGCCGAGGCCCTGCAACAGCTGGGGCATGACCCTACGCCGTTGCTCGAGCGTTACGGCCTGACCAGCAGCCGCCTCGCCCAGCCCGGCGCGCGCTTGTCGATACCGCGCTACATGCACCTGGGCCATGCAGCAATCAAGCTCAGCGGCGAGCCAGCGTTGGGCCTGCGCATGGGCAGCCTGAGCCGGCTGGCACAGACAGGTTTGGCCGGAGTCACCGCAGCTCAAGCACCGACGCTCGGCGAAGCTGCCCGCACCTTGCTGCGCTTCGAGCCGCTATATGCGGCCAACTACCGCGGCAGCTCGGTGTTTGTCGAAGACACGCAAGGCGCCTGGCTGCGCTTCTATTCGATCAGCCCCTACAACGACTACAACCGTTTCGTGGTCGACTCGCTGCTGTCGGGCTGGCTTGCGCAGTTAGGCCAGCTGGCGGGGCAGCCGGTGCAGGCAGAGCGAATGGAGATCGAATTTGCAGCGCCAAGCTACGCAGCGGGCTATCAGGCACTTTGTGCCACGCCGATACACTTCGCAGCCGAAGGTAATCAGCTGCGCCTGAGCCGGGCCACGCTTGAGCAGGCCAACCCACAGCACTGCCCCAGCACCTGGCAGCAGCTGCTCCAGCTATGTGAAGTGGAGCTCGCCCAGCACACCCGTGTACGCAGCCTTGGCGAGCGCATCACGCATCTGCTCGGGCCGCTGCTTAACGGCGGGCGCGAGCCTGACCTGGAGGAAGTCGCCCGCCATTTGCAATTGCCGACCTGGACCCTGCGCCGCAAGCTTGCCGAAGAAGGCACGCGCTTTCGCAGCCTGCTCAACGACACCCGCCAGGATCTTGCCGAGACCTACATCCGCGACACGGAGCTGGCCTTCGGCGAGATTGCCTATCTGTTGGGGTTTGCTTCAGCAGAAGCCTTTCAACGTGCGTTCAAGCGCTGGACCGGGCTTACGCCGGGGGAGTTCCGGCGTAATCAACGGCGCACCGGTTAGAGCTCGGTGGCGTCGTCTGGTTCGGGGGCGTCCAGTTCATAGGCCTGATATTCGAGCAGCTCTTCCTGATAGTCGTCCATCGCCCTGCTTCCTCTTCACTCATGATGTTGGCTCATGTCGCCACGCTAAAGCGGGCGCATGACGCATTGATGACAAGCTTATGAGTGATAAACGTAGCAGGGGTTCGAAGGATTAGCCTGGCAAGCTGTAACAACAAACTGCAAGGCCGATCGAGGCCTTGCAGAGGCCATTTACATCGAGGCTGGAGCAGCCTCGCTGGCCGGAGCCTCCTGCTGCACCTGGATCGGCGAAGCCTCGTTGGGGGGCGCGACCGGCTGCGAGCTGCGGCTGTCGTCTACCAGCGGCGCGGCAGGTGCCTCGCTGACGGGAGCAACGGCCGCTGGGGCGACTACAGGTGCTTCGGGAACCGCTGGGGCCGCTGCCGGCGCGACCGCTGCAGCCGGAGCCAATGCAGCCGGCGCTGGCGCTTGCTCCGGCAGGCCCAGATCTGGCGCTGGCTGTTCAGCCTTCGGCGCCTCGACCTTGGCTTCAGCCTTTTTCGCCTTCTTCGGTTTGGGCTTGGGCAGGAAGCTCTCGACCAGCGCGAAGTAGCGCTCATAGAACTGCGGCGCCGTGACGGTTTCGCTGGCCACCTTGACCATCGAATCATCGCTCGAACCGATTGGCATCGACACCGAACCGAGAATCCCTACGCCAAGGCTGGCCGAGGTATTGGACTTTTTTAGCGCGTAGCGATCCTGCAGGGCGTTGGCGAACATCGTCGAACGCTGGTCATCGCTGCTGTCGGGCGCACAGGTGACGCTGAAGCTGATCTGCAGATGGTTGTCGCTGTTCTGCTGAAAGCTCTTGTTGCCGGCGATCTGGTTGTCGCCCGTGCTGGTGATGATATAGCCCTGGCTGAGCAACGCGCGCCGGGCCGCTTCGCAGGAGCCGGCGTCGCTGACCGGGAAGCTGCGCGAGTAGGTGCCCGAGTCATCGAAGTTCTCGTGCTCGTAGACCGCAGGTTTTTTCGAGGAGCAACCGGATACGCCCGCCAGCACAAGGGCCAGCCCGAGCGCACCGAAGACGGATGATCTGGACATCATGAATACCGGATTGGTCGAATGGCGCCTATTGTGCAACACATACCCGCTGACTTAAACCGTTGATCTGTGAAGAGGCTGTCAGCTTTGGCTAAAGCTGGGCTGCCTCAACACGGTGATAGGGGCGCTGTGAGCAAGATAGCAAGACGCGATCACCCTGCCGACAGGTGTGTATGCAACCGCTCGATGTGCTCCGGCCCGATCCCGCAGCAACCGCCAACGATGCTGGCGCCAGCGGCCACCCAGCTACTTGCCCACTGCAGATATGCCTGAGGGGTCAGATCATCACGAATCTCGAGCAAGGTACTATTGGCCTTGGCCGCCGCGCTGACTGGAGGAAACGCATTGGCATACACCCCAAGCTCGATGGCCTGACCGAGGAGCTGGATGACCACGCGCGCTTCATGCAATGCCGCAGCCATCACCTCTGGCTGGCTGCAGTTGAACAACACCACGGCCGCGCCCAGCTGCGCAGCGACACGCACGGCCTCAGCCACCGCCTCACCTGAGCGCAAGCGCGGGGCCCCGGCGACCTCGTCCAGCAAGGTAAAGGACAACCACAGTGGCTTCGGCTGCGCACCCAGCGCCTCGGCCACGGCGCGAGCTTCGGCGACAGAGCTTTGTGTTTCCGCCAGCCAAACATCAACCCGCTCGCGCAAGCCAGCAATGAGTTGCCGGTGAATGGCGACACTGCGTGCATGATCGAACAAATCCGGGCGGTAAGATCCCAGCGCCGGCGGCAATGAGCCAGCCACCGTGACTGGCGCGGGAGACTCATCGGCAGCCTCGCGGGCAAGACGCCCTGCCCTCTCGGCCAACGTCAGAGCATGCTCGGCAAAGCGCTCTTCACCGAGGTGAAACGGCACCACGGCATAACTGTTGGTGCTGATGATCCTGGCGCCAGCGGCGATGAACGAGCGATGCGCCTGCAGCACGAACTCGGGCGCTTCAATCAATGCCAGCGCCGACCACTCCGGCTGCCTGAACGGTGCGCCGATGCGCTGCAGCTCACGGCCCATGCCGCCATCCAACAAACGAACAGTGGCTGCACTCATTGGTTGGCACTCACGGTCTGTTGAGGCTCGCCCAGCCAACGAGCAATGATGGCAGGGTTAGCCTTGACCCACGCCTTGGCTGCAATTTCAGCCGGCTGCTTTTCCTTTTCGATCTTGAGAATCAGGTCATTGAGCTGCGCAGGTTCGATAGCGACGTTTTGCAGAAACGCGGCAATTTTCGGTGCACGCTTTTGCAGGGCGACCGATGACAACACGTAAACCTTGGCATCCGGGTACGCGCAAGTGATCTGGCTTTTATTGAGCCAGTCAGGGTCAACCGTAGGGCTGATGAACTTCCAGCAGCCGTCAGCCTTGTACAACGGATCCCCCTTCTTGTTGTCCTGGGCATACCCATCGAAAGCCGGCTCCTGCAATCGGCGCAGGTCGAAGGCGGAGAAAATCCAGTCCGGGGTATAGGCATAGAACACCACGCCTCGCCCTGCTTTGTAAGCTGCCGCCAGCCTGGAATAGGTGACCGCTGCCTCGGTGGAGATCGACTCGAATTTATCGGCAAACTGGTAATCCTTGGCCTTGATCTCACCGATGTAGGTTGACTCCCAGCCCGCTGGCCCGACCAGCAACTGCGCCTTGCCGCCGCCCGGTGGCTGGAAGAGCTCGGCGACTTCCGGCTTCTTCAGGTCATACACGGATTTCACGCCGTATTTGTCCTGCAGATAGCCGGGGATGTAAAAGCCTTGCTCGCCGGTGTACGGTTGTTTGTTCGGAAACAGCGAAGGGTTGGCACCGCTGACATATTTCGCCCAGGCAGCGGATTGGTTGGGCATCCAGATGTCGGTCAGCACGTCTACCGAACCATCGCCTTTCGACGCTGCACTGAGCAGCACCGGGACGTCCCCCGCCAGGTAGGAGACGTCGGCGTCGAGGCGGCTCTGCAGCACTTCACCGAGGATGTACTGAATGGCGACTGCGCCAGTCCAGTTCTGTTCGCCAATGACGATCTTGTCCTTGGCCAACGCCGTGTTCGAACCGATAACGGCGGCCAGTACAGCCAGCGCGCCGAGGCTACGCGATAAAGATGGGTTCACGGTAAGTCTCACTTTCACTGGTAGAGTTGGCCTTGCTTGCGCAGGCTCGATTGAATGATCCGATCAGGGATCAGCGCGCACACGACAATCGCGATACCCGCAAGTACGCCCTCGCCGCCTTTGATGTTGCGCAGCGCAGTCATGACGTCGTAACCCAGGCCGCCGGCGCCGATCAAGGCAGCGACCACCACCATCGACAGGCTCATGACAATGGTTTGATTTATCCCCAGCAGCAGCGAACGCCGAGCCAGCGGCAGCTCCACCTTGCACAGCGTCTGCCAGGGGCTGGCGCCATGGGCGACGGCGGCTTCGAGGGCATCCTTGGGTACTTCCTGAATGCCCAGCGAGGTCAGGCGAATCATCGGCGCCAGCGCAAAAATCACAGTAGCAATCACCGCAGGCGTCTTGCCGACCGAAAAAAACGCCACGGCAGGGATCAGATAGACAAACGTCGGCAAGGTCTGCATGACATCCAGCAACGGTGTCATCAGCCGCCGCAGCAGTGGCCGTTTAGCCAACAAGATCCCGCTGGGGACGCCGATGACCAGGGCAATCAGCACCGAGGAGCCGACCAGCGCCAGCGTGGCAATGGTGTGGTCCCAGAAGCCGAACACGCCGATATACGCCAAGGCGGCGGCGCTGGTGAACGCCAGCCCCCAGCCAGCCGAGCGCCAGGCAAGGTACACCAGCGTCAGTGCCGCAACCGGCCATGGCAACCAGCCCAACAGGTTTTCGACACCCTCGATCACCGTGCGCACGGCCACGATCACACCAACGAATGCACCCTCAAAGGTGACCTGCGACCAACCGATAAAGTCGTCGATCGCTTGTGCGGTTACCAGCAGCAACTGGCGGTTGACCGGAAACTGCAGCAACGCGTGGCTTGGCTCTGGTGCCGCCACACGCCATAGCACCAGCGCCTGGCAGACAACCACCAAGGCCAGCGGCAGTAGCCAGCCAGTACCTTCGCTTGCACCCGCATGACGGCTCAGCCTGACCGCAGTCAGGCGGCTTGCCAGCAGTGCCAGCAGCGCGAGAATGCTCAGCCACCCGGCAGTCGACTGTGCCAGCCCGACCAGCGCGGCTAGCTCGACCCCAAACGTGCCCCAGAAGGCTGCGCCTTTGCCTCGCGCCGCTAACGCGGCTGGCCCCAGCAGCGCTGCTTGCCACCAAGGCAAGGCGGTGCTGCCCGGCTGCGCCCGGCGCTCTGCTGGCAAGGCGGTCTGGGTTGACCTGCTCGCCGCAGCCGGCGGGGTCGAAGCGGGCTGGCAGTCGCGGAAGAAATCCGCCACTTCGCTGTCAGCCGGCTGCTCGAGCAACGTCTGCGGTGCGGCCAATTGCACCAGTCGCCCGCCGCGCATGACTGCTATACGGTCGGCCAGTCGCAACGCCTCAGCAGGATCATGGGTCACCAGCAAGGTGGTGATGCCACGCTCACGGACCAGGCTCATAAAGTGCAGCTGCAGGTCTCGGCGAATAGTGGGGTCCAACGCGCTGAACGGCTCGTCCATCAACAGAATGTCCGGCTCCGACACCAGCGCCCTGGCCAGACCAACCCGCTGTTGCATACCTCCGGAAAGCTCATGCGGATAATGCTCGCCCCAGCCCTCAAGCCCGACCGCTTTGAGCTGCACGGCAGCTGCCGCGTGCCGAGCGCCCTCGGCTGCACCGCTCAACTCCAGCGGCAATGCGACATTGTCGAGCACGGTGCGATGGGGCAGGAGACCAAAGTGCTGGAACACCATGCCGATGCGTCGTGACCTGAGTACCCTCAGCGCGCTGTTGCTCAAGCCACTGAGGGCCTGGCCGTCGATGAGCACTTCACCTTGGCTCGGCTTGATCAGACGGTTGATGTGACGCAGCAGGGTCGATTTACCGCTGCCAGAGGTGCCCATCAGGCACAGGACCTCACCGCGGCGCACCTTGAGACTGACGTCATTTACCGCAGGCAGCGATGGCGTGCCCTTGCCACGCAAGTAGCGCTTGGTCACCGAGCGAAGTTCAAGCACCACGTCGCCGTCGTCCTGCTCGGAAACATTGAGATCAAGCTCTGACTCATACACTGGCGCCAGCGGCGATTGGATGACTGTCACGACGACTCCCGACAGATCAGCTGGGCCAAAACCGGCTCACAGGCTGACGAAAAAAAAGCGGGCGTCAGTGGGATATTGCTTCAGCCCGACGCCTGGACAACGCCTGACTGGACAGCAAGGCGTTGGGGTTGGGTTAAAGCTAAACGATCTTAAAAAAGCAAAATAAATACTTTTTTAGAATTAGCTTAGTCGTGTGCGTCGTAGTCACGAGGAGCGTCGGCATGCTTCAGCACGCAGGCACGCCTGAGCAAGCGTCACACTTCTATCGCTGAGTGGATACCGTCGATGAAGAGGGATAACTGCTGGAAACAAAAAAAGCGACCCGAAGGTCGCTTTCTCTGTGTGCTTCAAGGCGTTCAAGGGGCCTCGAAGCGAAGATGGCGCAGCGGACGGGACTCGAACCCGCGACCCCCGGCGTGACAGGCCGGTATTCTAACCGACTGAACTACCGCTGCGTATCATTCAGGCTTGCGCCTGTTTGAAACTGGGATCTGACCTACAGCAACCTGTGCTGGCGGTTCAGGCACAAAAAAAGCGATAACGTGATCGCTTCTTTTGTATTGCTTCGAGGCGTTCAAAGGGCCTCGAGGCGAA
>Ga0213828_1001699_pt1 | contig 17385 bp, 14 predicted proteins | sample MC6MC0897MG_FD_180664 | JGI IMG/M metagenome (GOLD analysis project Ga0213828, IMG submission 180664) | Enriched soil aggregate microbial communities from Iowa State University, Ames, United States - MC6-MC0897-MG | ecosystem: Environmental > Terrestrial > Soil > Unclassified | place: USA: Iowa... | reverse complement strand
CTGGGCAATAGGGGGCGGAGAATGGTGGGGCACCAATGACGATGAAATGTCGGTGAAAACAATCCTAAGAGGACTGGAACTGGGGATCAACTGGATTGATACAGCCAGAGTTTACGGCTTTGGGCATAGTGAGGAAGTAATTGGGCAGGCGTTAAAGCAAACGGACCGCAGCCGTGTCATCCTTTCCACCAAATGCGGCCTTCAGTGGTATGACAATGGAGGAGAGGTGCATTTTACAAAGGAAGGCAATACTGTGAGCAGGGATTTATCCCCTAAAGCCATACGGCGTGACTTGGAACTGAGCTTAAAAGCCCTGGGAACGGATTACATTGATGTATATTATACCCACTGGCAATGCAAAACCTATGGGAAGGTACCTGTGGCAGAGACGATGAGAGAGCTTTTGAAGATGAAGGAAGAGGGAAAGATCCGGGCCATCGGTGCGTCCAACGTGGATTTAAGGGTCCTTAAGGACTATGTGGCTGCAGGAGAGCTGGACGTGATACAGGAAAAACTCAGCATCCTGGACAGGAAATCTGAGACAGACCTTCTACCTTTCTGCGAAGCAAATGGCATTACCCTTCAGACCTATTCCCCTATGGAACAGGGGCTTCTTGCCGGGAAAGCCCCGGATGACTATATACCAAGAAAGGGAGAAGTCCGGGACGGAAAAACCTGGTGGAAGCTGGAGAATATCAGGACAGCAAATGGGATGCTGGCAGGCTGGAAGGACTTAACGGATAAGTACCAGTGCAGCCTTGCAAACCTGTGCATTAAGTGGAATTCCATGGTCTCCCCTAATATCAACGTGCTTTGCGGAGCCAGGAAGCTGTCCCAGATCGAGGATACTGCAAGATCCATGGACATTCCTCTGTCACAGGAGGATTTCTTAAGGATGGGAAGGGACGCGGATAAGGCCATAGGAAAACAGGTTTAGACAAAAAGATAGACGGAAAGGAATGAAAACAAATGAAAATTGCATTATTAAATGAATTCAGTCAGGCGCCTAAGAACGGAATTATATTAAAGGAATTAAAATCAGCAGCAGAACCAATGGGTCATCAGGTATACAATGCAGCAATGGAAAAACCCCTGTCAGACCAGGATGTGCCGGAGGCATATACCAAAGAGAACCCCAGGCTCACTTACTTGCATTTAGGCATCCAGTCAGCCCTTCTTTTAAATTCAGGAGCGGTTGATTTTGTAGTCACCGGATGCGGAACAGGACAGGGAGCATTGATGTCCTTAAATATGTATCCGGGTGTTGTTTGCGGATACTGCATAGAGCCGACGGATGCTTATCTGTTCTTGCAGATCAATAACGGAAATGCTCTGTCCCTTCCTTTTGCCAAGGGCTTTGGCTGGGGAGCGGAACTGAATTTAAACAATATTTTTACCAAGGCATTTGGTTCCCCAAAAGGGATGGGATATCCGGAAGGCAGGAAAGAGGCGCAGAACAGGAATGCCAATCTCCTTTTTGAGGTGAAAAAACAGGTGGCAAAACCACTTTTAGAGGCTCTTAAATCCCTGGATCCCCAGATGGTTAAGGAATGTATGATCCCTAGATTCTTAGATTGCTTTTATGAGGGATGTAAAGATGAAGAAATCAAGGCTTTTGTGGACCGGGTGGTTGCGGATGCAAATGGGAAGTAAAAAACACAAGGTGTCTTTTACATGAAACATGTACCTAAACGGTTTGTAATGTTACTGGATGGGCTGCCTCTGTTTTCTTACCCTCTTTTTTATACTATAATTTATATATAAAAAGGAGGGCTTAATATGAACAAGAAAATTAAAATAGTAACCATTGGAGGCGGTTCCAGTTACACTCCTGAATTAATGGAAGGGTTTATTAAAAGAAAAGACCATCTTCCCATAAAAGAGATCTGGCTGGTTGATATCGAGGCAGGAAAAGAAAAGCTTGAGATTGTCGGAAATTTAGCAAAACGTATGGTGAAGGCAGCAGGACTTGACTGGGAGATCCATCTGACTTTAGACCGACGGGAAGCTTTAAAGGATGCGGATTTTGTTACCACTCAGTTTCGTGTCGGCCTGTTGGATGCACGTATCAAAGATGAAAGAATCCCATTATCCCACGGAATACTGGGCCAGGAAACCAATGGCGCCGGGGGCATGTTAAAGGCATTCCGTACCATTCCAGTTATTTTAGACATCGTGGAGGACATGAAAGAGTTGTGTCCCAATGCATGGCTTGTTAATTTCACAAATCCATCCGGCATGGTAACAGAAGCTGTTATGCGCTATGGTAATTGGAATAAGGTAGTAGGTCTATGTAACGTTCCCATTCTTTGCAGAAAGATTGCGGCAGGAGCTTTAAAGGAGAATGAGGAGGATCTGTTCTTTCGGTTTGGAGGTCTGAATCATTTTCACTGGCACAGAGTTTGGGACAAAGCTGGCAAGGAGAAGACCAAAGAGGTACTGGAAACAGCTTATACCAGTGTTGAAAATATGAAAAATGCACTGAAGAGCTTTACCAGTGCAAATTCTGGAGTGCAAAATATCCCCAACATCTCGTTTTTACCGGAACAGATTTTAAATCTTGGAATTATCCCCTGTATGTACCACAGGTATTATTATATTACTGACGACATGCTGAAGGAAGAATTGGAAGCCTTTGCAAAGGGTGAGACCCGCGCCGAACTTGTAAAACGTACGGAGGCTGAACTGTTTGAACTGTATAAAGATCCGAATCTGAGCATTAAACCGCCGCAGTTAGAAAAGCGGGGCGGAGCGTTCTATTCTGATGCCGCCTGCGAATTAATTAATTCCATTTATAATGATAAGCGTACCCATATGGTAGTCAGCACGAGAAATAATGGAGCTATTTCAGATCTGCCCGATGATGTGGTAGTGGAAGTAAGCAGCATCATAACATCAGGCGGTCCGGTTCCGATTTCCTGGGGTTCCTTTGAACCTTCCAGCAGAGGACTGCTGCAGTTAATGAAAGACATGGAGTTAACTACCATTAAAGCTGCTGTAACCGGTGATTACGGAACTGCCCAACAGGCATTTACCATAAATCCTCTGGTTCCAAGCGGTAAAATTGCCAAGACGGTATTGGATGAATTATTAATCGCTCATAAGGAACATTTACCTCAGTTCAAAGAAACGATTGATTGTTTGGAAGCCAAGAACAGCTAAGTTTCCGTATTTTTATTACCTCTCTGCTGTGAAAGGAGTCATTGCATGCTAAGCTTGCTGCAATGGCTCCTTTTGGTGGTTAAAGATATCCTGTTCATTGAAAACACACCCCTTTTATGATAATATAAAAAAGAGAACTTACAGCATTAATTGGAATATTAGATGTTAACCGAATCAAAAACAAAGCGGATTGCGAATATCCGCTTGACTTAATAAAGATATAAGGCGGTAGCGGAATATGATGATGTTTTCCAATCAGGTACTTAACCAGTTCAGTGAGCTTGATTATGAAGTTTATAATTTCATATTGAAAAACAGTGAAAAGATTCCTTATATGACCATTCGGGAATTTGCCATTGAAGCCCATGTTTCCACAACGACCATTACCCGGTTTTGCAGAAAAGTAAACTGCAATGGATTTTCCGAGTTCAAGATCAGATTTAAGATGGAGCAGGAGAGCACAAAATCCATTCGGCAGAGATTTGATTCCAGCTCTATTTTAGATTTTTTCCAAAGGATTGAGACGGAATCTTTTCATAAACAGCTTAAGTCTATCGCCAATATTATCGCAGAAAAGAAGCAGATCATTTTTCTTGGAATAGGCAATTCGGGAATTATTGCAGAGTATGCCAGCCGGTATTTCTGCAACATCGGCATATTTGCCACGGGGATAAATAATCCCATGTTTCCGATCAATCTGGAATTTCCAAAGGAAAGCATTATTATCATTCTTTCCGTGGAGGGGGAGACTGACATACTCATAGAAAATTCTGAGATCATTAAGCAGAGCAGCAGTACGGTAGTGTCGATAACAAACAGCAAAAACAGTACATTGGCCAGGATTTCTGATTACAATATCTCTTATTATATCCAGGGAGAACGGACGGACTATAAAAAGATGAAGGTGGATATAACCTCCCAGATACCGGCAGTTTATATTGTGGAAGCTTTGGCTAAGCTGGCGGTGCAGAAGAAACAGGGTTAAATAGAAAAAGATATATAGAAGTTAAATGAAGACAAAGTGGACTTGTTTAATTCATATTTATGGGGACAAGATACCCTGCAGGTGAAGCATAGTAAAGTGGCCGTGTTTAGCTTGCAGGGTATATTTATGCATCATTCATTGTCTCATGATATAGTTACCTGCTTGCACCTGCCATGATTTAGAGTTGCTACTTTAAAATCCCAATTATAGACCAATACTATTAAGATGTGATTTTTTTAATATACTAAAATTAGGATGTGATTTTGTGAATTTTGCACGTAGTGAGTGTAAATAAATATTTGTAATGACCATTGACTACTATTATAATTATTCCAGGCCTGATAACAGAAAAGAATTTCGAAATTTATAGGAAGTACCATTATTTATAAGGATTGGAGTAGAGATCATATGAAGGAATTTGAATATGTCATAAAAGGAGCCGTAGGCATTCATGCAAGGCCTGCAAGCTTGCTGGCTAAAGAAGCCTCCGGGTATAAAAGCAGCATCATGCTCTGCAGAAATGAAGATAGGGTGGATGCAAAAAAGTTAGTATCCATTATGTCATTAGGTGTGAAGTGTTCAGATAAGGTGCGATTTATTATTGAGGGGGAAGATGAGGCATCGGCATCGGATCAGCTGAAGGTGTTTTGTGAGCAGAATCTATAGCTGAGAGAAGAACGATATTTGACTCAAAGGCAGCCAGATGAACAATGGGCGGGAAATAGGTTACAAAGTTCTTAAATGGGGTGATCATATGCAGAGCAAGCAGATAGAACTGATAAAATATATGATGGAAAATAAGGCTAAGGTACTGACATCACAGCAATTAGCCGATGTTTTAAACATTTCCATACGTTCGGTGAAAACCTATATTTCCCAGATCAATGAAATCGGAAAAGGGAAAGCCATTATATCAAATAAAAATGGATACACATTAAATGTTCCGGTTGCAAAAAAAATTCTCACTCATGAGAATATCGTTATTCCTCAAACATACGAAGAAAGATCCACCTATTTGGTTAAGGCCTTTTTTTTGCAGCATACCAACTGCCTGGATCTTTATCTAATGGCGGATGAGTTATATATCAGTGATTCAACACTTAAGGCTGATGTTAAAAAAATGAATATGAGATTCAAAAGCTTTAACATCATCTTTGCAATCGAAAGAGACCAGATCAAACTTTTGGGGCCGGAAAAAAACATCAGAAAGTTATTCAGCTACATTCTCTATGAAGAAGTGGATAACCACTACGTGGATCTGCAGATTTTAAAAAGCAATTTTAAGAATATTGACATTGATTCCATGCTTCCTATCGTAAAGCAGATATTTTCAAAAAATGATTATTACATCAATGACCTTGCTCTCAGGAATATGCTTCTTCATCTGGTTATCATCATTGAACGGATACAGGAAGGGAAAACAATCCCTGACCAGGCGAGGGGACTTCAGGATAAGGAAGGGGAAGATGTATGCGTTTCGGAACTGTGCAGAAAGCTGGAGCAGCAATTTTCCATAACGATCAATGAAGAAGAGAGACGGGAAATCTATATCCTGTTTAAGTCAAGCACAAATTTCGTTGTTACTAACGGTATGCAGGAAGTACAGACGTTGGTGGGCATTGAGATCGTGGAGGAAACAAAGGAGCTGGTTTATTTAATACAGCAGACCTATGCTGTTAATCTGGATACAGAAAACTTTATCATTCCTTTTGCCCTGCATTTAAAGAATCTTATGCTGAGAGCGAAAAACAGCACTGACATAAAGAACCCTATGTTGGAATCCATTCAATCCCAGCATTTGCTGTTATTTGATATGGCTTTGTATGTATCCCTTCAGCTTGAAAAAAAGCATAAAATATGCATCAGCCATGATGAAGTGGCATTTATTGCCCTGCACATAGGGGGCGAAATAGAAAGGCAGAAAAATAATAATCCAAAGGTACGGGTAGTTTTATTATGTCCAAGCTATATGAACATAGAATCCAGGCTTTATAATGAGCTTTTAATCAATTTCAGCAGCGATATCAATATTGTTGCGTCAGTTAGGGATTCTCATCAGCTGGAAGAATTGAATTTTGACCTGCTTATATCCACGGTGCGCATAAAACTGTCAGTTCCCTGTGAGACTGCCGTCATTTCCCCGTTCATGACTTCAGGGGATAAGCTGGAAATTCAGGAAAAAATAGAAAGTTCCCTGAACAATAAGAAAAACAAAATGCTGACAAGGCATTTTAATGATTACTTTGAAGAGGAATTGTTTTTTGTATCCGATACAGCGCTGGAAAAAATGGAGGCAGTCGATCTACTGACAAACAATTTATACGATAAGGAATATGTGCGGAAGGATTACAGGGACCATGTTTTGATGAGGGAAAGAGCTGCCTGTACTGCATTTGGAAAAATTGCTATTCCCCATTCCGTTGAAATGAACGCGTATAAGACCTGTGCCTCTGTGATGATCTGCAGCAAAGGGATACGGTGGGAAAACCAGCTGGTGTATGTGGTTCTCATGATTGCTATTAATAAGCTGGACAATCATGTTTTTAAGGAGCTTTATGAATCATTGGTCATAATATTTTCGGAGGAAACCAATATTGAGCTGTTTAAGGACTGCAAATCCTATGAAGAATTTGAAAGTACATTAAAATCCATTATCGGCTGATACCGGTTCCTTTTAGCCTGAAAATGCCCTCGGATGACAGACCTGCTTAGTCTGAATGCCGGGGGCTTTTCAAATAAACTCCTGTGGGAAAGGCGTGGTATGGTTTGCATTCTGCGGTGCAAATCGCGATTTGATTTTTCTCTTCTCATTTAAGATAATTAGTATTGTAAATAAGATGTATTTGGGTTCACATTTTGGAGAAAGGAGGATTCGATAATGGGTGATCTAAGGATAATATTGTGCTGCGGTGCGGGCATGTCAAGCGGTTTCCTTGCAAATGCAGTAAAGAAAGCAAGTAAGAAGAAAAAAATGAATGTTGCGGTAGCAGCTCATGCGGAAAGCAATGTAATGTCTGTAGTGAAAGAAGGAGCAGATATTTTATGCATCGGGCCGCATTATGCGTCAAGATATGATACTTATAAGGAATTATGCTCTGAGTATGGAACAGAAGTCATCGTGATTCCAAAGGATATTTATGGAACTTTAGACGGCGAGGGATTATTGGATTATATTGTAAAATATCTCAATAAGTAATATTTACACAGGAGAAGGAGAGATAAAGTATGAATAAATTTATGAAATGGTTAACCGATTCCTTTGCGCCGGCCATGAATCGATTAGTTGAAAATCCGTGGGTTGCAGCCGTATCCCAGGCAATGATGAGAGTATTGCCGTTTATCTTGGTGGGATCATTGGTGTTTTTTTATAATGTATTCAGGGACTATATTCCTGGCCTGCCGGATATATTTCCCATTGCCAGTTATTCTTTTATGTTCATAGGAATCTTTATTTCTTTTTTAATTCCTTATAATCTGATGGAATTGAAGAAAAGAAATAAATTTCAGGTGCCAGCCGGCCTTTTGGGCTTTTCTGCATTTATCATGAGCCTGAATCCTACGTTTGATGAACATTCATTTATGAATGTGAATTTTGGAGTGTTCGGGCCCAGCGGAATTATGGTTGCCATTGTTGTTGGACTTTTTGTAGCATTTATCTTTAATCTGTGGACACGCTTTGGTTTTTTGGAAGACAGTGCGACCATTCCAAGCTTCCTGGCAAACTGGATTAACAGCATTGTACCGATTTTCGTCACCTTGTTGGCGATCATGATCCTTGTGCCAAAGGGCGGGTTTGATATTGTATCTGCTGTTAATACGGTTTTTAAGCCGATTGCATCCTTTGGCCAGTCTTATCCGGGTATGATTTTCATGTGCCTGACTCCTGCGATTCTTTATTCCTGTGGGGTTTCGTCATGGGCATTCGGGGCCATATCCACTCCGGTATTTATGGCGGGAATCAATGCAAACATTGCAGCAATAGCGGCAGGCGGCACCGCAACAAATATAGTAACCAGTGAAACGGTTTTTACTGCTGCATTAATTACCCTAGGAGGAATGGGAGCCACATTGCCCTTAGTGGTGCAGATGCTGCTTTCAAAGTCCAAGAAAATGAGAACTCTGGGCAAGGTTTGTATTGCACCCAGCATCTTTAATATTAATGAACCGGTGATATATGGCACACCGATTGCGTTCAATCCTCTTCTGATGCTGCCCATGTGGATCAATTCCTTTACCGGCCCCACCATCATTTATGTGGCAATGAAGCTTGGCTGGCTGAATGTTCCTGGAAAAATGATTCAGGTAGGACAGGTTCCGGCTCCGATTTCCTCGGTAATGATCACCCAGGATTTCCGGGCAATTATCTTTTATGTGATTTTATTTGCCATATATTTTATTACCTGGATGCCGTTTTTTAAAGCATACGAAGCCCAATGCATAAAGGAAGAAACGGTCAATCAATAAAAGCAAGCATAACCATATTCACCGCATAGGAAGGAAGTATTTATATTTATGGAAGATATTATGGAAAATGAGTTGGTAGCAGTTGCCATGCAGATTATTTTACATGCAGGCGATGCCAGAACGGCTGTAGAACGCGCGCTTGACTGCATCAAGGAAGAAAATTTTACTGAGGCGAAAGAGAAGATGCTGGAAGCAAAGGAGTGCATCCGATTGGCACATGTATCCCAGACAGAGGTGATACAGAATGAAACCAGGGGGAAAACTTATCAGCCATGCCTTCTTTTTGCTCATGCCCAGGACACTCTGATGACAATCAATTCCGAGGTTTTGCTTTCGGAAAAGCTGATTGATCTGTTTGAGGTGGTACTAAAAAAGATTCATACAGACTGTTTATAAGTAGGAGATCATTATGTTTAAAAAAGTTTTTCCGGATGATTTTCTATGGGGCGCATCAACCTCCGCTTACCAGGTGGAGGGAGCTGCCTTTTCCCATGGAAAAAAGGCATCCCAGCAGGATATTATAAATAAAGATAGTTATGAAAAAAGAGGCTTTGCTACGGCAGAGGTTGCAAGTGATCATTACCATCATTTTAAAGAGGACATTGGGTTAATGAAGGAGATGGGGTTCAAGGCTTACCGCTTTTCTATCGCATGGAGCAGAGTTTTTCCCGATGGCGTTGGCAGGGTAAATGAAGAAGGAATACAGTTTTACAGGGATTTGATCGATGAGTTGCTCCTTCAAGGAATCGAGCCGATTGTGACCCTTTATCATTATGACCTGCCCTGGGCTCTTGTAGAAAAGTATAACGGCTGGCTGAGCAGAGAAGTGGTTAAGGATTTTGAGTATTACGCCGCCTATATCATTGAGGAATTTAAAGATAAGGTAAAATACTGGACGACCATTAACGAACAAAGCATCATCGTGCAGTTCTGGACCCAGAAATGCTTTATACCCCAGGAGCTGCAGTCCAGCCATCAGCTAAGATACCAGATCAACCACCATATGAATCTGGCTCATGCCGTCGCATGCAAACTAGTTCACGAAAAAGTGCCGGGAGGCATGGTGGGAGCTGCCATTGGCTATGCACCGGTATATCCCCTTACCAGTAAGCCGGGGGATGTTATGGCAGCCCAGAACGCCAATGACTTACATAACGGATATTATCTGGATATTTATTTTAAAGGAATTTATACAAAATCCGCTATGGTTTATCTTGAATCCAAAGGACTTGCCCCGGTAATCGAGCCTGGAGATATGGAACTGATTAAGGAAGGGTATTCCGATTTCCTTGCATTAAATTACTATTCCAGTGAATGTGCGAAGGCGTGTCCGGAAGACGAGGAACTTCGGTTTGCCGGAGTCAACTGGACGGGCGTAAAGGGAGCCATGGATGGGCACGAGCACCAGCCGGGATTTTTCAAGATGTGTCCCAATCCCATGCTGGATACTACGGACTGGGATTGGGCCATCGATCCCACCGGCATGGAATATTTGCTTCGGGACATCTACATGCGTTACAATATGCCTCTGATGATCACCGAAAACGGCCTGGGAGCGTACGACAGCCTGACAGAGGAGGGCAGAGTACATGATCCTTACAGGATTGATTACTTAAGGGATCACGTAAAAGCGATAAAAAAGGCCATGGATTATGGCGTTGAGGTCCTGGCTTACTGCCCGTGGTCTGCTATAGATCTTTTGTCCACCAGCAACGGTGTTAAGAAACGGTATGGATTTGTTTATGTTGACCGTACCGACGATGATCCTAAGGAATGCAGGAGGATCAGGAAGGATTCCTTCTTCTGGTATAAAAAATTGATCGCGTCAAAGGGAGAAGACCTTTAGGGAAGCTGAGATAACATGTTCACCTGCAAATGTTTCGTAAAGGAGAGAGTTTATGAAAAAGGTAAAAAATGCCTTTCCCCATGATTTTTTATGGGGTGGTGCGGTAGCAGCATGCCAGATAGAAGGGGCGTATAATGTGGATGGCAGAGGCCTATCCTCTTCCGATGTCCATATGTACTCAAAAAACTTAAACCGGTCCAATGTATCAAAAGAAGGAGGCGGGACCCGTGCCGAAATACTCAGCTATATTGAGGATGATAAGAACTATTATCCCAAACGGTACGGAATAGACTTTTACCATACCTATAAGGAAGATCTGGCATTGCTGGCGGAAATGGGTTTTCGTACGTTCCGGACGTCCATATCCTGGTCCCGCATTTTCCCAAAAGGAGATGAAACGGAACCGAATGAAAAAGGACTGGCCTTTTATGACCGGTTAATTGATGAGATCCGTAAAAACGGCATGGAGCCCATCATTACTATTTCCCATTATGATATGCCCCTTCACCTGATCCTGGAGTACGGAGGGTTCGCCAATCGGAAAGTGGCCGATTTTTTTGTCCGGTATGCCTCTGCAGTCCTGGACCGTTATAAGGATAAAGTAAAGTATTGGATCGTTTTTAATCAGATCAATCTGCTGCAATACTGTTCCTGGGGTTCCATTGGCCTGTTGGATGATTATGCCGGGGATTTAGAAGAAGCTAAATTTCAGGCAGCGCATCACCAGTTTGTGGCAAATGCCCTTGTGTATGAGTATGGGAAAAATCTGAAGCCTGATATGCAAATCGGCACCATGGTGGCGGACTGTACTTATTATCCCAATTCCTGCAAGCCGGAGGATGTGGTTCTGACCATGAAACGCAACCGAATGCAGTATTTTTATACAGACGTACAGCTTCGCGGCGAATATCCGGCTTATGCGGTACGATTCTTAGAAGAAAATGGCTGGAACATAAAGATGGAAGCAGGTGATGAAGAAATAATCAGAAGAAACAAACAGGATTTTCTAGCAATTTCTTATTACTCCTCAAAGGTGGTCGATGCAGACTGCTGCGGAATGGATGCAAGGGATGTGATACAAAATCCCAATTTAAAGCCCACACCATGGGAATGGAGGATGGATCCTCTAGGATTTTATAACTGCCTGTCCCAATACTGGGATAGATATCAGGTGCCGATCATGATTGCTGAGAATGGATTTGGAGCCATTGATACGGTGGAAGAAAACGGAGAAATCCATGATGCTTACCGGATCGACTACTATCGCCAGCATATATTGCAGATGAAGGAATGCATAAAGGATGGGGTTGATATTTTTGCCTACTGCGCATGGGGGCCAATTGATCTTGTGAGCTCGTCAACAGCGGAAATGAGCAAGCGGTATGGATTTATTTATGTTGACCAGGATGATGAAGGAAGGGGATCAAAGACCAGGAGCAGAAAGGATTCGTTTTACTGGTACAAAAAGGTAATAGCTTCTGATGGGGAAGATTTAGAATAAGGATAATTGGTTCGAATACCGGTGGAATGCTCTTGTAAAAGGGGCATTATCACCGGTATTTTTATGATGCGCCCATGAATTTTCATTACAGGATCATGCTGGATGAGTTACCAGTAATGTGCCGAATCTTAACAAAAAAATAATTGACACATCGTTTAAATGGATGTAGAATCATAAACATTGAAAATTGTTAACATTGTTAAGTGAAAAAATAGGGGGGTTTTATTGTGAAGGATGGACAGGAAGAGTACATAAAAAAGTTTAAAACAGAATTGGCTATGATGATGGGAAGAAAGCAAAGCATCCATAGAAACTGTGTGCCGGAAGGCGTCACACGCAGCGAATTCTTTGCGCTGCATCAAATATGGACCGGCATGAATGAAAATCCGGAAAAAAAGGGAATTCATGTATCCGCTTTGGCAAAGAGGATGAATATCGCATTATCGGCAGCATCCCGGATGCTGAACTCACTGGAGGAAAGGGGCTTGATATACAGAGAGATAGATCCCAAAAGCCGCAGGAATATCTGTGTTTCCTTAACGGAAGATGGAGAAAAACTATGGAAGAAGTGTTCAGGAGGTATGAGTGATCTCCTGGAACGGGTAATTATTAGCATGGGAGAAGAGGATGCAAGTAAATTGATTGAATTATGGAAAAAGTTTACGGAACTAATGGAGAAAGAAGTGGAATCAATGATGAAAGAAAAGGATATGTGAGGAATAAAGTAGATTGCAGAGGATAAAGACAGATTTAGAAAAGACAGACAGATCTACAAAACGTTTGAACGAAAGTATTAGAGATGAAAGGAAAGGAGGGAATCGATGTGAAAATATTTTTTCGGTATTTTAAGCCATATATTTTATTTTTAGCAGTGACTGTGGCATTGTTATATAGTCAGGCGACTTGTGACTTATCACTTCCTGATTTCATGTCTGATATTGTAAATAAAGGAATTACAACGGGCAACACCTCTTACATTCTGAAAGTGGGATTTCAAATGTTAGGCATTGCCCTTATTAGTGCCTGCTGTACGATTATCGTGGGTTTCATCGCCGCCAGAATAGCGGCAGGTGTCAGCCGGGATCTGCGCCAGGACATTTTCACGAAGGTAGAGAGCTTTTCCAATACGGAGCTGGAGAAATACTCCACCTCTTCCCTGATCACAAGGACAACAAACGATATCACCCAGATCCAGCAGTTGATCGTTATGGTAATCCGGATTGTATTTTATGCTCCGATCATGGGAGTTGGAGGCGTGATTCACGCACTGGATAAAAACAAATCCATGTCATGGATTATTGCACTTTCCGTGGCCTTATTGTTAGTAGTGGTATTCAGCATGCTTGCGGTTGTTATGCCAAGTTTTCAATTTGTACAGAAGCTGGTTGACCGATTAAACCTGGTAGTAAGAGAAAGCCTGGAAGGAACGCTGGTGATCCGGGCATTTAACACCCAGCGTTTTGAGGAAAAACGGTTTGAAAAGGTGAATGTAAGGCTGACTGAAACAAATTTGTTTGTCAATAGAGTTACCTCCGGTATGATGCCGGCCATGATGCTGATCATGAATCTGACCAATCTCCTGATTATATGGGTAGGGTCTAAGGCAGTATCCTCCTTCCGTATGGAGGTGGGAGATATGATGGCCTATATGCAGTACGTTATGCAGATCATCATGGCATTTTTGATGATGACCATGATGTTTATTATGATCCCAAGGGCAATCGTTTCCATCAGGCGTGTTGTTGAAGTGCTTCAGACGGAGCCCTCCATTGCAGATCCAAAGGATGCGGCTGAAATTCCAGAGTCTCCCAAGGGAGTTGTGGAATACCGGGATGTATCGTTCCGGTATCCGGATGCAGATGAGGATGTGTTACATAACATTACGTTTACGGCGATGCCGGGACGTACCACGGCATTTATCGGCGCTACGGGAAGCGGAAAAAGTACGCTGGTGAACTTACTTCCCAGATTTTACGATGTGACGTCAGGGGAAATCCTGATTGATGGAATCAATATCAAGGATTGGCCCATTCACCAATTGAGGGATAATATCGGATTTGTTCCCCAAAAAGGGATCTTATTTTCAGGGACAATTGAAAGCAACTTAATGTATGGAGACCGGCAGGCCACCAGGGAACAGATCGAAGAGGCTGCGGATACAGCTCAGGCCACAGAATTTATCCATTCCAAGTCAGAGGGCTTAGAGTCCTCCATTGCACAGGGAGGAGGAAATGTATCAGGCGGACAAAAGCAGCGTCTTTCCATTGCCCGTGCACTTGTAAAAAGAGCGCCTGTTAATGTGTTCGATGACAGCTTTTCCGCTTTGGATTTTAAAACAGATGCAAAGCTTCGGGCGGCCCTTCGTGAAAAAACCGGTGACAGCACGATCTTTTTGGTGGCACAGCGCATCAGTACGATTATGAATGCAGACCAGATCATTGTTTTGGAGCATGGAAGAATTGCCGGAAAAGGAACTCACCGGGAATTGATGAAAGCCTGCGAAGTTTACCGTGAGATTGCATTGTCACAGCTAAGCGAGGAGGAATTGAAATGACAGAGAAAAAACCATCCAGTTCCCCCATGGGCCCAGGAGGCGGAATGCAAGGCAAACCAGAGAGTGCAAAGGACTTTAAAGGAACCATGCTGCACCTGGTTGATTATTTAAAGCCATATAAAACCTCCGTATTCATCGTGATTTTGTTTGCCAGCTGTTCCTCCGTATTCTCCATTGCAGGACCAAAGATTTTAGGAAAGGCCACGACAAAGCTGTTTGAAGGCCTGATTGCCTGGGCGATGGGGACCGGGTTATTGACGGATTTCCGGTATATCCGAAACCGTCTGCTGCTTTTGGTGGTGCTTTATCTGGTGTCAGCTGCATTTTCTTACTTGCAGAGCTATATCATGTCCGGCATCAGCATGAAGGTCACTTATGAGCTCAGGAAAAATATTTCAGAAAAAATGAACCGTCTTCCCCTTAATTATTATGATACAAGAACTCATGGTGAGATATTGTCAAGGATCACCAATGACGTGGATACGGTGAGCCAGACCTTGAATCAGAGTTTGACCCAGATTATCACCTCAGTAACTACACTGGTGGGAATCGTGATCATGATGATATCCATCAGCATCCGGATGACCCTGGTAGCTGTTTTGGTCCTTTTCGTTTCCATGGGCTTAATTATGGGGGTGGTAAAGAAATCCCAGAAATATTTCCAGAAGCAGCAGGAGAGCCTTGGATACTTAAACGGCCATATTGAAGAAATTTACAGCGGCCATAATGTGGTTCAGATATTTAACGGAGAAAAGGAAGCAATAGAAAAGTTCCGGACCATCAACAACAAATTATATGGGTCAGCTTGGAAATCCCAGTTTTTATCAGGTATGATGATGCCCATTATGACCTTTGTCAGCAACTTGGGCTATGTGGGTGTCTGTTTATTAGGCGGATATTTAACCGTAGAAAAGGTGATAGAGATTGGAGACGTTCAGGCATTTATCCAATATATGAGGTCCTTTATGCAGCCCATTTCCCAGATTGCCAATGTATCTAATACACTGCAGTCCACAGCAGCAGCTGCTGAGCGTGTATTTGAGTTTTTAGATGAGCAGGATGAAGTACCGGAATGCGAGTCGCCGATCCAGCTGCAGGAGATCCAGGGGAATGTAGAATTTAGAAATGTTGGTTTTGGTTATTCGCCAAATACAATGATTATCCACGATTTCTCTTCCGCCATAAATGCCGGCCAGATGGTCGCTATTGTAGGTCCAACAGGAGCGGGTAAAACAACGGTAGTGAAATTGCTTATGAGATTTTATGAATTAAATTCCGGCCATATTTTGATCGACGGCCATGACACCCTGGATTTTACAAGAGGGGACTTACGATCCATGTTCGGTATGGTGCTTCAGGAAACATGGCTGTACAATGCAACTGTTATGGATAATATCCGGTATGGAAATTTTGATAAGACAGATGAAGAAGTCATAGAAGCGGCAAAAGCGGCTCACTGCGATGAATTCATTCGGTCATTGCCGGGAGGTTATCACATGGTGATCAACGAAGAATCCAGCAACCTATCCCAGGGGCAAAAGCAGCTTTTGACCATTGCCAGGACGATTTTAGCGGATCCTAAGATTTTGATACTGGATGAAGCAACCAGTTCCATTGATACAAGAACAGAAGTCTTGATCCAAAAGGCCATGGGTAAATTGATGCAGGGCAGAACCAGCTTCGTAATCGCCCACCGCCTATCCACCATTCGGGATGCAGACTTGATTCTGGTAATGAAGGACGGCGATATCATAGAACAGGGAAATCATGAAACGCTATTGGAAAAGAAAGGATTTTATGCAGATCTGTACCACAGTCAGTTTGCAGATCAATAATAGAATGGAGAGAAAAAGTATGCAGGAAAACAAACATGTTAATGTTGAGGATCAGGAAATAAAAACAGGAACAGGAAAACTAAAAAAGATCATAGCTCCACTGCTGATCATACTGGTACTTGTCGGATGCGGGGTAGGATATTATATTTATGATTCCAGTGTCTCTTACTTTAAGACAAATAATGCAAAAGTAACGGCAAAGCTGTATTCCATAAAAGCGGTATCAAATGGCAAGCTTTTATTCTGGGATGTGGAAAATGGGGACTTAGTGGAGCAGGATCAGGTGATGGGACGGCAGGAAGTCCTTCCTTATATTAGTTCCCCCATTACAGGAACTGTAGTAAAGAATGACGGTGCCGTGAATCAGACGGTGGCCCTGGGATCAGAACTGGCGTTAGTGGCCGATACCTCAAATCTTTACATCGGGGTAAATGTGGAAGAAACAGATATCATGAAGGTTCACTTAGGACAGCGGGTGGATGTGAAAATCGATGCATATCCCGGAAAAACCTTTAAGGGACAGGTGACGGAGATCGATCCGGCCACTCAAACCTATTTTTCCGGTAATATGAGCTTTAACACCAGCGGAGAATATACAAAAGTGACGCAGTTGATACCAATTAAGGTGACGATTGAAAACGAAGAAGATCTTCCCCTTGTTTTTGGGATGAATGCATCTGTTAAAATACATCTGAAATGAAAAGGGCTTACAGGAGGTCGGAAAAGATGAAAAAATTGATCACAGGTTTTATGGCAACGGCAATGCTGGTGGGCCTTCTTACCGGATGTGCGGGAGAGAGTAAACAGACTGAGGTAACCGTAGCGGTAGCGAAATCAGGTAAGGATTTGTCCACCATGGTGTGGCAGGGGACTGTGGAAGCACTCAGCGGTGTTGATGTGATGCCAAACAGCAATGGAAAGATTTTAGAGATCCCGGTAAATCAAGGGGATCATATAAATGCAGGAGATGTTTTGTTCCAGGTAGATAATCAGGATGCAAAACTTCAGCTGGAACAGGCAAAGGCAGGTTTTCAGGCA
>Ga0213828_1001698_pt1 | contig 17395 bp, 11 predicted proteins | sample MC6MC0897MG_FD_180664 | JGI IMG/M metagenome (GOLD analysis project Ga0213828, IMG submission 180664) | Enriched soil aggregate microbial communities from Iowa State University, Ames, United States - MC6-MC0897-MG | ecosystem: Environmental > Terrestrial > Soil > Unclassified | place: USA: Iowa... | reverse complement strand
GACGACTTCCGCTCGCTCGGCTACCGCGAATACGGTGGCAAGGCCGCCCTGCCGATCTGGATCGACTACATGCGCACTGCGCTGAAGGACACCCCGATCGCACAGAACGAACCGCCGAGCGGCATGGTCCAGGCCACCCTCAACGGTGCGGTGGAGTGGGTGAAGGTGGAAGACATGGACCGCCTGACCGACTACGACCTCAACCTGCAGAGCACCCCGCAGGCTGACGCGGCCGCGTTCGATATCTTCTGAGGCACAGATTCGGTGGGTGCCAACCGTTGGTTGGCACGATGGCCCGGCGTTGCCCTGGTAGTCGCCAACCTTGGTTGGCGCCGATGCATTCGCCGGGCATGGCCCGGCGCTACCATGCCGCACCCGTCGGGCGCCCTCTCCCGGTAGCGCCGGGCCATGCCCGGCGAGCGCAGCGGCACCTCTGCGAAATACCTACGCAGATGTCACACGCCTGCGCTAGTCTGTGACCAGGTCGCAACAGGGAGTCATCGCATGCACCGCGCTCACCAGCATGCTGCCAGCCAGACCCGCGAACGGCGTCATCGCCTCGCCCACGAAGCCGCCCGGCTGATGGCCGAAGGCGGAATCCGCGACTTCCACCAGGCCAAACTCAAGGCTGCCAGCCGCCTTGGCATCCACGACGATGCCTCCCTGCCCCGCAACGTCGAGATCGAACAGGCGCTGCGCGAGTACCAACGGCTGTTCTCCGGCCCACAGCACGGCAGCGAGCTGCAGCGGCGGCGCGAATCCGCGTTGCGGGCGCTGGAGTTCCTGCACGGGTTTTCGCCGCGCCTGGCCGGACCGGTGCTGGACGGCACCGCCGATGCCAACAGCCCCGTGCAGTTGCACCTGCACAGTGACGACCCGGAGGCCGTGCATCGCTTCCTGGACGAACATCGCATCCCCGCCGAATCGCGTACGCGGCGCCTGCGGATGGACCGTGAGCGCAACCTGGATGTACCGGTGTGGGTGTTCAGTGCCGAAGACCTGACGTTCGACCTGGCCGTCCTGCCCTACGATGCGTTGCGCCAGGCCCCGCTGTCGCCGGTGGACGAGAAGCCCATGCGGCGGGCGTCGGCCACGCAGTTGCGGCAGCTGCTGGCCGAGATGGAAATCACCGCCTACATCGGCGGTTGATCATGGCAGAGCCGGGCCTGTGCCCGGCTCTGCGCCAAGAGCAGCCGGGCATGGCCCGGCGCTACGGGAAGACCAGTTGTTCCTGGGCAGGGGTCGCCAGCCGTGCCAGCCACGGCACCGCCGCACGGTACGGGTACTCGGCCATCATGCGCGCATGCATCTTCTGCAGGTCATCCAGGTTCCAGGCGTGCGCATACACATCCTGGAAGTCATCGGCCCAGCCACTGCGCACGCGCGTGCGTTCCCCATCAAGGTTCGGCACCAGGTACCACGGCACCTGCAGGATCTCGGCCAGCGCCTTGTTGCGTACCGCACTCTCGTACCCCGACCGCTGCAGCTGTTCGATGCGGAAACTCACACGGCGGCAGGGAAAGGGCATGCAGGCACCGGTAGCGTTGATGTAGTCGGCGATGTCGGCGTACATGTCCGCCTGCAGCTTCATCGCCACCGGATCCTGCAGGGTCTGCCGGACCCGCAGCGTGCGCTGGGTGCTGCCGCGGATCTCCGCAGCACTGTAGAAGGGATGACCCGGCGTGGTGCCACCGTGGCGCACCAGCACGATGCGATGGATCGCTTCGTCGGTCAGCACTTCCACCCGCACGGCCGCGGCCTCCGGGTGGATTCGGGGCTTCGGCACGTTCACCACGCGCCAGAACCCCCACACCATCAACCCCATGCAGACCATCAGCACCAGGCAGGCCAGCGTCCACGTATCCATGTCGTGGGTGAAATAGCGGATGCGGGCGCGCCACAGGTAGTAGCGCCGATAGGTCATGAAGCGGCTCATGAAGCGATACATTGCAACCTCCTCTGCAATGGCCCCGGCGCGGCGGGGCTCGTTACGCGCACCACACCGGGGCGCCATGGCTTACCAGCCGATGCCCACACCCACGCCCATGCTGCGTTCACCGCTGTTGGTGAAGGCACCATTGAGGCTGAAGGTGGCTGAGCCCTTGTCGTTGAGTACGCGCTGGTAGCCCACCGCCATGGCCGACTCGCCCTCTGCGTAGCCCACGCCCGCGCCGAGGCGGTTGTAGGTGGCCAGGCCAGCGGTGTTCATGGCCATGGCCGTCTGCGCACTGCTCATCGCCGCCATGCGGTTGAAGCGCTTGTCCATCTTGTCCAGGCGGCGCTCGAAGTTGCTGATCGCACCATCGGTGTACTCGTTGGCGCGGGCCAGCATCCTTTCCAGCTCGGCGGTATCAACCTGCGGCGTGGGCGCGGGCGATTCGTCCTTCTTCGACTTTGGCTGCGGTGCAGGCGCGGCGCCCTCGCCTGCCGAAGCGACCTGCGGCGAACCGCTGGCTTCCTGGCTTGGCATGATCTCTTCGGTCGGTGCCGCCGAGGCTGTGCCCATTGCACGCATCTGCGGCTGGCCGTCCACGCGCTGCTCCAGGCCATCAATGCGACCGTTGAGCTGCTGCTGCACGGCATGCAACTGGCCACCGTTGACCGCCTCGCGGCTGCCGGCGGCGATCAGACCATTGGCGACGTTGGAGATGACCATGCCGTTGGCGCCGGCCAGGGTGAGCTGGGCGGTGCCGTCGCTGCGGGTGGACGGAGATTCCTGGAACACCGCGCGGAGCTGGGTTTCCACGCGATCGACGCGGGAGCCGGTGGTGACTACGGCCGAGTCGAGCGTGGCGAGGGCTTCGTTGATGGTGTTCTGGTGCTGGCCCTGGACGTTGAAGCCGGGAGTGGTGACGTTGCCGTTGGCGTCTATGTTGCCGCCGAGGGTGGACAGTGCGCCACGGAGCTGGCCGACGGTGGCGGCGTCGTTGGTGTTGCGACCGTTGGCTACGCCGGTGAGGCGGCGCTTCAGCCAGTCATTTCCGAAGGACACAGTGTCTGCATCATTGGCGATGGATTGGTAGCCAATGGCAACCGAATTACTGGCATTAGAACGGACCTCACTCCTTGCACCCAGAGCAATGCCCCCTTTAGCAGCGACCTGCGTCCGGACACCCAAAGCGAAGCCTTCTTCCGCTTGTTCATGGACGTAGGAGGCGCGTCCCAAGGCTACCGAGTTCTTCCCTTCAGCCGTTGCCCATGCGCCTACGGCGACGCCGCCTTCTGAACGCAATGACGCTTTTGCATTCTTGCCAACAGCCAACCCAGCCGGGCCCGCTTCAGCTGGATACTGTCCTTCCTCGGGCATCCAGCCAAATGCAATGTTGCCGCTTCTGTCTTCGATAGAGTTCAGTCTCAGGTTTGTTGCATACAACTGGCTCCCACGCACCACATCCGAACTATCAGCGGAGAGGTGCGCATCGGCAACACCAGTCAGGCGTGCGCCGCCGAAGTCGATGAGGTTTCCATCTCTGGCCTCACTCAGCAGACTATTCTGATCCGAGCTCCAGTCGCGTTGCATTGCATCCAAGTCGCGTCTATTACGCTCAATCTTCTGCTCTGTGGCATGCAGCTGACTCCCAGTCACCGCATCACGACTACCCGCGGCAATACGCCCATCGGCAAGATTCGACAGAACCATGCCCTGCGCACCAGCCAGGTTCAGTCTGCCGATTCCATCTGCGCTGATTGATGGCGACTGTTGGAACGTCGCACTCAGCTGGCCTTCGACGCCATCTACGCGACTATCGGACCTGAGCACTGCGCCATCGAGCACAGCCAAGGCGTCACCAACGTTGTTCTGCGTACTGCTCTGCACGCTATAGGTTGGAGCAATGACATTGCCCGCGGAATCGATACCAGCACCGCCACCGAATACGGCGATGGATTCGCTGAGCTGTGCAATGGTGGCAGCGTTATCACCTGAAATTCCCCGAGCGACATTCGTGACTCTGCGCTTCAGCGTTGAGCTTCCTATAGATACCACCTCGCCCTCTTCTGCAACTGAATTTGCACCTAGTGCAACCGAGTTCACGGCTGCAGCCCTCACCTCAGAATATGAGCCTAGGGCAACACCGGAATACTGAGACACCGAAGCCCCAGCACCGAGCGCAAATCCTCCTTCGGCTACTTCCTCGACAAGCGAGCCACGACCTAACGCGACCGAGTTCTTGCCCAACGCGCTCGAGTAGCTACCAACCGCAGTTCCTCCCTCGGTACGGATGGATGCCTGCGCACCATTGCCCAAAGCAACCCCGAACGAACCAGATTCCGCTTCCGCAGCTCCCGCTTCTTTGCCAAAATCAATCAAACGATCCTTCAATTCAAGCGCACCTATCCGAGAATTAGTCGCAAACAACTGCCCACCATTCACCGCATCAGTACTGGCCGCCGAGCTGACATCACCCGCCGCGACTCCAGATACGCGCGCACCTTCCATGTCCACAAGCAGGCGATCGGCACTGAATTTCACCACTCCATCCAGATCCGGATCGAAGTTGTCCACGTCGGTACGAAGCTGATCGATGTCGGCACGGTTGGTCGCAACGCGCTGGTCCTGTGCCGCCAGGGATTGGGTATGCGCTGCCAGCTGCTGGCCGTGCAGCGCCAGAGACTGGCCCTGTGAGGAAGCAGTCTGGTTGGTGGCATGAAGCTGCTGTCCGGTCACGACATCGGTGCTGGTGCTGCTCAGCACGCCATTGGCGACGTTGTTGATGCGCCGTTTCGCGCCATCCTTGTTGGCCACATCCACCACGGTACCGGCATTGTCTGCGCCCAGACGCATGTTGCCCGTGGCCGATACCTGGCTGACAAGCCCACTCAACGCCGTGGCCCTGCCCAGCGCGTTGTCCGCAGTGGTCCTGGCCGCAGTGGCCGTCGTCTGCGCGGCATTGGCGGCGTTCTGTGCCGTGGTCACGTTGCTGTTGGTAGCGGTAAGTTGCCGACCGGTGACAGCCTCGGTGCTGCTGTTGCTCAGCGTCGCGTCGGCTACCCCGCTGATACTGCGGTTGGCATTGGCCTTGTTGCGCACGTCCAACACAGTACCGGTGTTTTCACTGCCCAGTCGTACATTTCCCGTGGCGGACACCTGGCTCACCAGCCCGGCCAGGGCGTTGGCCTTCGTCAGCGCGCTGTCGGCTGCGGTCTTCGCTCCTGTGGCAGTCACCTGCGCGGTATTGGCCGCGTTCTGTGCCGTAGTCACGTTGGTATTGGTTGCGTTTAGCTGCTTGCCGGTCATCGCCTCGGTACTGGAGGCAGTGAGCGCGCCGTCGGCCAGGTTGACCAGCTTGCGCTTGATGCTGGCGCTGCCGACTGATATCTGATAGGCGGCACTGGTCTGCGACCCATTGCCCAGCGCCACCGAACCATTGTGCTGGGCGAGGGAGCGATCTCCAATGGCCACAGCACTCTCGGCCGAGGCATGGGCCAGATTGCCCATGGCAGTCGAGTAGGAAGCACTTGCCTGGGTACCACGCCCCAATGCCGTGGCCTGGCCGGCACTGGCCTTGCTCTGGAACCCGATCGCGGTGGCATGAATGACGTCTGCCGACGCCTCGTGGCCAATGGCAATGGCACGATCACCTACTGCGCTGGCCTGCAGACCAGCCGCCACGGCACCATTGCCACTTCGGCTGCGCGAACCCAGCGAGACACCCGCGTTCAGGTTGTCCACCTTGTTGCCGGCAGCATCCACGCCGGCACGGGCGTCGAAACCGACAGCTACACTCTGGCCGTTGTAGCTTTTGGCGTTGTGCCCCAGCGCTGTACTCACCCCGTACGCAACAGATTCGGCCGTTGCACCTTCCCCCAGTGAGAGGGCCTTCGCATTGATGCGATTGGTCGCCGCCGTCACGTTCTGATTGGTGGCAAACAGCTGCTGCCCGGTGACCGCATCGGTGCTGGTTGCGTTGAGCGCGCCATTGCGGACCCCGTTGAGATACCGGGCAGCTCCACTCTTGTTGCTGATCGTCAATGTCGGGCCAGTGTTCTCCGCGCCAATGCGAACTGTCCCACCCGTACTCGTCTGGCTGATCAGCCCGTTGGTCGCAGTGGACAACTGATACAGCTGCTTGCCCGTTACTGCATCGGTGCTGGTGGCATTGAGGAGCGCATCGTCCACGTTGACGATACGCCGCTTGGTGTTGCCGTTGCCGACCGATACGGTGTTTCGTTCGCTGGCTACCGAGCCACGCCCGATTGCCACCGCTCCGCTCGCGGTAGCCTTGGCCTCGTATCCCATGGCCAGGCTGTCGTACTCGGCGCGTGCCTTGCCGCCAAGTGCTATGGATCCGGTCCAGCCACTGGTCCCTGCGTAAGCATCGCCGCCGATGGCAATCTTCGACACGCCTGCGCCCTCATTTGTCCGTGAGCCACTGCCTACTGCGATTGAATTCTCGGTGTAGGCCCTCGCGTCATGGCCGAAGGCGACTGTTCCGATGCCATCACCGACCGCATGTGCACCGAATACTGACGCGTACCCTTGTGTAGCGACCGCCCCATAGCCCAGGAGTGAGTTTTTGTCGCCCTCGGCAGACGTTCTATTCCCAAAACTCGTGGAATAGCTGCCATCGGTCCACGCGCCGCCTCCTATCGAAAGATGGTGAAAACTGCGCAACGAGGAGCTCGCATTTGCCACGTCCTCCTGTCCCGCAATCGGAACGCAGTACACCGCTCCGACCGCAGCACTATCACAACCATAGAAGCGCGCGGCGCTTGCATTGGTGGAAACTGAGCCCAGCAGAACGGAGACCAACAGAGCAGCGTTGGTACTTCCGGCGCTACGTCCCTTCCTTCGGGTCAGCTCACTTGCCACCACCCAGCACTGCCGTGCAGTGGACCAGATACGACGATGGATCTTGTTCATGGATTCTCCTTAACAAACGGAACAGAAGGAACCGCTGCGGCGCAGAGCCGCAGCGGCGTGCCGCACTCACAGCGCGACGTTGTGCACGTGCTCGCGATAGCCATCGCGGGTCAGCCGATAGCGCAGCTGCAGCGTGTGGCCCGGCTGCACGGGAAACGGCAGCTGCAGCGTGCTGCCGGGGTAGAGGCTGCGTGAGACGTCATGCGCGGTGCAGCGCGCGCCATCGCAGTCAGCGATGCTGGTGACGCCCACGCGTACCGTGCCGGTATTGCGCAGCTGGTTTTCCTCCACCTGCACGTCCATCGTGGATTGCGCGGGCAGTACATTGACCAGTGCGCCCCAGACCAGGCTGACGCCGACATTGGCCTGGGCACTCTCGCCATCGCCCGCCGGGTCCGCACGTTCGGGGCCGCGCACGCCCTCGAAGTACACGCGGTATGCCGTTTCCTTTTCGACGGGCTGCAGTGGGATGACCCGGATCAGCCGGTTGCCACCACCGGCCAGAGCGAACTTGCCCGGTGTGATGGCGATGGCCGCCTCATTCGGCTCCACCTCGACCTCCTGTTCGTCTGCCCCCGCCGGGTCGACGATGCGCTTGATCGATGCCTGCACGTACTGCGGCTGGGTGGACTGCGAGTAGATACGTATCTGCGCGCCTTTCTTCGCGTCCACCGACGTACGCATGGGATGCACGGTGAGATTGGCGTGGGCAGGCAACGCCATCAGCAGCGACAGCGGCAGCAGGCAGCGGACTAGGGTTTTCATCGGGTACTCCATGGGGGGTCAGGGCGTGACGGTGGGAACACGCAGTTCCACCTTGAGATCGCCGCTGTAGTAGCCGGGGCGCTTGGTGCTGACCGGCACGCGCGGTGTTTCCAGCGTCAATGGCGTAGGCACGCAGAACACCGGCTGCGTCATGCCGGGCAGCAACACCAGCCGCAGCCGTGCGGTATCGATGCCGTGCAGCAGCTGCTCCACACCATTGCGCATGGACAGGCTGCTGCCGTTGTGATCCAGCGTGACGGTGTAGTCCACGCGCTGGGTGGCATCACTGCCGCCATCGACGTGCCATACCGAATAGCCCGAGGGCCCGGGAGGTTGCGCGCCGCTGTCACGCACGGTGACGCCCAGGTAAGCACTCTGCGAGCCCAGCCCGTCGTACAGGCACATGTCGAGCTGGGTACGGCCGCCGACGGTCTGCGCGATCGGGTCGTACTGCAGGTTCAGACCGACGTGCGGGGTGACCTGATCGAAAAGCGGGAAGTAGATGGAGACCGCGTTGTGGTCGGTGATGGAGAATTCAAATGCAAAGCTGTATTCAGCTAGCGGAGCACCCGCGATCTCGCCATGCATGGCAAGCATGAGCTGTGCACGCCAACGTCCTGCCACGAGCCTATTCAACTCAGAGACTGGCACTCGAAGACTCACTCCGATTCCGGCAGATTGGTCTCTGCCGCAAGCGTCGACATCTGCAGCCCATAGGGGTCTGATTACTGATGCCCAGTAGTCCGATGAGCATGCCTGCCCAGTCATCGGGCGGCGTCGGCTACCAACTGCGCGTATCTCCTCTCTCAAACCAGATCTGGCTTCAACCGCCTGTATCCATATTTCTCCTGCCCCAGACATGCTCGTCTCGGAGCCAAGCACCGGACACTTGCCCTTGGTTGAGTCGCTATCCGACAAACAGACGAGATGGGTCTTTGCGTACGGAAGTCCGGCGGACGCTTGATACGCGAGCAACGAATCTCGCGCCCACAACTCGATATCTCCCGGCATCGCAGAGCGATCCCAGCTCATCACGATGTCGCGGTGCTCGCTCGAAGGGTGCGTTTCCGGCGGCCTCTGCGCCTTCGCCCGCGGCACCAACACCACCAGCCCACACAACACCGCCATCGCCCACCACACGCGCCGGCTCACTTCGCACCTCCCGCTGCCGCGGTCTGTGGCGTGGCGGCAATCAGCGCCTGCTCCTGCAGCAAGCGCGTCACACGTGCCTGGTGGCGGATGTCGGCCGGCAGCTGGGCCACGGCCAGCGGCTCGCACTGCACGGCGCCTACCAGCATCACCACGCTGCGGCGCTCGCGAACCTGCAGCGGGCAGTGCAGCAACCGGTCGTCCTGCAGCAGGTACAGGGTCTTCTCGCGTCGTGGGAAGTCGGCCACGAAACCTCCATTGCTGCCGGTGCCGGGCACCGGCGCGTTGAGAATGCGGGCACCGCGCAGCGGTGCGCCGGCGATGTCCTGGGCGTTGCCGATGAAGGTGTAGGTCACTTCAATCGGCACCGGCATGCGCACCAGCCGGCCCGGTGGCAGGAACAACGGACGCGCGCCGCCCACACCGCTCACGCGCACGGCGGCGATGCTGTCCAGGGTGCTGGCGTCCTGCACTTCAGCGCGGTGCGACTGGTAGGCGGAGATCGGCAGCAGCCGGCGCTCGCCCAGCTTCAGTCGCTGCCGGCGCAACCCGCCCACCTGCAGCTCGGCGGCAACACCGGTCAGGTCCAGGTCGTCGGTGTCGTCCACCTGCACCGCCAGCCCCGCGTCGGCGCCAACGCCAGCGCCCCAGTACACGCCGCGCTTGCCGATGGCCAGGCCGGAACTGTGCGTGGCGCTGTACGCCACTTCGTTGCCACCCTGGTGCTGGTAACGCGACACCGTGGCACCGGTCTGGCCGATGCGGTTCTGCAGCTGGGCACTCAGCGTGGCGCTGTAACGCTCGTTGTTGTTGCCGCGCAGTTCGCCCGATACCTCGCGGTACTGATCCTCGTATTCCTGGCGCAGCGTCTGCCCGGCACTGTAGTTGATGTCCGGCCGCGCATGCTGTGGTTGCCGCACGTCCACGCCATAGCGTCGCTGCGAACTGCCTCGGTCATCGTGCTGCAGGCGGTTGAGGCTGAAATTGAGGTAGATGCCGCGGTCACGGCCGTCGCGCAGCCCACCGCCGCTGGTCTGCTGCCACACACCGATGCGGCTGGAGACACTGAACTCGCCCCAGCGCTGGCTGCGGCTGTAGCTGGCCTGCCAGGTGCGGCTGAGCTGCGGTATGCGCGTGGGCTGTGGAAGCCACGGCGGCAGCAGCGGGTCAAGTCCGGCCAGCGGATCATCATCCAGCCCCGGCCGCACGGTGCCTGCACGCCAGGTCTGGCGGCGCGTATAGGCCACGTAGGCGTTGCCGCCGGCCACCGGCAGCGCCATCGAGGCGCTGAGCGAATCGGCGCAGCCGAGCCGGTCGCGCGCGTCATCCTCGAACTGGCAGGCACGGCCGCGCATGCGCTGGTGGTACACATTCCACGAAGCACGGCGACGGTAGGAAAGCTGATGCTGCTGGCCACGGCTGCCATCGCTGCCGTGCATGCCACTGAAGGTGGCGCGGACTTCCTGGGTGGCAAACACATGGCGCAGGTCCACCCGCAGTTCGCCGTAGCTGAACCCGCCCAGGTCGGCGATGCCAGCGGTCATGGCCACGTTGCGCCCCATCGGCACGCGCAGGCCGCCCATGGCCGCCAGTTCGTCGTCGAAGCGGTCGCTGCGGCGCTCGTTGCGGCGGCCGCCCTGCAGGAACCACTGCACGCTGCTGTCGGTCCAGTCACCGCCCTTGTCGAACGGCGCGTCCTCGTTGCGTACCAGCACGCCGTCTTCGTAGATGCGCAGGCTGACGGTGTAGTTGCCCATGGGGAACCGGCGCGTATCGAGCTGGTTGATGCCGGCCTGCAGGTAGAAGGTCTGCAACAGGCGCTCGCCATCGAACGCATCCACACGCGCATCGCGCGCCAGCAGCACGGTGAGCGGCGTGGCCTGCACGGCGGCGGCGGAGTCCACGTAGGCCTGCGTGGTGCCCAGCCGCAGGCCCTGGAAGCGATCCATCGGCAGCATGCTGAAACTGAAGGTGCCGCCCTGCGGGCTGCTCAGGTTGCGGCGGTCCATGCGCCCGGCCTGCAGGTAGTGCTGCTGGCCCAGGTCATGGCGGTAGTAGGCGTTGTCGAGCTGGAAACGGCGGCTGGCAAGACCGCCGCGGTAGTGCTGCTGGCTGAAGGTCCAGTCGGCGGACAGGTGCCCGCGCTGGAACACGCCCAGTGCGCCCATGCCCTGCGCGGCCAGCGCCTGGTAGCCGCGGCCACCGCTGACGTTGAAGGTGTGCTGGTGCAGGAGGGCGTTTTCGGCATTGGCGCTGACCTGGTGGTAGCGCTCGGCGGCCGGCTCGCCGGGGATCCATTGGCGGGCGACAAACAGGCGCACAGCGCCCTCGCCTTCGTCATACAGCGCGCGCACGGCGGTGGGCTCCTCGGGGGGATCGATGTACCCACAACCGGCGCTGGCACCACCGTAACGGCACGCCAGATGACTGTTGCGCGGCAGCGGCTGCGACAACGCCGGCAGCAGCGCGGCCTGCGCTTCGGCGGACAGCTGCAATGCCTGCAGCGCCTCGGCCGGGGTTTCCAGCTGCACGTGTTCCAGGGTCACGCGCACCGGCACCAGCCCGGTCGAACGACCGAACAGACGGATCTCCAGTTGTTCGGTCTGGCCTTCGACCAGATCCTCGAAACCAGCGGGAACGCCGCGCGCCGCGACCAGGGGTGTGGCCAGCGACAGGGCGAGCGCGACCGCCAGCCGGGTGAAGGCGGGTGCGGGAGCATTCATGGGGGAATTACCGGAAGCAGCCGGCCCGGCTGGCGGGCCGGCGCGGGTGCCTTACGGGCTGGTGGTCTTCTGCTGCATGGCGATGGTGACGATGCCTTCGTAGCTGCCACCGCGGGTGATCGGCGCCGGGGTGGTCTGCGCGATGCGCAGCGCCATCGGGATCGAGGCACCCGGCAGCGAACCATCGAACAGGTCGGAAGCGGTGAAGTCCTGTGCGGCCACGGTCAGTGCCTTGCCATTGAGGCTGACGGTCAACGGCACCGGCACGCCACCACCATCGGTGTTGAGCAGCTGCGGGATGCTGCCAACACGCACTTCGATGTCCTTGCTTTCATCGTTGGAGTAGATGCGCACCTGCTGCGTCCACGGCACCAGGCCGCTGACCGGGTTATGGACCAGGTTGACCACCGACTCCAGCGCCGTGCCATCGGCCTTGAGCAGGGCCAGGGTCGGATCGACGTTGGCCCAGACCTTGATGTCGGCGTCGAATGCATTGGCGGACAGCGAAACGGTGGCCAGCGCTGCAGCGAGCGCGGCCTTCTTCAGGATGGACTTCATGGTGTCTCTCTCGGACGGTGGGATATGAGGCCTCCAGTGCGGAGGCATCACCCGCCTGCGTGGGGGCGGGCGACGAGAGAATGGTAGGTAGGCCTACCGCACGCTGACCATTCAAGGATTCCTAAATAACTGAACGTTAAGAAGAATCCTTGAAGTCACTCAATGTTTAGGGGTTATGCAATCTTCCTCATACCGCGTTTGCAACAACCCTCATTGCGGGAGATGCCCTTTGTAGAAGTGCACAATGCTCGACGCACGCGTGCACTACCGCCGCCTCAACGCGTGCTGACGATCCGCACATGATCCACGTCGATGTCGGTGGGCTTGAAGCGGTGCGTATCCACTTCACCGTGCAGTTCCACCACGGTGGTCGCGCTGACGGCCTGGTGGCTGGGCAGATCCTTGTCGTCGATTTCCACATCGATCTCGCCGGTTGCGTCCTTGAAGCGGTAGCGCTCGTGGCCGATCTTGGCCACCAGCGTGCCCTGCAGCACCACCGGCTGATCGTCACGCTGGTCGCGCGCCTCGGCAACCGTGGTGACGGCACTGGTGGCGCCCGGGCCGGTGTACTGGGCGAAGGCGCAAGCGCTGGGCAGGCTCCAGGAGGTGGCGATGAGCGCAAGGGTGAGTCGTCGGTTCATGGGGGTCTCCATGCAGGGATCTGTGTCCTCAGCTTCTATCGCCTCGAATGTGATGCCCATGCAATAGATCCGAAAAGATGTGAAAGCGACATCCCGTGTCAGAACCATTCATCCCGAACCCGACGCCTCTTTCAGGAACGATTCCATGGCCGCCACCAGGGCCAGCGGCGTCTCGTTCATCGGGTAATGCCCGGCATCCTGCAGGACCTCCATCGTGGCCTGCCGGTAGCGGCGCAGATAGGTGCGCTCCATCAGTGCGCGGTTGAAGGTGGGATCGTGCCCACCCACCAGCACCTTCAACCAATGATTGCCGACGATCTCATTGCTGAAATCGGTATCCGCCCATGCTGGAAGATAGGCGGCAAATGCTGCAGGTGAAGCATGTGCCGCCGAATACGCGGCCTTCCAGTCGAGCCATTGCGCCGGCAGCCGTCCGCCGGTACTGCGATCGATGATGGTCCGACGCACGCTTACGTCCCCGGCTGCCGTTTCAAGCAGGCTTCGCGTCGCGGCGTCATAGGCAATGCCGCCGCAGGGGACCGGCGCAATGGCCACCATGCCGCGTACCCGTTCCGGCGCAAGCACGGCCATGCGTTCAATGGCCACGCCGCCCATCGAATGACCTGCCACGCTGAAGCGCTCGTGGCCCAGGGCGGTCATCAGATCCAATGCATCGGACGCAATCTCGCCGATGGTATAGGCCCCCCGTACATCGCGCATGCCGCCGTAGCCACGACAGTCCATGAAGATGTAGCTGAAGTCGTCGCGCGACAGCCATGGCTCGATGGGCTCGAACGCATGCGCGTCGCCGAACCAGCCGTGCAGCACCAGGACAGCATGGGGTCCGTGTCCCACGCGATGGAAAGTATTGGTCATGTGGCTCCATTACAGCCGAGGGGAGCGTTGATGCTAGACAGCGCGGATCCGGCCCACCGTCGATGACGGGTCAATCGCTATAGAATCCGGGCCATGCGCAATTCGCTGCTTGATCCCTACGAAGACCTGCCACGCGATGTCGTGGTCACCTCGAACGACTACGCAGCCGAGTTCACGTTTCCCCGCCATGCCCATCGGCGCGGGCAGTTCGCGTTCGCTGCGCGCGGCACCATCAGTGTGGCCACGCCGCAGGGGCGGTGGCTGGTTCCCCCACGGCGCGCCTGCTGGGTGCCTGCAGGCCTGACGCATGAGATGACCATGCGGGGGCCAGTGACGATGCTCAACGCCTTTCTCTCCGCCGCGGCGGCCGACGCAGTGGCGCTGCCGGCGCACTGCCGGGTGTACGCGGTCTCTACGCTGCTGCAGCAGCTGCTGGAGGCGGCGGTGGACCTGCCTCCGCTGTACGACGAGGACGGGCGCGCAGGCAAACTGATGCAGCTGCTGGTGGCGGAAATCGCATCGATGCCGACACTTTCCCTGCATGCACCGCTGCCCGCCGATGCACGCCTCGCACGTGTCTGCCGCGCATTGCTCGACAGTCCTTCGCTGGCAGTCCGCCTCGATGACGTTGCCGCCGAAGCAGGCATGAGCCGGCGCACGTTCACGCGCCTGTTCCGCGCCGATACCGGGGTGGGTTTTGCCGAGTGGCGGCAGCAGGTGTGCCTGCTGGTGGCCATCGAGCGGCTGGGACAGGGCCAGGCGGTGACGCGTGTGGCATTGGACTTGGGCTATGCAAGCCCGAGCGCGTTTTCTGCTGCCTTCCGGCGTGTGCTGGGATGCTCGCCGAGCCGGTACGCAGAAGCGTAGTACTCAGCCGATGCCTGGTTGTCATGCGCGCTGCGCGCGTGGGTCGAGCGTGGCCCGACGCTGTAAATGTCCATGCGCAACGGGATGGCATCAGGCCGCCTAGCGGCGGCCTGATGGATCTCACTCAACGACACGATCTCAGAAGAAGATCGCGTACAGAATCAACAGCGGAATCGGCACGCCCAAGAACCAGAGCAGAAGCGTTTTCATGGCAGGTCTCCTTGCATCAGATGCGGGTTACAGGTCGCGGCGACGGCCGCCCCAGGTGGCGCTGAGGCTGGCAAAGAACGCGCCGATCAGCAGAGTGATGAACAGCCACAGTGCGGCATAGGCCGTTGCCTTGCGCGCATCGTCGGCAGCTTGCTTGGCGGTGTTCTTGGCCTTTTCCAGCGCAGCACGCATGCGGGTCTGCACGTCGGTCACACGGGCCTGCGCTTCAGCCTGGCTCATGCCCGTCTCGCGCGCGATCAGCTGCGACAGGTACTGGGTATCGGCCGGGTCCAGGCCATCCCCCTGGAGGCTGTTGACGATGATGCGGTTCACTTCGGCACGGACTTCGCGGCGGTCGCCCATCGGGCCATTGCCCGGCATCGGGCGCGGCGGCGGCGGGGCCGTGCGGGCGTCACGTGGGCCAACGCTGGCGGCGGCCTGGGGCGGCGGCGGTGCGGCAGGGTCCATCGGGCTGGTACCCGGCGCTGCGCCCGCTGCCGGCGCAACCGGAGGTGCACCGGCAGCGTCCGGGCCCGCCGTGGTGGCACTGCGGAACAGCGAATCCACCCAGTAGTTGAGGTCGCTCTCCGGTGCGCCTGCAGCAGCGCTGCCAGCTCCGGCCACGGCAGCACCGGCAGTGGTGGCAGCGGCGCCTGCGGTCGCGCCGGCAACCTTTGCGCCGGCGCCCAGCACGCCACCGATGGCCGAGGTCAACAGGCCAGCAGTGAGCAGGGTCGCCACAGCCCAGGACACGAAGCCGTGCGCGGTGTCGCGGAAGTAGGTTTCATCACCGTGCAGCTGCGTCCACTTGGTGCGCAGGCGACCGGCCAGGTAGCCGCCAAGACCGGAAGCGGCCAGCGCGGTGAAGGTCAGCCACGCGACGCTGGTCCAGCCGAAGGTTTCCTTGGACACCCCTTCGAACGACCAGGGCGAAACCGAGGACAGGCCGAGGCCAACGCCCAGGATCAGCAGGATCAGCGACAGTGCGGCGGCCGCAACGGCGCCGGCGAAAATGGCGCCCCAGGACACCGCGCTTTCGCTGGGCGGTGGCACGACGGGAGTGGCCACTACGGTGGCGATGTCAGGACCGAGTGGATCGCGCTCGGGCAGGTCGAAACGGGTACTCATGGGTTGGACGCTCCGTATCAGTGCTGCAGGTGCAGCTGGCGTCCTGAGGCTGCGCGAGCGCTTGTGAAGCTGGTGAGACCCTTGAATCACGCGGTCTTGCCGCGGCGAACATCGTGCCAAGCGCCGGGGCGCAGGAGATCCACGCCATGCGTGGATGGGAAAGCGTGCCAACCAAGGTTGGCACCCACCGAAGCCGGAGCGCAGTAGATCCACGTCATGCGTGGATGATGTTTCGCGGGCGCCGAAATCATGCCAACCAAGGTTGGCACCCACCGAAGCCGGAGCGCAGTAGATCCACGCCATGCGTGGATGATTTTCCGCGGACACCCAAATCGTGCCAACCAAGGTTGGCACCCACCGAAGGCGGGGCGCAGTAGATCCACGCCATGCGTGGATGATTTTCCGCGGACACCCAAATCGTGCCAACCAAGGTTGGCACCCACCGAAGCCGGAGCGCAGTAGATCCACGCCATGCGTGGATGATGTTTCGCGGACGCCCAAATCGTGCCAACCAAGGTTGGCCCCCACCGAAGCCGGAGCGCAGGAGATCCACGCCACGCGTGGATGGGAAAGCGTGCCAACCAAGGTTGGCATCTACCGAAGCCGGGGCGCAGTAGATCCACGCCATGCGTGGATGATGTTTCGCGGACACTCAAATCGTGCCAACCAAGGTTGGCACCCACCGAAGCCGGAGCGCAGTAGATCCACGCCATGCGTGGACGATGTTTCGCGGACGCCCAAATCGTGCCAACCAAGGTTGGCCCCCACCGAAGCCGGAGCGCAGTAGATCCACGCCATGCGTGGATGATGTTCCGCGGGCGCCGAAAGCGTGCCAACCAAGGTTGGCATCTACCAAAAGCGAAGCAAAAAAAAACGCCCCGCAATCGCGGGGCGTCTTCAGCACAACCTACCGCAGGCGATCAGCCCTGGTAGTCACGCACGTCGTGACCGGTGTAGACCTGGCGCGGACGGCCGATCTTCATTTCCGGGTCGACCTGCTGTTCCAGCCAATGCGAGACCCAGCCAGAGGTGCGGCCCAGGGCAAACATGACGGTGAACATCTCGGTCGGGATCTGCAGCGCCTTGTAGATGATGCCGCTGTAGAAATCGACGTTCGGGTACAGCTTGCGGGCGACGAAGTAGTCGTCCTGCAGCGCGGCCTGCTCCAGCTTGACGGCAACGTCCAGCAGCGGATCCTGCACGCCCAGCTGTTCCAGCACCTTGCCGGTCATCACACCGATGACCTTGGCGCGCGGGTCGAAGTTCTTGTACACGCGGTGGCCGAAGCCCATCAGGCGGAAGCCGGAGGTCTTGTCCTTGGCCTTCAGCACGGCCGATTCGACGTTGTCGGCCGAACCGATCTCTTCCAGCATCTTCAGCACGGCTTCGTTGGCACCGCCGTGGGCCGGACCCCACAGCGCGGTGACGCCAGCGGCGACCGACGCATACGGGTTGGCACCGGTCGAACCGACCAGACGCACGGTCGAGGTCGACGCGTTCTGCTCGTGGTCGGCGTGCAGGATGAACAGCAGGTCCAGTGCCTTGACCACGTCCTGGTTCAGTTCGTACTTGCCGTCAGCCGACTCGAAGGTCTGCTTCAGGAAGCGGCTGACATA
>Ga0213828_1001696_pt1 | contig 17404 bp, 15 predicted proteins | sample MC6MC0897MG_FD_180664 | JGI IMG/M metagenome (GOLD analysis project Ga0213828, IMG submission 180664) | Enriched soil aggregate microbial communities from Iowa State University, Ames, United States - MC6-MC0897-MG | ecosystem: Environmental > Terrestrial > Soil > Unclassified | place: USA: Iowa... | reverse complement strand
TGGTCGACGTGGGCGACGATGGCGATGTTGCGAAGGTTTTCGATAGACATGCGAAAGGGGGCCAGTCGGCGCCGGATTTGGAAAAAGAAGTCCAACATTATACGGCCAAGATGACCAATCGCGAAAAGTGCGTTTCAGGGTGCCCCGCATCCCCATTCAGGTAACGACCTTCGCGGGCCGGACCTGCCACGCCGGATCGTGTGGAAGCCGCGCCACGGGGGCGGCCGTTGGCAGACCCGGAGGAAAAGCCCCCTGCGTCAGGGGGCGGCCGCGAAGCGGCGGGGGTATGGACGATGGTAAACGGGGCCCGCGGTTTGCGCAGCGAACCGTGGAGCGGCAGCGCGAATGCGATGACGCGAGGTGTATCCTATGGGGCTAACGACAAACCCCCGTACCCCAAGGATTTGCATGTCCCTCATCGCCACTTTCGACACCACCCAGGGCCCGATCAAGGTCGAGCTGTTCGCCGACAAGGCCCCGCTGACGGTTGCCAACTTCGTCAACCTGGTCAAGCGCGGCTTCTATGACGGCCTGGTCTTCCACCGCGTGATCCCGGACTTCATGATCCAGGGCGGCTGCCCGAAGGGTCAGGGCACCGGCGGTCCGGGCTACAAGTTCGAAGACGAGAAGAACGGCGTGCGCCATCAGGTGGGCTCGCTGTCGATGGCCAATGCCGGTCCGAACACCAACGGCAGCCAGTTCTTCATCACCCACATCAAGACCGACTGGCTGGACGGCAAGCACACCGTGTTCGGCCAGGTCCTGGACGGCCAGGCCATCGTTGACTCGGTCAAGCAGGGCGACGTGATCCATTCGATCACCCTGGAAGGCGACACCGACGCCGTGCTGGCCGCCCAGGCCGAGCGCGTGGCCGAGTGGAACAAGCTGATCCCGGCCTGATCCCGAAAAACACGAACGGCCCCCTGCAAAGGGGGCCGTTTCTACGTTCCGGCCGCCCCGCCAGGCCTGTCCCCGCCCGCGCGGCCTTCTTCCACCGCTACTCAGCCGGCCAGCGGCCGGCACTACAGCCGGCCAGGGCCGGCACTACAGCCGGCCAGCGGCCGGCACTACAGCCGGCCAGGGCCGGCACTACAGCCGGCCAGCGGCCGGCACCACGCTTCTTAGCAGAGGAAATCCCCATGAAAGCACCTGTTCGTGTTGCCGTGACCGGCGCCGCCGGCCAGATCGGCTACGCCCTGCTGTTCCGCATCGCCTCCGGCGAAATGCTGGGCAAGGACCAGCCGGTCATCCTGCAGCTGCTCGAGCTGCCGGTGGACAAGGCCCAGGCCGCGCTGCGCGGCGTGATGATGGAACTGGAAGACTGCGCGTTCCCGCTGCTGGCCGGCATGGTCGGCACCGATGACGCTGAAGTGGCCTTCAAGGATGCCGATATCGCCCTGCTGGTCGGCGCGCGTCCGCGCGGCCCGGGCATGGAGCGCAAGGACCTGCTGCTGGAAAACGCCAAGATCTTCACCGCGCAGGGCGCGGCGCTGAACAAGGTCGCCAGCCGCAACGTGAAGGTGCTGGTGGTCGGCAACCCCGCCAACACCAACGCCTACATCGCCATGAAGTCGGCGCCGGACCTGAACCCGCGCAACTTCACCGCCATGCTGCGCCTGGACCACAACCGCGCGCTGAGCCAGCTGTCGTCCAAGCTGGGCAAGTCGGTCGGTGGCATCGAGAAGCTGGTCGTGTGGGGCAACCACAGCCCGACCATGTACCCGGACTACCGTTTCGCCACCGCCGATGGCGCGTCGGTTGCCGATGCGATCAACGACCAGGAATGGAACGCCGGCACCTTCATCCCGACCGTGGGCAAGCGCGGCGCGGCGATCATCGAAGCCCGTGGTTCGTCCTCGGCCGCCTCGGCCGCCAATGCCGCCATCGACCACGTGCGCGACTGGGTGCTGGGCAGCAACGGCAAGTGGGTGACCATGGGCGTGCCGTCCGACGGTTCCTACGGCATTCCGGAAGGCGTGATCTTCGGCTTTGCGGTGACCACCGAAAACGGTGAGTACACCCTGGTCAAGGACCTGCCGGTGGACGACTTCAGCCAGAAGTACATCGACAAGACCCTGGCCGAGCTGGAAGAAGAGCGCAGCGGCGTGGCCCACCTGCTGGGTTGATCGACCCGCGGCGCCCTGCCGACCCTGTGTCGGCACGCTGTCAGAAAACGCCGGGCATTGCCCGGCGTTTTTTTGTGGGAAATACCGGCCGCAGCCCGCGGTAGTGCCGGCCGCTGGCCGGCTATCGACCCTGCCGGGCAGCACCCAAGTACGACCAAGGTCGTGCGGTTCGTTCGCCGCCATCGGACTATGCTCGATCCCATGATTCTGTCTGGGAGGGCTGTCATGCGTTACGAAGAGATGTACCGGCGTTCGGTGGATGAACCCGAGGCGTTCTGGGCTGAAGAGGCCCAGCGCATCTACTGGCATAAAGCGCCGGAACAGATCCTCGACTACAGCAACCCGCCGTTCCGGCGCTGGTTCGTCGGCGGCGAAACCAACCTCTGCTACAACGCCGTGGACCGGCACCTGGTCGATCGCCCGGACCAGCTCGCACTGGTGGCCATCTCCACCGAAACCGACATCACCCGCGAGATCACCTATCGCGAGCTCTATCGCGAGGTGAACGCGTTCGCCGCCGTGCTGCAGCGCCTGGACGTGGGCCGTGGCGACCGCGTGGTGATCTACATGCCCAACATGGCCGAGGCGGTCTTTGCGATGCTCGCCTGCGCGCGCATCGGGGCGATCCATTCGGTGGTGTTCGGCGGCTTCGCCGCGCACAACCTGGCGCTGCGCATCGACGACGCCGAACCCAAGCTGCTGATCGCCGCCGATGCCGGCAAGCGCGGTGGCAAGGTGATTCCGTACAAGGCGATGGTCGATGCGGCCTGTGCCGAAGCCACCGCGCCGCCGCCGCATGTGCTGATCGTCTCGCGCGGGCTGGACCCGGCCGAACCGAAGGTACCCGGTCGCGACGTCGACTACGCCACCCTGCGCGCCGAGGTGGGCGACCAGGACGTGCCGGTGGTCTGGCTGGAATCCAGCGAGCCCAGCTACCTGCTGTACACCTCCGGCACCACCGGCAAACCCAAGGGCGTGCAGCGCGACGTGGGCGGCTACGCGGTGGCGATGGCACAGTCGATGCAGACCGTGTTCGACTGCAAGCCGGGCCAGGTGATGTTCTCCACCTCCGACGTGGGCTGGGCGGTGGGCCATTCCTACAACGTATACGGCCCGCTGATCGGCGGCTGCACGTCGCTGCTCTACGAAGGCCTGCCAACCAACCCCGACCCGGGCATCTGGTGGGCGTTGTGCGAGCAGTACGGCGTGCGCACGCTGTTCTCTTCGCCTACCGCCATCCGCGTGCTGAAGAAGCACGACACCGACTTCATCACGCGCCACGACCTGGACGCGCTCAAGTACGTCTTCCTGGCCGGCGAGCCGCTCGATGAGCCCACCGCGCACTGGATCAACGACGCGCTGGGCAAGCCGATCATCGACAACTACTGGCAGACCGAAACCGGCTGGCCGGCGCTGACGTTGTTGCCCGGGGTGGACATGAAGCCGGTGCGGTTCGGCTCGCCCGGGTTCCCCAACCTCGGCTACAAGATGAAGGTCATCGACGAGAACACCGGCGATGAAGTGGCGCCCGGGCAGAAGGGCGTGCTGGTGATGACCCCGCCGTTGCCGCCGGGGTGCATGAGCACCGTGTGGAAGGACGACGACCGGTTCCTGCAGAGCTATTTCAGCCACTTCAAGGAGCTGCTGTACAGCTCGCTGGACTGGGCGATCCGCGACGCGGACGGCTACACCTTCATCCTTGGCCGCACCGACGATGTGATCAACGTGGCCGGGCACCGGCTGGGCACGCGCGAGATCGAAGAGTGCATCTCCGGCCACCCGCTGGTGGCCGAGGCGGCGGTGATCGGGGTCAAGGACGAGCTCAAGGGCCAGGTGCCGCTGGTGTTCGTCACCCTGCGCCAGGCGGTGGACGGCGATGGCAGCACGGTGATCACCGAGATGATGCAGCGGGTGACCCACTCTCTGGGCGCTCTGGCGCGGCCGGCCCACATCCATATCGTCAATGCGCTGCCCAAGACCCGCTCCGGCAAGCTGCTGCGGCGCTCGCTGCAGGCGCTGGCCGAGGAGCGTGATCCGGGGGACCTGTCCACGCTGGATGATCCGGCCGCACTGGATGAGATCCGGCGCGCGCTGGGGCACTGAGGCGGATTGAGCGCAAAACTCAGCGCATTTCGGCTGCAACGGCATCGGCGCCGTTGCAGCGTGAATCACATTGCGTTCTCCGCGGGACTGACGCGCGGGTGACGCGTGGACACGCAACGGCCGGAAAGCCAGCTGCACCCTGACTCCTCGGGTGCTTCGTGCATTAAGCTCGTCCTTGCCAAAGCCATTTCAAGACGCTGCTGGACGTCGATGGGATCAATCATTGGGCCAGTTCCCAGTGAATGATCACAAAATTCAGGAGGCCGTGAATCAATGCGCGCTGCCAACTATCCAGCCGGAACAGGGAAACGCTGATGCACAGGGTGACGGAGAAGATGAAAGCGAAGATCTCGTTGCCGATGTGCGGCCACGCGAACAGCACGCTCACGGCCAACGTCGCAAGCAACCTTCCCAGGTAATGTGAAGCGCCGGAGAGAAGCAGATGCCTTACAACCTTCTCTTCGAACAGCGGCGCAACGATGCAGCTGGTCGCTACTCCGAGCGCGTAGTTGAAAAACGTCAGTCGGCTCCAGTCGACGAAACCCGCCGCTTCGCGTTCAGGGTAGCCGACGAGGGCTATCCATAGTCCGGCACCGACGACACCGACGGCTATAAGGCACAGGATCAGTCTCGATGACCAAGGCGCATGCGTTTCATGCGGAAAGCAACGCATGCAGACGATGAAGGCAAGCAACTCTGTCAGCGCTTTTGCGCCTATCACACCAAGGTCGCTCAGGACGGCTTGGCCGCCTCCGACCGCCACCGTCGCGATCAATGCGACGAAGATGTAGTTCTCCGGCTTTTCGGCCGGTCTGCTGCAGAGGAGCGCGCCAAGACTCATCGATCTGCTCTCAAACTTGACGATGCTTCAACGTTGGCCAAGGCGCGCTTCAACTATTACTTTGCCATCAGGTAGTGATACATCATACCGGCGGCTCCAATGCCGCTAAAGGGAAACGCCCTTCCGTACATATACGCGGTGTGGCCGAAGTCACTGGCCTTTCCGCTAACGTGCGTGCCATCACTCCTGCCGATCTGAATGTGTACGCCGCCAGACACTTCCGCCACTTCAGTCGCATTCAACTCATGCATCTTCTTTTTCCTCGTGGAATAAGGGTGCCCCGATATTCGGGGTGGCTCTTCTATACCACGCGGAAGTTTCTGTTTCTCAGGAATTCAATCATTGGTGGTGAATGCGACATTTGGTTAATGGTTAATATAATCAATAGCGGCATTCTGATAGGTCGCGTTTTTAGTAATGGGGCGGTTGGGCAGGCTGCAGGGGTTGAGACGGGGTTCTGTTTGGCACCGATGGAGCGCCTTTGGATAGAGTTGCGACCTTCAAGTCATAAAAGTTCCGATTGCACTCGCAACTTGCAGGGTGAAGATTAGAGTGGCGTTGCTATGCGACTACGATTGGCGCTAGTAGCCCGCAATTTGTAGGACTTCTCTGAAAATTTGCCTGCGGCCTTGATTCAAGCCTTCCGATCGTGAAACGCTCTAGTCATGTCTGCGTTCGCAGCAATAGAAATTCGGGTTTCGATGCTGTGCGCTCACAATGTGATCCACGCGTTCTGGTGGCGCGTAGCAGGATGAGGATCACTTTCATGATGAGTGCTGATTTGATTTTTCTGGATTTGCTCTAATTTGTTAGAGCTGAAGTGCCTTGCGCGATGTCGTGATGGGACCAATGCGTTCTTGCCACGTACTTAATTTGATTTGGTTGGGCTTTTGATTTCGCTCATGGTCAAGGCTATATGCATTCAAGTGCTCATGCGCTGCTCGTCGATTCCAGGGTTGAGTCCGCATCACATCAGTTGCTGCTACTGACGTCGCTACAGGTGGTGATCCAATGAAGCCGGTGATTCAATCCGAGGCTGCAGAGTGCGGCTTGGCATGTCTTGCAATGATAGCGTCGCACTACGGCGATCATGTTGGCCTGCGTGAGCTCCGCCGTCGCCATGGGCTTTCACTTAATGGGACTACGCTTGCCCAGGTCATTTGTATCGCCGCCCAAATGGGATTCAACTGCCGTCCGCTGCGTCTGGATCTCGAACACTTGGGTGATCTTCAGCTTCCCTGCGTTTTGCACTGGGATCTGAATCATGTCGTTGTGCTCAGTCGCGTCCGCAAGCGTGCCATTACGTTGCTGGATCCTGCATTCGGCGAGCGTACCTTGTCGTTAAATGAGTTTTCTCAACACTTTACTGGCATAGCGTTGGAGATGAGCCCGAGTTCTGGCTTCCGCTCATATCCAGCTGCATCCGCTGTCGCCATCTCCGAGCTCACCGGTAAGGTGAGCGGGCTCTGGCGAGCGCTGGTGATGATCATAACGTTGTCGCTGGCGCTGCAGGTTTTCGTTCTGCTCGCGCCGTTTCTTATGCAGTGGACCGTTGATCATGTTCTGATCTCGGCTGATCGCGATCTGCTAACCGTGCTGGGTCTTGGCTTCGGGATGGCAATGCTGCTGCAGGTCGTCATTGGAACGGTTCGCGGCTGGGCGGTTATCCATCTATCCAGTCGGCTGGGACTGCAATGGCTGGGCAACGTGTTCAGCCATCTGATCCGGCTTCCGCTGGACTTTTTCGAAAAACGTCACTTGGGTGATGTCACATCGCGAATGGGGAGCGTGCAGGCCATCCAGCGCACCTTGACGACTAGCTTTGTGGAGGCGTTTATTGATGGGATCATGGCCCTCGTGACACTGGGCATGATGCTGCTGTATAGCTGGAAACTGGCGCTAGTGACCTTGCTGGCAGTTGGGCTGTACATGATCATGCGCGCGGTATCGTTCCGCGCACTGCGCAGCGGCACGGAGCGGCAGCTCATCGCGGCAGCGCGTCAGCAGAGCCACCTGCTGGAGTCCATCCGCGGCGTCCAGTCGATTAAGGTGGCAGGACGAGAATCACTACGCCGATCCGGTTACTTCAATCTGATGAACGACACCGTCAACCGGGACGTGTGGCTGGCACGCTTTGATCTGGCATTTGGTGGCGCCAATCAGCTGATATTCGGAATCGAGCGCGTCGCGGTCATTTGGATCGGTTCTCTGCTGGCCATGCAGAACGTGTTCTCGGTAGGCATGCTCATTGCCTATTTGGCGTACAAGGACCAGTTTGCCCAACGTATCGGTGGCTTGATCGATAAGTGTATGGAGTTTCGTATGTTGCGCTTGCACGGCGAGCGTCTGTCAGACATCGTGTTGACCGAGCCGGAGATGCGGGCGAGCGATAGCAGTACGCAGGAGTTGCCTGTCATGCTGCGCATTGAGGTAGACGGGGTTGGCTTTCGCTACGCGTCGAGTGAGCCGTGGGTGCTACGAGGCTGCAGCATGGTCATCGAATCCGGTGAGTCAGTGGCCATTGTCGGTCCTTCCGGCTGTGGAAAAACGACGCTGGTGAAGTTGCTGCTTGGCCTGCTGACACCCACCGAGGGTGAGATCCGGATTGGTGGATTGCCATTGACCAGGATCGGAATGGAACAGTATCGCCGCGCTGTCGGTGCGGTGATGCAGGAAGACCAGCTTTTTGCAGGCAGCATCAGCGACAACATCGCCTTCGGAGATGACTGCCTGGATGACGTGCGCGTACGGGAGGCTGCGACACTGGCGGCCGTACATGGGGACATCGCCGCGATGCCGATGGGCTACAACAGTCTTATCGGTGACATGGGCACCACCTTGTCCGGTGGGCAGAGACAGCGGGTGATGCTGGCACGGGCGCTGTACCGTAAGCCGCGCCTGCTGTTTCTGGATGAGGCCACTAGTCATCTTGACATAGAGCGTGAGCGCCTCGTCAATGAGGCTGTCGGTTGCCTGGACCTTACGCGCGTCATTATTGCCCATCGACCTGAAACGATTGCTAGCGCCGATCGTGTGCTGGTAATGGGCGCTGGCGCAATTGTTGCTGAGCAGCGTCCGGCGGCGGGTCGGGCGCAAGGTGCTGTAGGCGAGGCGAGGCGAGTGCGTGAGTAGGTTGTTCCGCCGGGAGGTAGTGGAAGCAAAGCGAGGTAGCTGGCTGGGAGGCATCTCGCTTGCGCAGCCTGTGCGGCTGTGGGTGCTGACTGCCCTTGGCGTGCTGTCAGCGGCGTCGGTATTGGGCTTGCTAATACTCGGGGACTACACGCGTCGTTCCCGGGTTATAGGCGAGCTGGTACCCGACTTGGGCCTGTCTACCGTTGTGGCGCCATCGGCGGGCGTGGTCGCTGTGATACATGCCGACGAAGGTCATCACGTCGAGCGGCAGACGGCCTTGTTGCTGATCAACGTGCCACGGGTGACCGCCGCCGGTGATGATGCACTAAAGGTATTGCGGGAGAATCAACAAGCTCGCTTGAACAGCCTCGGCAGCCTGCACGCGTCTCAGGACGCGCAGTTGCAGGCCCAGCAACGGGGTGCCCGTCAGCAGCGGGACGCGTTGCGGCGCGAGCTCGTCCAGATCGAGAACGAGATACAAACGCGTATGGAACAGGTGCGAATCGGCCGTGAGACGGTTCAGCGCTATAGACAGGTTGCCGACCAACGTTACGTGAGTTTGGTGCAACTCAACCAACAGGAACAATCGATGCTTGACCTGCTCAACGCACAGCAGGCGCTGCAGCGGCAGGCGACCTCATTGCGCCGCGCGCTGGCGCAGGTGGAGCAGGCGCTCGCCGAGGTTCCGCCGCAGCGCAACGCCGCACGTGCATCGGCTGAGCGCGACGGCGCCGCACTCCGCCAAGAGGCGGTGCGTATGGAAGCCGACGGTGAGTTGCTACTTCGTGCACCCGTTGCCGGGATGGTCGCGAGCCGTTTGGTTGAACCTGGGCAAGCTGTCCAGCCTGGCCAACCGCTGGTAAGTCTGTTGCCAGAAAGGTCCAGTTTGCGTGCCCAGTTGCTGGTGCCCAGTGCGGCGATCGGTTTCATCAAGGCCGGTGACCGAGTGCGGCTGCGGTACGACGCTTACCCTTATCAGAAGTTCGGCAGCCATAATGGCTTAGTAACCCAGGTATCGCGCAGTGCCATCGCTGGTCGGGATCCATCCAGTGAACCGATGTATCGGGTTCTTGTAGCGCTGGATAGACAGAACGTATTGGCCTATGGCGTGCCCGAGCCCTTACGCCCCGGGATGATAGTGGAGGCGGATATCCTGGGTGAGCGGCGTAAATTGTATGAATGGCTGCTCGAGCCGTTGTATTCGGTAAGGGGCAAGGTGGGAAGCTAACGCTCTGCCTATGCTGCAGTGCATGATCCAGCTCCCTGCGGCTCGGGTAAGCTGCTGCAGTGGTCGTGGCAGACCAGCACCGCTGTAAGCGGCGTAGCGTACCGGGGATGTTTCGCCTGCTCAGGGCCTGCCATGTATCGCAAGGGGGCGCATCGGCAGCGGCCAACGGCTGCCGGGCGTGGCACTGCAGCAGGCAACAGGGGGAAGTACATGGCCTACATCCATGGCAAGACGGCCGCGGGCCGCCAGGAAATCGAAGACCGTGCACGTCGGCTGCCGCCGGCGTTGCGCTCCATTCTGCTGATGGTCGATGGTCAGCGCGATGACGATGCGTTGACCGCATTGTTGCCGGGCCTGCGCGCGCCGGACGACGCGCTCGCGCAACTGGCGCAGATGGGACTGATCCAGGTTGTCGGCGGTGCCGTCGCACCGCCCGCCGCGCGCGCGCTCACCGCCGGGCGCGAGCAGGACCCGGATCTGTACAAGCGCCTGTACGACTGGATGAGCGAATCGGTGCGCCGCCATCTGGGCCTGAAGGGCTATTTCATGCAGCTCAAGATCGAGCGCTGCACCGATGCGGCAGGGCTGGAAAAACTGTGGCCGGACATGGCCGCCGCCGTCGCCAAGGCCAAGAGCCCGGCGTTGGCCAGCCGCTGGTTGAGCGACACCCATGCAGTGCTCGACGCATCGCCGCAGCCGCAGCCCGACGCGAGCGCCGAGCCCGTGCCTGGCTGAATCGTCGGCGGCTGCAAGGGTGGTCGTTGCCGCGCGGGGGCGTTACCTTGCCCGGCTACACCTGCAGGAGCACCGCGATGGACCCCACGCATGATGACCACGGCACCCCCGGCTGGGATGCCATCAATGCGGCCTTGGCCGCGTTGTACCCGGGGCAGGAACCCAAACACTTCGGCACGGCGCTGCCGTACACCCTGGGTGGCAATGACCCGCTCGACGGAATCAGCGTGTACTGGGCCGAATCGCCCCGCCCACACTGGCATTACGTCACCTACGGCTTCTCCGAGCTGTACGACAAGCAGAGCGACGATGCGGCCGACAGCGGCTACGGCTTCGAGCTGACCTTCCGCCTGGCCGCCGCGCCGGGGCAGGGCACGGACGACGCGCCGCCGGTGTGGCCGATGAACCTGCTGCAGAACCTGGCGCGCTATGTCTTCAGCAGCGGCAATGTGTTCGAGGCCGGCCACCACCTGGACGCCAACGGTCCGATCGCGCTGGACACCGACACCGTGCTGCGCCACCTGGCGCTGGTGGAGGATCCGCAGCTGCCGCCGCGCGACACCGCCAACGGCCGCGTGCGCTTCCTGCAGGTGGTCGGGCTGGCCGATGACGAAATGGCGGCGGTGCGCCGCTGGTCCACGCAGGGCGTGCTGGATGCGCTGTTGCCGGCCATGCCGCTGTGGATCACCGACCTGCAGCGCGGCTCCTTGCTGGCCGATCCGGCCCTGGCCGCGCAGGTCGAGGCGGGCAGTGCCCTCGACGGCTCCACCACCGGCCTGCTGTTCCTGGAAACGCTGGACTGGGAGGCCCAGGGCGACAGCGTGGAACTGGTGCTGGGCGCCGGCCAGGTGCCGGGCGTGCTGGAGCTGCTGCCGCTGCGGCTGGACCACGGCCACGCGCTGACCCTGCTCAACGCGCAGCGCAGCTGGCGCTTCGAGCCCGGCGAGGTGGACCAGCTGGAGATCGAGGCGGACACCGCACGCTGCGTGCTCAGCCCCGCCACCCTGCGCGCGCTGCAGGACCACCTGCAGGCCCAGCGCGGTGTCTACCCGCTGCCCGGCGGCCGCCTGCAGATCCGGGTGGAGCCCACCCAGCTGCGCGACGCACAGGGCAACGTCGTGCGCACCGTCGGCTGATCCCGCCCGCCATCGTCGGGTCGTAGAGCCACCCCATCGGTGGCTGCGCGCGATGCCGCAATTTCGGACCGCCACCCATGGCGAGACAGCCTCTCGAGAGACAGCCACCCATGGGGTGGCTTTACCCCCCCGGGGTGACCGCAAAAGAAAACGCCCGGCAATGCCGGGCGCTTCACTTATATATATGCCGCGTTGAACGACTCAGCTCAGGCCTTCGGCCTTCAGCGTGGCCTGCACGCCGGCATCGGCGTCCATGCGGGTCTTGTACGCGGCGATGTTGTCCAGGCCGCTCAGGTCGATCTTGGCACCGGCCGCCCAGCGCAGCGTGATGTAGAAGTACGGGTCGGCGAAGCTGCGGAAGCCGGCCAGCCACGGGCGGTCGGCGAGCTGCTTGTCGGCGCGTTCGAACAGGCCGCGCAGGCGCTTGCGTGCGGTGGCACGGAGCGCGTCGTGCTGGGTCTCGTCTTCGATGAAATTGCCCGGCCCGAACAGCGGCTTGAACGCCGGGTGCAGGTCCGAGTTGACGAAGGACAGCCAGCGGGTGGCCTCGGCGCGCTGCTGGGCGCTGCCGTCACCGGCCAGGCCGGCCTGCGGATAGGTGTCGGCGATGTAGCCCATGATCGCCGCGTTCTGGGTCAGGATGAAATCGCCATCGACCACCGCGGGCACCGAACCGGCCGGGTTGATCTTCAGGAATGCCGGCGCCTTCAGCGTGTCCTTGTCGAGCAGTTCCACCTCGAACGGCTGGCCGGTCCACTGCAGGGCGATGTGGTCGGCGGTGGAGCAGGCACCGGGCTTGCTGTACAGCTTCATGGGAACTCCGTTGACGGATGGGTGGAAGGTCAGCTGCCCACTATTCCAGAGCAGGCCCCGCATCCTCAACGGTATGGCCGTAACAGACCGTTACGACGTGCGCGGCTTGAGTTTCTGCACGCGATAGAACGTGTGGTCACCGATGGTGGCCACCTGGTAGGCATTGCGCCAGCTCGGGTTGGCGATCGCCAGGGCGGCGAAGTGGCTTGCGCCGGGCACGATCTCCTTGCGCTCACCCACCGGCAGGGCCCAGTTGCGCTCGGCGTCGAAGGCCACCGTCATCGCTTCCTGCCAGGCATCGGCATTGCCCAGCTGGGTGCCCGGGGCCACGATGGTCGGCGCGAACTGCTTGCGCGCGGTCACCACCTTGCACATCGAGTCGCCCCACAGCCCGCTGTCCAGGCGACGCAGGGCCACCTCGGCGACGGCTTGCTGGCCGCGCAGGGTCTGGTCACGCGCTTCGAGGTAGACGGTCGTGCTCAGGCACAACGAATCGGCGGCCGGCTGCGGCAACAACTGCGACAGCCAGAGAATCCAGGCCAGTTTCATAAATCTCCTTGCTCCGTGTAGGCCGCACCTGGCGGGTCCATCCGATCATGCGGACGGGGCGGGGGTACGACTTGGCGTCATGGGGAGGCGACCATCGGGGTCGCCCGGGGGCGGACCCGAACAGGACGTGGGGTCCGCGCGCTCACTCGAACTGGGTGGTGAGCGGGAAAGTTGGCGCACGATAGGGGGCCATTTCCCAATGCATCCTGAACCCGAAAGCTTGACATTCAGGTTCGGAGCGCGGGCCGGAATGTGCTTCCGGACCCGTATTCAGGTCGCCAACGACCCGTTTCAGAGCTGCGCGGCGAGGTGGCTGCCCTGGTGGATGGCGCGCTTGGCATCCAGTTCAGCGGCCACGTCGGCTCCCCCGATCAGGTGCGCGTTGACCCCGGCCGCCTGCAGCGCGGCGTGCAGATCGCGGCGCGGTTCCTGGCCGGCGCAGACCACCACGTGATCCACCGGCAGGGTCTGTTCCTGGCCCTCGATGCGCACCCGCAGGCCGGTGTCGTCCACGCCCAGGTACTCCACGCCGCCCAGCATCGTCACGCCCTTGGCCTTGAGCGTGGCGCGGTGGATCCAGCCGGTGGTCTTGCCCAGGCGCGCGCCCGGCTTGCCCGGGCTGCGCTGCAGCAGCCAGACCTTGCGCGCCGGCGCCTCGGGAACGGGCCGGGTCAGTGCGCCGCGGGCTTCAAAACTCGGGTCCACGCCCCATTCGGCCATCCAGCGGGCAGGATCGAGCGCGCTGGAGGGGCCCTCGTGGACCAGGAACTCGCCCACGTCGAAGCCGATCCCGCCGGCACCGATGATCGCCACCTGCGCGCCGGCCTGGACCCTGCCCAGCAGCACGTCCAGGTAGTTGACCACCTTGGGGTGGTCGGCACCGGGGAAGTCGACCCGGCGCGGGGTGATGCCGGTGGCCACCACCACCTCATCGAAGCCGGCCAGCGTGGCGACATCGGCCACGGTGTCCAGCTTCACCTCGACCCGGGTCTGCTCGAGTTTGTAGCGGAAGTAGCGCAGCGTCTCGTGGAATTCTTCCTTGCCCGGAATGCGCTTGGCCACGTTGAACTGGCCGCCGATCTCGCTGCCGGCGTCGAACAGGGTCACGTGGTGGCCGCGTTCGGCGGCCACCGTGGCGCAGGCCAGCCCGGCCGGGCCCGCGCCGACCACGGCCACCCGCCTGGCAGCGGTGACCGGCCGGTACACCAGCTCGGTTTCGTGCACGGCGCGCGGGTTGACCAGGCAGCTGGCGGTCTTGTTCTCGAACACGTGGTCCAGGCAGGCCTGGTTGCAGGCAATGCAGGTGTTGATCGATTCGGGGCGACCGGTGCGGGCCTTGTTGGCCCATTCCGGATCGGCCAGCAGCGGCCGTGCCAGCGACACCATGTCCGCGCCACCGCTGGCCAGGATGCGTTCGGCCACGTCGGGCATGTTGATCCGGTTGGTGGCGATCACCGGCAGCTGCACATGCGGCTTGAGCTTGGCGGTGACCCCGGCGAAGGCCGCGCGCGGCACCGAGGTGGCGATGGTGGGGATGCGTGCTTCGTGCCAGCCGATACCGGCATTGATCAAGGTCGCGCCGGCCGCCTCGATGGCCTTGGCCTGCTGCACGATTTCATCCCAGTTGCTGCCGCCGTCGACCAGATCCACCAGCGACAGCCGGTAGATGATGATGAAGTCCGGACCGCAGGCCTCGCGGATACGGCGCACGATCTCCACCGCGAAGCGCATGCGCTGGGCCGCGTCGCCGCCCCAGCGGTCGGTGCGCGTGTTGGTGCGCGGGGCGATGAATTCGTTGATCAGATAGCCTTCCGAGCCCATCACTTCAACGCCGTCGTAACCGGCCTCGCGGGCCAGCCGCGCACTGCGCGCGTAATCGGCGATATGGCGGTCAACGCCGCCAGCGCTCAACGCGCGCGGGGTGAACGGATTGATCGGCGCTTTCAGCTTGCTGGGGGCCACCGACAGGGGGTGGTAGGCATAGCGCCCGGCGTGCAGCAGCTGCAGGCAGATCTTGCCGCCGTTGTCGTGCACCGCGGCGGTCACCTGGCGGTGCGGGCGGACCTCCCACGGCCAGGACAGCTTGCCGCCGAACGGCTTGAGCCAGCCGACCACGTTCGGTGCGAAACCGCCGGTCACGATCAGGCCGACCCCGCCGGCGGCGCGTTCGGCGAAATAGGCGGCCAGGCGCGGGAAGTCGCGCGCGCGGTCCTCCAGGCCGGTGTGCATGGAGCCCATCAGGACGCGGTTGCGCAACTGGGTGAAGCCCAGGTCCAGCGGGGCGAACAGATGGGGATAGGCGGGGGATTCGGCGGCTGGCGACATGTCGATACGCTTGCGTACGGAAGCGCGCAGGGTGCCGTGAAAGGGCCCTGCACGCAAGGCCCTTTCACGGCGCCCTGCGCGCTTCGCTCCAAGGTTCGCTGCGCGAACCTTGGCCCTGATGCATGCCTCCTCTACCCCCGCCTGTCGGCGCGCCCCTTCAACAGAAGGGGCTTTTCTCCGGAGGAGCGCGCGCTGCATTGGGTAGCTGCCGACCGTTGGTCGGCACGGCGGTGGTCGTGGCTTACGGTGCCGCGGCGGTGGCGGGGGCGGGCTTGCGGATGCCGAACAGCGGCAGCGTGACGCCGCAGAGCGGGCCGATCAGCAACGCGAAGGCGAGGGTGCCCACGCCGACGTTGCCGCCCAGCCACCAGCCGATCAGCAGCACGGTGCCCTCGATCAGGCTGCGGACGACCCAGATCGGCCAGCCGGTGCGGGCGTGCAGGCCGGTCATCAGACCGTCGCGCGGGCCGGGGCCAAACCTGGCGCCGATATACAGGCCGGTGGCCACGGCCACCATCAGCAGGCCACAGACGAACACCGGCACCTGCCACGCCAGCCCGTGCACCGCCGGCAGCAGCCACAGGCCGAACTGCGCGCTCGGTCCGATCAGCATGACGTTGAGTACCGTGCCCAGCCCCGGCTTCTGCCGGATCGGCCACCACAGCAACAGCACCAGCGCGCCGATCACGTTGGTGGCCACGCCGAACGACAGCGGCGTCTGCAACGCGATGCCCTGCGACAGCACATCCCACGGCGCCACCCCGATCGCGGCACGGATCATCACCGCCGCGCCCATGCCGTACAGGAACAGGCCAAGCAGCAGTTGCAACAGGCGCAGGGGAAGTGAAGTGGGCATGGCAGGTGTCACCGGAGGGGCCCTTGACTGTAGGGTGCGCCCGCCACGCCGGACAGATACAGATGCACGCCAATATGCGCCGACACCTGCGCCACCGGCTTGCGCCTACCAGCCGGCCAGCACCAGCTTGCCGACCGTGCCACCGCTTTCCAGTTGCCGGTGGGCCTCGCGCAGGTTGGCGGCATTGATCAGGCCCAAATGCGCACTGCGCGTGCTGCGCAGTTCGCCGGCATCGACCAGGCTTGCAACGCGGTTCAAGATGCGGTGCTGTTCGATCATGTCCGCAGTGCGGAACTTCGCACGTGCAAACATGAATTCCCAATGGATGCCGATGCACTTGGCCTTGTAGGGATCGCCAATGCGCAATGCCGCGCGCGGCTCGACGATCAGGCCGACATGGCCCTGGGGCGCCAGCAGTTCGCCGAGCACATCCCAGTACGTATCGGTGTCGGCCAGATTGAGCGCCACCTGCACCTGCGCGATGCCCAGTGCCTGCAGCTGCGGTGGCAAGGGCTGGTGGTGGTCGACCACGTGGTGGGCGCCCATCTGCAGGCACCACTGCACCGACGCGGCGCGCGACGCCGTGGCGACCACGGTGAAGCCGGCATGCCGGGCCAGCTGGATCGCCATCGAACCCACGCCGCCGGCACCGCCGATGACCAGCAGCACCTGGCCGGCATGGCGACGGTCATCAAACTGCAATGGCATGCGCTGGAACAGCAGTTCCCAGGCAGTCAGCGTGGTCAGCGGCAGCGCAGCGGCGTCGGCGAAATCCAGCGTGGTCGGCTTGCGCCCTACCAGTCGCTCATCCACCAGGTGCCACTGCGCGTTGCTGCCGGGACGTGTCACATCGCCGGCGTAATACACCTCGTCGCCGGGCGCGAAAGCCACTACGTCCGGGCCAACGGCTTCAACGGTTCCGGCGGCGTCGTAGCCAAGAATGCGCGGGGGATCTTCGCGTTCCGGACGCGGCGCGCGCTGTTTGGTATCCACGGGATTGACGGAAATGGCCTGTATTCGCACCCGTAGATCCGAACCTGAGGGCGGACCGGGGTCGGGCAGCGTCAGATCAAGCAGTGCGGCGGGGTCGTCGATCGGCAGGTACTGGCGCAAACCCACGGCTTTCATGGCAGCTCCGGTGCAGGACGTTCCTCATCATACGTCCGCCAACAACGCTGTTCTTGCGCTGAATCAAGGTGGGTGCGGATTTTTCACGGAATACTGCGATGGTGCAGTCCAGGGGTAGCAAAATCGGGTCGGATCCCTTGCCATTGCTGGGTCTTGCGCAATTTCATCAACCTGTATAGGGTGCCACCAGCTGGGCCGGTAGAGGTCTGGCGGTCGTCTTCACATGTTACGTGACTGTTAACATCACCTTCACCCTCCTGAGCATAATGTTCGCGGCGGTGGCGTGCTGAATCGGCAGTCTGAAAACGACGCAGGTGCTGGCCCATGCCTCTACCGGTTTCATACCCCCGAAATAGGAGCTGTACTCAATGAACAAGAAGATCCTCACTGCCGCGCTGCTGGGCGGTCTGGCTTTCGCCCAGGCTGCATCGG
>Ga0213828_1001693_pt1 | contig 17422 bp, 12 predicted proteins | sample MC6MC0897MG_FD_180664 | JGI IMG/M metagenome (GOLD analysis project Ga0213828, IMG submission 180664) | Enriched soil aggregate microbial communities from Iowa State University, Ames, United States - MC6-MC0897-MG | ecosystem: Environmental > Terrestrial > Soil > Unclassified | place: USA: Iowa... | reverse complement strand
CATGTCGCGCAACGGCGCGGTGGTCTGTACCGATGCGGTCTGGAACGCCATCTGCAGGCTGTTGCCCAGCGCGGTCAGCCGCACCAGGTTGTCGAGGAAGTCGGGCAGCTGGTGCAGCAGGCGCGCCCGCAGCCGCGTGGTACGGCGGACGATCCACAGCGCGCAGGCAAGCAGGTACAGGCCCAGGGTCAGCGGGAACATCCACATCGTGCCCAGGCGCAGCACGGCAACGGCGGACAGCGCGATGCCGGGCACGATCAGCAGCAGCGGCAGCTTCCAGCCCGGGTTCAGCCCGGCGCGCTGCAGGAAGGCATCCCAAGGCAGGCTGCGCTTGGCGGCTGCCGGTGCCCCCCGGCCCGGGTCGCTGGCCACAGGGGGCGCGTTGCCACCGCGGCCCAGCTGCTGTTCGGCATGCTGCAGGGAGGCCTGGCGCTGTTCGCGGCCGTGCGCGGCGCCCCACAGCCACACGGCGGCGGCCAGCAGCACGGCGACGATGCTCAGCAGCAGGAGTGCGCCGAAGCCCATGCTCAGAAGTCTCCGTACAGTGATTCGCGCAGCAGCTGGCGGAAAGGCTCCAGCTTGCGCGAGTGCGGCTGGAAGCCAAGGCCGATCCAGCGGTTGACCTCGGCCCCGCTCGCGTCCACCTGCACCTCGTGGCGGAACATCTCCTGGGTGGTGATCAGGTTGTCGCTGACGCCGGTGATTTCGGTGATCGACACCAGCACGCGGCGGCCACTGGGCAGTCGCGCGATCTGCACGATGAAGTCGATCGCACTTGCGATCTGCCGGCGCAGGCTGTCCTCGCTGCCCTGGAAACCAGCAAAGCCGGCCAGCATCTCGATGCGGTAGAGGCAGTCACGCGGCGAGTTGGCGTGGATTGTAGCCATCGAACCGTCGTGGCCGGTGTTCATGGCCTGCAGCATTTCCAGCACTTCCGCACCACGTACTTCGCCCACCACGATGCGGTCCGGGCGCATGCGCAGGCTGTTGCGGACCAGGTCGCGGATGCCCACGGCACCGTGTCCATCGGCGCCCCCCACGCGGCTTTCCAGGCGCACCACGTGCGGATGGTTGAGCGACAGCTCGGCAGTGTCCTCCACGGTGATGACCCGCTCGGTTTCCGGCACGTAGCTGGTCAGTGCGTTCAGCAGCGAGGTCTTGCCCGAGCTGGTGCCGCCGGAGACCAGGATGTTGCAGCGGCCCAGCACCATGGCCTTGATCAGCGCCTGCATCGGTGCATCGAAGGTGCCCTTGGCCAGCAGCTCGTCGGGGGTGAAGGGATCCTTGCGGAACTTGCGGATGGACACCATCGGCCCGTCCACGGCCAGTGGCGAGATGATGGCGTTGAGCCGGCCGCCGTTGGGCAGGCGCGCGTCCACCATTGGATTGGAGTCGTCCAGGCGGCGCCCGATCGGGGCCAGGATGCGGCGCAGGATGCGCAGCAGGTGGGTATCGTCGGTGAAGCGCTGGGTCGCGCGCCGCAGCATGCCGCCCTGCGAGACGTGCACGTCCTTGAAGCCGTTGATCAGGATGTCCTCGATCGTCGGATCATGCAGCAGGTCATCCAGCGGGCCGAAACCGGTGAGCTCCTTCACCAGCCCCTGGGCAACAGCCTGCATCTCCTCCTCGTTGATCGGGATGCGCCATTCCTGGATGAAGCTGACGGTCTGCACCTGCACCCAGCGTGCGATGGTGTCCGGCGCCCACGAATCGATGTCGATCCGCTCATCCTCAATGCTGTTGAGCAGATGCTCATGCGCGGCCGACAGCACCTTCTGATACTGCTCTGTCTGCGCGAACGGTGGGCTGGCCGGTGCGCTTTCAGGCAGCACGGCACGCGCCATGGCGTTGGGAAACAGGGTCACTTTGTCTTCCATGGCGTTCCACCCAGGGCAAGGGCAAGTCTTTCCCGCAGGCCGGGCGGCAGGGCCGGGCCGGCGGCCGGGTCCAGTCGCGCCACCAGCGGGGCGAGGGCGCGCAGGTACGGATCGCGCGGGGCATCCTGCAGCAGCAGGTGGCCATGGCTGGCCGCGGCCCGCACGCGCGGGCGCTCGGGCAGGGTGGCCAGCAGGGGCAGTTCGAAGCGTCGTGCGATCTGTTCCGGGGTCAGGCCGCTGTGTTCGTCATGGCGGTTGACCACCAGTTGCAGGCGGCTTTCGCGTTCGCGCTGCCCGCTCAGGTGCTTGAGGGCGTGGTCGAGCGACACCAGCGTGGCGATGGCGGTGTCGGCGACCAGCCAGATCTCATCGGCCTGTTCCAGCAGCAGCGGCGGCAGTTGGCGCAGCGGGCAGCCACCGGCATCGCACAGCACGCTGGTGAACACCCCGCGCAGGCGCTGCAGCAGGGCACCCGGGTCGGAGGGCGGCACGGCATCGCTGCCGCTGGCACGGTCGAGCAGGACCAGGCCACTGGTGTGCCGGGCCATCGCCGTGCGTGCCAGCGTGGCGTCGATGCGGCTGGCGTTGCGCAGCGCGTCCTCGTAGTGGAAGCGGCTGTCCAGGTTGAGGTACAGCGCGAGGTCGCCCGCCGGCTGTGCCAGTTCCATCAGCAGGCCATCGGTTCCGTCGGCGGCGTCGCCGCGCTGCTGCTGCGCGAGCACGGCCAGATGGGCCGCCAGCGTGCTGGTGCCGACGCCGGCGCGCACGCCCAGCAGCAGGATGAACCGCGCCCGGTGCGAGGGCTGTGCGGCGGCTGCGGCACGCGGCGAAAGTGCACGGCGCAGCGCGGCTTCGATGCCGGCGTTGTCACTGTCGAGGTCGAGCACGTCGCGCAGGCCGGCACGCAGGGCCATCACCACGCCTTCCACCTGGCTGTTGCCGGTCGCCCCCACCGCCACCAGGTTCAGGTCGGGCTGGGTCTGCTGAAGTTGCGCGGCCAGCACCATGGACGAGGCCGCGTACTCGGGACGGAAGTCGAGCAGGACCAGGCCATTGGCACCGCGCTGCAGGTCCTGCGCGGAGATGGGCTGCGCGCTGTCCTGCCAGTGCAGCACTGCCGATGCCGGCAGCCGTGCCGCCAGCCGGGGCAGCAGTTCACGATCGACGCCGTACAGGACCAGGTTCATCGGTGGTCCCGAGGCATGCAATGGCTGGGCGGTGGCGTAGGGCATGGGCGTGGGGTCCGCAGCATCGGGTCAGCGCGAGAATCCGGGTACTGGGTCCTGGCTGACCGGACCCAGCAGCCACGCACCCCACTCGGGCAGGTGCGGGCGGGATTCGCGGTCGCCGGGCAGCGGCAGTTCGGTGATGCGGGCCAGCGGCTGCACCAGGCGCGGGGTGACGATGATCACCAGCTCCTTGTCCTGGCGCTTGTAATCCAGGTTGCGGAAGAACGAGCCGATGATCGGCAAGTCACCGAGCATCGGGATCTTGTTCACCGTGGAAGCGACGGTTGAGCTGACCAGGCCGCCGATGACGAAGCTCTCGCCGTCGCCCAGTTCGACCGTGGTGTCGGCACGGCGCGTGCTGATGGAGGGGATCTGCACGCCGTTGAGGGCGATCGCGTTGGTGTAGTCCAGGTCACTCGCTTCCGGCGCGACCTTCAGCGCGATGCGGTTGGCCGACAGCACGGTGGGGGTGACGGTCAGGCCGATGCCGAACGGCTTGTAGGTGACAGTGGTGGTGCCCAGGCCCTGCGGCTCGAGGATCGGCAGCTCGCCGCCGGCCAGGAAGCTCGCGCTCTGGCCGGACAGGGCGACCAGGGTCGGCTCGGCCAGCACGCGTGCCATGCCGTTGCTCTGCAGCAGGTCGACGTCGGCATTCCACAAGCCGTTGGTGGAACCGAACACCAGCCGGAATGCCGAGGAAATGGGGGATTCGGCTTCGTTGCTGCTGTTGCCTTCCTGCATGCCGGGCAGAATGCCGGTGTTGCCCGGCAGGATGCCGCCGGGGCGGGCGAAGCCATAGGCAAAGCCACCATTGCGGTTCTGGAAGCTGATGCCGATCTGCTTCAGCGCGGTCTTGTTGAACTCGACCACCTTCACTTCCACTTGCACCACGCCGCCACTGGCGATGGTGGAGGCGTCGGCCAGCATGCCTTCCTTGCCCAGTGCCATGGCAGCGGTTTTCTGCTCCTGCATGTGGGACAGCATGCTGTCGCTGCTTCCCTGCAGCAGGCCCTGCTGGTCCTGCTGGGTGAACACCAGGCCGTTGCGGCCGGCATCGGCGGCACCCTGCACGGCGCTCTGCACGCGGACCTGCAGTCGCTGCGGCTCGCTCTGCTTGCGGTGCCACAGCAGCAGGGTGGTGGTGCCGGGCGCCTTGCCCACCAGCAATGCCTGGCGCTGGCCGCGCAGCATCACCACATCGGCCACGCCCGGATCGGCGATGGCCACCCGTTCCAGGTCGGCCGGCAGGGTCCACGGACGCTGTTCGCGGGCCTGCAGCACCAGCTCATCTGCCGCCACGCCCGTGCCGGGCGCCAGCAGCACCAGCAGCAGGGCCAGCCAGCGTTGGCGGGCGGTCGGGCGAGGATGCGAGCGATGTACGGTCATGGAAGGTCTCGGGGCAGGTCAAAGGGAACCGCGGGGGGCTGCACTGTCGCCACGGATGATCTCGATGCCGGCCGGGCGCGCGGCTGCACGACGCGGTGCGGCCGCGCGCGGCGCTGCGTCGGCCACCGGCCGCGGTCGCGCAGAAGCGCCTGCCAGGCCGTCGCCGTCGATGCCGGCATAGGCGTTGTTCTCGGGGCGCTGCAGTGCCTGCTGCTGTTCGGTGTCCAGGCCGCGCAGCGGATCCAGCACGCCGCGTGCCTGCGGGAACAGGGCGACGTCGGGCAGGCCCGCGTCGGCCGGGTTGCGCAGCGCCAGGTAGAGCTTGCCCTGCTGGGCGCCCAGCAACAGGCGGTTGGCCTCGTCCACCGGCACCGCCAGCACCGCGCTGCGCGCCGGTTGGGTGGCATCGTTGTGGCTGCTGGCGCTCGAGCTGCCGGTAATGTCGGCGGCGCGCGGGTCGTCGCCCTGCGCACTGCCGCCGTTGTCAGCGCTGGCCTGGCCCGGGTCCACGGCGATGTCCTGCTGGCCGTAGCTCAACACCCGCAGGCGGGACAGCAGCAGGCGGGTCTGGGCCAGTTCCGGCTGGCCGTTCGCGCTGTTGCTGGTGCTGCGCAGGTTGAGGAACACATCGACGAAATCGCCGGGCAGAATCCGGTTGCCCGCGCCCACCAGCTCATCGACCGGCACCGCCAGTGCGCGCTCGCCGGGACGAAGCTGCAGCGAGAAACCCTGGGCAAGCAGGCTGCGGCTGACCGTGGTGCCCTCGGCGATGTCCTGCACCGGCACCTTGCCCAGCACCGAGGCCAGGTCGGACGACGCGCCGGGTTCGGCCGCAGTGCGCTGGGCCAGGCGCACGCCATCGGCGCGGATCGGCTCGCCGGCCGGCAGGCGGGCCACCGCTTCCACCACGGTGATGGTGCGTGCATCGCTGGTGGAGGCTGCCATGGGCGCGGTCGCCGTGGTGGCGGGCTTGCGCCCCACCATGAACGCCACCACGGCAAGCAGCAGGGCCAGGGCGATCAGTGCGATGGCGGCGATGCGGGTCAACTTGAGCATGGAACCATCTCCTGAAACCGGTCGTCAGTTGCTGCCGAGGTCAAGCTGGGCGACCGCGACGCTGCGGATGGGGGCCTTCATCACCCAGCCGTACAGCGTGCCGGTGCCAGGAAGGAAGGGGTGGCTGGAATAGTCGTAGCTGACCGTAACGGTCACGCACTGCGCGCTGGCCAGGCCGCTGCAGGCGGCTGGCGGCGATACCACGATGGCGCCGGCGCCGCTGCCCGTGCTGCTGGCCGAACCGCAATCGGGATCCTGGCCCGAGAACTGCAGCAGCCACTGCATCGAGCGGCGCGCGGCCGAGCACGCGGCGACACGGCGCTCAGCGGTGCTGCCGAAGCGCAGCGATGCGCGCGCACCCTCGGCCGATGCGGTGGCCAGGGTCTGCTGCGCGGCCATGATCATCACGCCCGAGAAGGTGAGCATCAGCAGCGGGATGAAGCCGAGCATCATCATCAGCGCGTACTCGACGGTGATGACGCCGCGTTGGCGATGGCGTCCGATCATCCTCATGGCATGACTCCCTGGGTCGAGGCCAGGACCCAGCCGATGGCGGCGAAGGCCAGATAGGCGGCGTAGGGAATGCCCTTGCGTCCCTGGCGGGCGAGGTGCATGTCCTGGATGGCCGGGCGCGCCTGCCAGTGCGCGCTCAGCCGCGCGCAGTGCAGGTGCAGGCGTGGCGGCACCCAGGGCACTACCCGCCGCGCGCTGATCACCAGTACCGAATGCAGGCCTGCCACCAGGCTTGCGGCGATCCAGATCGGCAGCAGGGCGTTCCAGCCCAGCAGCAGGCCCAGCACGGCGAAGAACTTGACGTCACCGGCGCCCATCCAGCCGAGCGCGTAGAAGGGCAGCAGCGATGCCAGCCCCAGCGCGGCGCCCAGCAGGTGCCCCCACCATGGCAGGTGCGGGCCGGAAAACTGGCCGGCGACGATCAACGGGAGGGCAAGCGCGCACGCTCCGGCCAGCCAGGCGTTGGGGACACGGCGGGCATACAGATCGCTGATCGCGATGCGCAGGCTCAATCCCATGGCCAACAGCCCCAGTAGCGTCATCCCACACCCTCAGCGTCCTTCAATGGACAAGTACGTGAAACCGAAACCGCCATCGAGGTTGCGCGGAGGCAACCGTCGACGGCATGGCGACTCACTTCGCGGCCGTGGTCGCTTCCTTCGCCGTTTCGGTAAGCGCGCTGAACAACGAGGTAAAGAAGTCGCCGATCTGCTTCTTGCCGACCACGACCAGGATGCCGGCGATGACCGCCGCCAACAGGCCATATTCCAGCGCGGTCACGCCGTCTTCTTCGTTGAGGAATTTGCGGATGGATGCGTTCATGACGGTTGTCTCCCTATACCAGTCAGGTTCAGCTGTATTACCCAGGTTGAATGGTTGCCCGGCTCCGCCGGGTCCATCCATGGACCCCCGCCGTCCTGGCAGGGGGACAGGGCGGGACATTCCCCTCCCTGTTTATTCGTCGTGATCCAGAACCCGGGGAGCCGCTGCCACGCGACCACCATGGCGCGGCGTCCGGCCGCGGGTCGAGTGTCTGCTGGTGGCGTGCTTTCGCATGTTTCCCCCTGGGTGAGGCCGCTGTCGACTGGCCGGATCACCATGGCTTCGACTCTTGCCCGAATGGCGCGGTGCCGCAAGCCCAATCAATATGCAAATTCGGCACAAAGCCATTTTCACGTGAAGAAAAGCGGCCGTTTGCGTGAAGAAAAAACGTTGCCCGACAAATCCGTTCATTTGGATCGAGAAAATCGCCGGGAGGCCTTGCCGCATGCGAATTCCGTGCCATTGCGCGATACGTTTGGAAATGCGCAAGATTAATCGTTAACGTAATGCGTCACTGTTTACGGGCGCTGATTTACACGCAATACTCAGGTGCATTCGACAAGCCAGCGTGGCAGCCGACCTGCATTGAAAGCCGGGACGGTGAATGGACTACGGCGCGCGCCCTGTCAGGCAGTGGGGGCGGCGGATACGGACTCATGGGGGACGACACTGTCATGGAAGGTGGGGTGGGCGATATCGAAGGCGGCCAGCTCGACGACGGCGAACTCCGGTCGATCGACCTGGCGACGCTGAGCGGTGTGCTTCGCGTCTGCGATGTGGAGCTGCTGCTGCTCGACGGCAACGGCCCCAGGGCTGCCTTCTCTTCGCGTGTGCACGATGAAGCGCTGTTCTGCAGCATAACCTGCGGCTTCCATTGCCGCGGGCGCTTCATGCTGCCCCCGGACTGGGCGATGCTCGGGTTCGTGCATGCCACCGATGAGGTGCAGAGCTGGTGCCACGGCGTGCCGATGGTGGCGGGCATGTCATTCACCGTGCTGCCCGAAGGCATCAGTGAATTCACGCTCAGCGCCGGCACCCGGATCACGGCCATGCTGCTGCCGGTGGCGCGGGTTCAGCGCAAGCTCACCGAACTGAGCCTGCGCAGCACGCCGCCGGCCGGCCAGGCCCTGAGCCTGGTGCAGCTGCCCATCGACAGCCAGGCGCTGGCCAACCACTACCTGCAGCTGCACGCGCAGCTGGGGCAGGGCACCGCCTTGCAGCCCGAAGAGACCGACCGCCTGCTGCATGAACACATCCAGGCGCTGCTGGCGGCGGGGCCCGGCGATCGGCCCGGCTTCACCCGGGCGCGGCGGACGCACTACCTGATCGCGCAGCGGGCCGAGAACTTCATGCGGCTCAACCTGCGGCGCAATATATACATGAATGAGATCTGCGATGCGGCCGGGGTCAGCGAACGCGGCCTGCGCTATGCGTTCGAGGATCTGTTCGGCGTGTCGCCCAACCGCTACCTGTCGATGCTGCGGTTGTGCGCGGCGTGCCGCAGCCTGTCGATGGCCGATTCCAGCCGCCGCTCGGTCAAGGCCATCGCGCTCAGCTGCGGCCTGTGGGATCTGTCCCGGTTTGCCGACAACTACCGCAAGGTGTTCGGCGAACTGCCACGCGACACCCTGATGCGTTCGCCCGCGCAGATCGGCCAACCGGCCTGAAACCAGCGCGCTGCCGAATCTGCATATCCGCCTGCCGAATCCGCCCGTGGCTTTGCCGGAATGCGCGATTGCCGTGCCGGAATGAAGTGCCCCGCCAACGTTGAAACCGCTGAAATGTCAGTCACGTGCCGACCGGCATGCCCACTGGATTTCAAGTCGTTCGTCAACGGGGGAAGTGCTCATGAACCGCATTTACCGGCGTGTATGGAACCGCCAGCTCAATGCTCTTGTCGTGGCCTCGGAACTGGCCACCGGCGATGGCGGGGCGACCACGCTCCGCGATCCGCAATCGAAACTGCTGGTGCCCAGCGCATTGGCCCTGGCACTGCTCAGTGTCCTTGCCAGCGGCACAGCGGCCGCCAGTGAAGCCAACCAGTCACTGCGCGACCTGCAGGCGCTGGCGGCCAAGTACACCCAGACCATGCCGGTGAAGGTCGATGCCGAAGTGGCACTCGCCGCCGCCGCACGCCAGGCGCAGACCAGCCCGGCCATCAGCACCGATGCGCGCATCGGGCTGCAGCTGAGCACCACCGGCCTGCCGGTGGTACGCGATGTACTGCCGGCCACGGTCAAGGTTTCACTGGGCGCCGGCAAGGCGCCGCAGCAGGTGGCCGCGCCGGGCGTGGCGGCCGATGTGCGTGCGTCGGTCGGGCTGGGCAGCAGCACCCGCGTCGAAGCCGCCGTGGCGGCGCAGCTGGCCCCGCAGTCGCAGGCACCGCTCGCCGTGGCCACCACGGCCGCTGCCAAGGCCCAGGTGGGCGTAGCGGGCACGCCGGTTGCGGGGCTCGATACCAAGGCCGCCGTTGCCGCAAACGTGGCGGCGGCGCCGACCATGTCGCTGTCCGGCCTGAAGGCCGCGGTCGATGGCCAGGTCGATGCAAAGCTGGCGCTGGCCGGCCATGCCATCGAAGGGCAGGGCAAGGTGGGCGCTGCGGCGTCGGCCACGCTGCCGGCCAAGGAGGAACTGCCGGGCGACACCGATGATCGTGCACTGACTGCCGGGCTCGAAGGCACCGTCGCAGGCAAGGTGCGCGTGCTGGGCCCGGATGGCGAGGCGGTCATCGCCGACCGCAACCTGAAACTGGCCGGCAGCACGATCGTGGGCGCGCAGACCAGTTCGCTGGGCCTGGGCGGCCTGCTCACCGGCGTCGGCAGTGCGCTGAACGGTGTCGGCGGTGCCGTCGGCAGCCTGGTCAACGGCGATCTCAACGGCACGGTCGGCAACCTCGGCAGTGCCGTGGGCGGCCTGCTCGGCAACACGCTTGATGGCCTGGGCCTGACCCAGCCGTCCCCGATTCCTTCGACCAGCCCCAAGGCGCCCGTCGCCGTCGATCCGAATGCCGGCCTGATCGTCGGCACCGGCGGCCTGGTCGGTGGTGTCAGCGCGTTGATCGGCCCGACCACCGCCAGCCTGTTCGGCGGCACCGGCTACCTCTCCAACGGCAACCTGAAGGTCAGCACCGCCAACGTGATGCAGACCTATTCCACGGTCAACGTGCTGGGCATTCCGCTGGTCAACGCCACACCGGTCGGCACCACCCTCAACGGCCTGGGCGGTGCAGTCACCGGTGGGAATTCCCACCTCACGCTGATCGGCGGCGTCACCTCGGACAGCTACATCTACAACATCAACAACGGCAACCCGGGCGGGCTGCTCGGCCTGCTGCTGCCGGGCCAGTCGCCGGACTGGGCGGCCAAGTGCCTGGATATCGGCCTGGCCGATATCTCCTGCTGGGCGGTCAATCCGGCGCAGGATTACCAGGTGCTGATGGGTGACGGCGCCTTCGCCAACGGTTCCAGGGAAGTGGTGATCGGCGCCAACGCACGCCACGAACTGCCCAAGGTCGATGCCAACGTCGCCTTCCCCGGCAACGGCACCAACGATCCGACCAACCCCACCGGCGTGCCCACCGCAGACTACGCCGCGCGCATGGGCCATTCGGTGATCGTCGGCGACAGCGCCTCCGGCACCGCCAACGGGCAGACCCTGCTCGGCGCCGAGGCAACCTCCGACAAGGCCAATTCGGTGGCGCTGGGCTACCGCTCGGCTGCAGTACGTGGCGCGCAGGCCAGCTACAGCGCATACGGCCTGACCGCAGCGCAGGTGTCCGCCGGCGAAGTGTCGGTGGGCAGCGCCGGCGGCGGCGAGCGGCAGATCACCAACCTGGCTGCGGGTAGTGCCAACACCGATGCGGTCAACGTCGCCCAGTTGAGGGGCGCGATCAGCCAGATCGATGCACTGGGCGACGTCGCCGTGACCTACGACCTGGACGCCAACGGCGACCCGGACTACCGCCGTGTCACGCTGGGCAATGGCACCGGCACCACCGCCCTGGGCAACCTGGCGGCAGGTGCGATCAGCGCCACCAGCACCGAAGCGGTCAACGGCAGCCAGCTCTTCACCAGCAACGATGCGATCACGCGCTTCTTCGGTGGCCGCACGGCCTTCGACCCGGCCACCGGTGCCTTCACCGCACCGCTGTTCGAGATCAGCACCATCTCCGGAGACGGCGCGATCGCGCAGGGCGCATACGAAAACGCCACCGATGCCTTCGACGCCGTCGATGGTTCGCTGGTGAACCTCAACACGCAGATCAACGACATCCGCAACGGCGGCACCAAGTACCTGCGGGTGAACTCCACCGGCGTGGAAGCCGTGGCGACCGGCAGCGACTCCATCGCCGTCGGCAGCAACGCGCAGGCCACTGCCGCCAACAGCATCGCCGTCGGCGCAGGCAGCCTGGCCGACCGTGACAACACCGTCTCCGTCGGCGCCGCCGGTGCCGAACGCCAGATCGCCCACGTTGCCGCAGCGACCGAGGCGACCGATGCGGTCAACCTGGGCCAGCTGCAGGCATCGGAGGACGGCGCGCTGCGCTACGACCTCAACGCCGATGGCAGCGTGGACTACGCCAGCGCCACGCTGGGCCAGGGCGGTACCGTCACCACCCTGCGCAACCTGGGCCCGGGCGAAGTCAGCGCGCTCAGCAGCGAAGCCATCAATGGCGCCCAACTGTTTGCCGCCAACCAGACCGTGGCCACCCACCTGGGCGGCGGTTCGACGGTGGATGGCAACGGCGTGGTCACCGCGCCGACCTACAACATCAACAACGTCGCCGCCAACGGCACCATCAGCCAGGGCAGCTACAACGACGTGGGCAGTGCCTTCGATGCGGTGAGCAATTCGCTGGCCAACGTGGTCGACCAGACCGACGACCTGGACAAGCGCGCCGTGAAATACGATGTGGATGGCAACGGTGACATGATGGATTCGGTCACCCTCAGCGGTACCGGTGGCGCTGCGGTGACGCTGACCAACGTGGCCGCTGGCAGCATCCAGGCCGGCAGCACCGATGCCATCACCGGCGACCAGCTGTTCGCCACCCACGCCACCATCGCCAGCTACTTCGGTGGCAGCACCACCTACGACGGCACCACCTCGCAGTGGACCGCACCGTCCTTCAGCATTTCCAGCATCGCCACCGACGGCAGCATCTCGCTCAACGACTACAGCAACGTCACCGCCGCCTTCTCGGCGGTCGATGGTTCGCTGCGCACGCTCAACCAGCGCATCCTCAACGGCAGCGCCAGCCCCTATCTGGCGGTCAATTCGGCTGCCGCCGCAGCGACTGCAACCGGCACCGAGGCGGTGGCGGTGGGTCCGCAGGCCAGCGCGGCCGGTGCCGCCAGCGTGGCCGTCGGCAACGGCGCCAGCGCCAGCGCCGACAACAGCGTGGCCCTGGGCAGTGGTTCGGTTGCCAGCGTCGGCGCACAGACCGGTTACACCGGCGCCTACGGCGAAGCCGGGGCCAGCAACTCGGCCGGTGAAGTCTCGGTGGGCAGCAGTGGTGCCGAGCGCAAGATCACCAACGTAGCCGATGGTTCCGATGACCACGACGCCACCAACGTGGGCCAGCTGAACAACGGCGTGAACTACGCCATCGACCAGTCCAAGGCCTACACCGACCAGAAGATCCAGAACATCACCAACGTGGCGGGCAGCTTCCGCGCCAACAACAGCAACAACCTGGCCGACCCGGCCGCGACCGGTGCCAACTCGGCCGCCGGTGGTGCCGGTTCCACCGCCGCCGGGGCCAACTCCACCGCGCTGGGCAATGGCGCGCAGGCGCAGGCCGACAACTCGGTGGCACTGGGCGCCGGCTCCGTCGCCAACCGCGCCAACACGGTGTCGGTGGGCGCTGCCGGTGCCGAACGCCAGGTGGTCAACGTGGCCGACGGCACCCAGGCCACCGATGCGGTCAACGTACGCCAGCTGCAGGCATCGCAGCAGGGCACGCTGCGCTACGACAGCAATACGCGCGGCGAGACCGACTACAACAGCGTGACGCTGGGCACCGGCACCAGCGGCCCGACCACCGTGCGCAACGTGGCGGCCGGTACCGCCGGCACCGATGCGGTCAACGTCGACCAGCTGAGGGCCGGCATGTCGCAGACCCTGGACTGGTCCAAGGCCTATACCGACGAGCGCATGGGCGGCTTCGAGCGCGAACTGCGCAAGACCGACAACCGCGCTTCGGCCGGCATCGCCTCGGCCATGGCCACCGCCGCACTGCCGCAGCCCAGTGAAGCGGGTCGCAGCATGGCCTCGTTCGCGGCAGGCAGCTACAACGGTGAATCGGGCATGGCGCTGGGCATTTCCGGTGTCTCCGAAGGCGGCCGCTGGATCTACAAGTTCAGCGGTTCCACCAACACCCGTGGCGAAGCCGGCGTAGCCGTCGGCGCCGGCATCCAGTGGTAAGCGCGCGGGCCGGGCTGCGCGACAGCCCGGCCCTGCCCACCACATCGACAGGGGAAATCCCAATGATGTTCCAACGCACCTCGCGCCCCGGCCCGTTCGCCGCGTCGCTCATCCTGGTCCTGGCCGCCGGCCTGGCCGGTTGTCGCAGCACCGCACCCGCCGGGGAATCGCCGGCTGCGGACACCCTGGTCAGCTTCCCCGATGCCAGCAAGGCATCACTGAAGGAAGGCACCTATCCCGACGTGGCCGACCTGCGCCGCTTCGCCCCCGGCATGAGCAAGCGCCAGCTGTACGCGCTGCTGGGCACGCCGCACTTCAATGAAGGCATGTGGGGCGTGCGCAGGTGGAATTACCTGTTCAACTTCCGCACCGCACAGGGCGCGGAATACTTCACGTGCCAATTCCAGGTGGAATTCGACGGCAAGGGCATCGCCCAAGCCGGGCACTGGAAACCGCAGGCCTGCGCGGCCGTGCTTGACCCGCCGCCGCCGCCGCCGGTTGCAGCCGCGCCTGCGCCGCTGCCGGCCCAGCCGCTGCGCCTGTCCGCCGATGCGTTGTTCGGCTTCGACAGCGACGTGCTGAGCCAGGAAGGCCAGACGGCGGTGCAGGGCGTGCTCGCACAGGTGCGTGAAGCCAGCCAGGTGCAGTCGATCCAGGTGGTCGGCTACACCGATCGTATCGGCGGCGCCGACTACAACCAGCGGCTGTCGCAGCGGCGTGCCGAGTCGGTGCGGGTGGCACTGGTGCAGGGCGGGGTACCTGCACAGGCCATCAGCGCGGAAGGACGCGGCGCCGCCGACCCCCTCGTGGAGTGCACGCAGCGAAGCCAGCGCGAGCTGATCGCCTGCCTGGCGCCGAACCGCCGCGTACAGATCGCCGGTACCGCCCGGCTCGACTGAGCGCCCCCGCCGGTCCTGCCGGCGCCCGTGTTTCCCCCCTGATCCGCCGGCCGGCGTGGATGCGTCTCCCCCGTCATCTCCGCTTGCCGGCGGGCCAGGTCTTTCCATGGTGCACGCGATGAATGCCCAATTCCTGCCCTTGTCCATGAAGACGGAAACCACAGTCAGCGTGTATGGCCAGCTTGGCAACCACTCGGTGGTGCGCCTTCCCGGTCGGCGCCTTCCGGGCCTGATCCTGCAGGCCGACACCGTGGCCGGGTTCCTCACCCAGCTGCAGGACGCGCAGGCCTGCCTGCGCAGCGGGCGCGCGCAACGTGCCGATGCCGAGATGGACATGCTGATCGACACGCTGCAGCAGTGGTACGCGCTGATCGAGTCACGCCTGGCCGACGCCGGCGAGGCGCTGTAACGGCCGCAGTTTCTGCCATCCACGCCATGCGTGGATGAACGTCAATCGCTGTCTTCGACGCGCTCGCCCATCAATTCGCGCTGGCGTTTGTCCAGCTCTTCGGCGTAGCGCTTGCGCACGAACGCTTCGGAGACTACCCCCAGCACCTGGCCATCACTGGCCACCACCGCCAGTTCGTCGGCCTGGGTCTGGTCGAAGCGCTGCATCACCGCCACCACGTTGGCGTTGGCGGCCAGCGCAACGTCGCGGTTCTCGGCATAGTCGCCCACCACCGCGTCCGGCTTCACGCCATCGCCGTACATGCGCGGAATCTGCACGATGCCGGCGTAGTGGCCTTCGCTGTCCACGAGGATCACGCGGCCGCCCGAACCCAGCGGGAAGCGCTGGCGGAACGAAGCCGTATCCAGATCGGCCGGTGCGGTGGCCACGCCCTTGCGCATCATCCGCCCGGCATTGAGGTTCTGCACCCAGCCCACGTCGCGCGCGCTCTTGATGGTTTCCCCGCGCAGGTGCATGCGCCAGGTGGAGAACGAATAGCCGAACCACTGCCGCACCAGCGTGCTGGACACCAGCACGGCGCTCATCACCACGCTGGTCAGCAGGAAGTCGTGGGTGCCTTCCAGCACCAGCATGGCCATGGTCATCGGTGCGCCGACCACGGCGGCCGCCAGCGCGGCCATGCCAGCCAATGCGGCCGAAGTGGCATCGATCACCGGCACGCCGGTGGCCATCGCCAGCAGGCCGGCAAACAGGGCGCCGACCAGCGTGCCCATGAACAGCGAGGCGAAGAACAGGCCACCGCGGAAGCCGAAGCCCAGCGAGATGCCCGAGGCCAGGCACTTGAGGGTCAGCAGCGCACCGATCCAGATCAGCGGCAGGTGGGTGGTCAGGTCCAGGTGCAGCGCGCCGTGGCCGGAAGAAAGCACCTGCGGGCTGGCCATCGCCAGCGGAATCAGCAGCAGGCCGCCGAGCACCGGGCGGCCCCACAGCGGCAGCGGGCTGCGCTTGACCGTGCCTTCGATCGAAGCGATCAGGCGCATCACCAGGATGCCGACCATGGCGCAGCAGCAGCCGAGCAGGCCGTAGATGGCGTAGTCGGCGGCGCGCACGTCGATGGTGGATGCGGCCGGCAGCAGATAGGCGTCGATGCCGGCCTGGTCGGCCACGAAGGCACCGGCCAGTGCAGCCACGGCCACCGGCGCCAGTGCGGCGGGCGTGTAGGCACCGATCACGATCTCGAAGGCGTAGAACGCACCGGCCAGCGGCGCACCGAAGGCGGCGGCGATGGCACCGGCCGAACCGGCACCGACCAGGATGCGCACGTCATTGCGGCGCAGGCGCATCACCCGGCCCAGCTGCGAGCCGCTGCCGGCGCCCATCTGCGTGTACGACGCCTCCAGGCCCACCGATGCGCCGCAGCCGTTGGAGATCAGGGTCTGGGTCAGCACGATCAGGTTGTCGCGCATCGACATGCGGCCGCCGTGCAGGGCGTTGGCTTCCACCGCATCGAGCAGCGGGCGCTTGAGGCGGGTGGCGGCCAGCGCGACCAGGCCGACCAGCAGGCCGCCCAGCGGCAGCACCAGCAGGGCGGTCCACGGCAGCGAGGGCAGGGAGCTCAGGCGGATGCCTTCATCCAGGCCGTACAGCGCGGCCTGAAGCCAGCGCGCGATGCCCGATTGCAGCAGGGTCAGGCCGCCGGCGAGCAGGCCGACCACCAGGGCGAGGGCGATGAACCACAGGTCGCTGCCGCGCAGGCGCAGGCGCAGGCCCTGGAAGGCCAGATGCAGGCGGGATGGCGAAGCGTGGGAGGACATGGTGGCGGCATGATACGCCGCCACCGTGATCGCTGCCCTCACCGCATCGGGCGGCTACGGGCTCAGAAGCGGTAGCGGCCCTGCACGTAGAGGGTGCGCGGCGCGGCCACCATGCGCCCGGCGTTGCCGTCGACGTTGCGGGTGTACCAGCGCTTGTCGGCCAGGTTGTTCACGCCCAGCGCGATCTCGCTGTCAGCCAGGCCCGGCACCTGCCAGGCCACCTGCGCATTCAACAGGCGCACGCCCGGCACCCGGCCCACGCGCGCGTCGGCGCTCTCGGCCCAGGTGTTGGCCGCATCGGAGAACTGCCCGCTCTGGTGCGTGCTGGAGACGTTGAAGGTCCAGGCGGCGAGGGCGTAGCGGGCGCCGACGCTGTCGGTGTCGCGCGAATAGAAGGGCACGTCCAGGCCGCGGTTGTCACCGGATTGCTGGATCGCCTTGGTCCAGGTGTAGTTCGCGTACAGCTCGAGCCCGGCCAGCGCGCTGTCCTCGGCGAAACGGTACTCCAGCGCGCTCTCCACGCCCTTGTGGTCGGTGGCGCCGATGTTCTGGAACGTCGGCGGGGTGATGCCCGGCACCTGCTGGATCTGGTTGTCGAAGCGCATCTTGAACACGGTCACTTCCGCGCGCAGGGCGCCGTCCTGCCAGCGCGCACCCAGCTCGGTGGTCTTGGCCACTTCCGGGTTCAGTGGGTTGCTGGCGGTCTGCGAGTTCAGCTGGATGTTCTGCACCGGCCCGAACGACGTGGTGTAGTTGCCGAACACGGTCAGCTGCGGGGTCAGCAGGTAGGCGATGTTGATCGACGGCAGCGCCTTGTCGTTGCGGCTGCTGAAGGTGGTGCCGCCGCCGGCCTGGCGGCGGTCCATGTCGATCCACTCCATGCGCACGCCCGGGGTGATGCGCCACTGGCCCACGGCGATGCGGTCGTCGACGTAGAACGCATGCGCATCGGTGGCGTTGTCGAAGCGGGTGATGGCGCTTTCCACGCCGG
>Ga0213828_1001688_pt1 | contig 17462 bp, 10 predicted proteins | sample MC6MC0897MG_FD_180664 | JGI IMG/M metagenome (GOLD analysis project Ga0213828, IMG submission 180664) | Enriched soil aggregate microbial communities from Iowa State University, Ames, United States - MC6-MC0897-MG | ecosystem: Environmental > Terrestrial > Soil > Unclassified | place: USA: Iowa... | reverse complement strand
AGAGATGGCAAAGGCATGCAGCTTTGTCCTTCCCCCATTTTGCCATTTTACACCGGAGGAGTGGAAGGAAACAGGCCATGAGTATGATGAGATCCGAGACAACATGCTGGGCTGGGATATTACGGACTTTGGAATGGGTGACTTTGATAAGGCTGGATTTTCACTGATCACACTGCGAAACGGCAACGTGAACATGAAAAAGTACACGAAAACTTATGCGGAGAAGCTGCTTTATTTAAAAGAAGGCCAATCCGCAGCCATGCATTTTCATTGGACGAAAATGGAGGACATTATCAACCGGGGCGGAGGAAATGTGCTCATTCGTGTTTATGATTCCACTGCAGATGGAGAATTTGCGGATACAGAGGTGACTGTTCACAGTGACGGGCGGGAATACAAGGTTGCTGCAGGGACCCAGGTAAAGCTGTGCCCGGGAGAAAGCATTACGATCTATCCGGGACTGTACCATGATTTTGAACTGGAGCCGGGAACCGGACCCGTTCTTTTGGGAGAGGTATCCATGTGCAACGATGACAATGGGGATAACCGGTTTTACTTACCTGCCGGGCGTTTCCCGGAGATTGAAGAGGATGAACCTCCCTACCGTCTTCTTTGCAACGAATATCCGGCAGCAAAATAAAGCTGGAAAAAGCCTGATTCTCAAGGGAGCTGCATAGAGATGTTACAATTGTCACATAAAACTCATTACATTGTGCACATGTTTTAAAAATAAACTCATGCTATGATTAAAATGTAGCAAATACAACAAACATATTGTGTACAAGGAGGAAGTAACATGAAAAAAAGCACAAAAAAATTAACGGCAATGTTGATTTGTGCAGCTTTAGCAGGAATCTCTCTGGCAGGGTGCAGCAATGGGGAGCCGGAGACGAAAGCACCTGAGACAACGGCAGCTGCCACTACGGCAGCTGAGACAAAAGCAGCTGCGGAGACAAAGGCAGCCGTGAAATCTGAATCTGGCGTCAATATGGCTGATGCCAATGTGAAGAAAAAAGATCCAAGCAAACACTACAAATTCGGATATACCTGTATGGATGGCACAAACCCATTCTTCGTTACCATTGAAAAGACCATGCGGGAAATGGTTGAGGCCCAGGGAGATGAGCTTATTTCTGTGGACCCGGCTAATGATGTAACCCTTCAGATCACTCAGGTAGAAGATTTGATTTCCCAGAGTATTGATGCCATGTTCATGAATCCGGCAGAAGCGGAAGGCATACTACCGGCCCTGGATCAGTTAAAGGCGGCAAATGTTCCCATCGTAGGCTTTGATACGGAAGTGGCTGATTTGTCTTATCTGATTTCCTACACAGGATCCGATAACTATAATGCCGGTTTCGTATGCGGCGAAGACCTGGTTAAGAAATGTCCGGAGGGCGGAGATATCATCGTACTGGATTCCCCTACCATGAATTCCGTAACCGACAGAACCAACGGCTTCCTGGATGCGATTAAAGGACATAACTTTAACATCGTAGCCCAGCAGGATGCAAAGGGCAACTTACAAGTTGCTATGGGCATTGCAGAAGACCTTCTCCAGGCACACGGCGATGTAATTGCCATTTTCGGCGGCAACGATCCGACAGCACTTGGAGCCCTGGCAGCAGCCAATGCAGCAGGCATCAAGGACTGCAAGATCTACGGCGTAGACGGTTCTCCTGATATCAAGGCAGAGATGGCTTCCGGCGATTCCCTCATTGAAGGAAGCGGCGCACAGTCCCCGGTTAAGATCGCACAGTCTGCAGTGAATATTATGTACTCTTATTTAAATGGCGATAAAGTAGATGACCGTTATCCGGTAGAAACCTTCCTGATTACATCTGATAATGTAAAGGATTTCGGAACAGACGGCTGGCAGTAAAAGAAATATAGAAAGTGCTGTGGGAGGGTGTCTCAAAACAGGAGAAACATTGGGTTTGGGACGCCCTTCGGGCGCTTCAAAAGTTAGAACAGGCAGGTGAGTTTATGAGCGAAAAGATTCTGCTTCAGATGAAAAATATCCATAAATCCTTCCCAGGGGTAAAGGCACTTTTGGGTGTGGATTTAGAACTCCGTACCGGTGAGGTCCATGCGCTTCTTGGAGAAAACGGAGCCGGCAAGTCAACGTTAATAAAGGTTTTGGGCGGCATTTATATAGCGGAAGAGGGGGATATTTTCATTGATGGCCAGAAGGTGATCATTGACGGGGTAAATACCTCCCATGCAAACGGTATCTCAATCATCCATCAGGAGCTGGTGCTGGTACCTCATATGACCGTGGCGGGAAATATCTTTCTGGGACGGGAGCCGGGAAAGGGCGGCTGGATCAACCATGAAGCAATGGAAAATGAAGCCCAGCAATTACTTGATGACTATCATATGAACATTGATGCAGAAGCACTCGTTAAGAATTTAACCATCGCCCAGCAACAGATGGTGGAGATCGTAAAAGCAATCTCCTATCATTCCAGGATCCTGGTTATGGATGAGCCAACCTCTTCCATTTCGGATAAAGAAGTGGAGTTCTTATTTAAAACCATGCGGGCATTGACAAAGAAAGGCGTAGGCATCATATACATTTCCCACAAAATGGATGAACTGGAGCAGATCTGTGACAGGGTGACCGTATTGCGGGATGGTGCCTTTGTAGGAACGGAAGTTGTTAAGGATACGACAAGAGATAAGCTGATTGCCATGATGGTCGGCCGGGAGCTGACCAAGTACTATACCCGTGATTATTTAGAACCAGGCGAAGTGGTATTAAAATGTGAAAATATTGCAGATGGAAAAATGGTAAAGGGAGCAAGCTTTGAGCTTCGCAAAGGAGAAATTATAGGATTTGCCGGACTTGTGGGAGCTGGCCGCAGCGAAGCCATAAAATGCATCTTTGGCCTTACTCCCGGTTCTACCGGAAATATTTACGTGGAGGGCAGGGAAGTGAAAATCAAATCTCCCGTTGATGCCATGAAATACGGAATCGCCCTGGTGCCGGAGGACAGGAAGCAGGAGGGACTTTTCAAAGTGCAGACCGTCCGTTTTAACTCTACCATTGAAGTGCTTAAGTCCTTTATAAAAGGAATCTGGGTGGATTCGAAAAAGGAAGAAGCGATCACTCAGGAATATATCGATATGATGGACACCAGGACTCCATCTCAGGAGCAGTTAATGGGAAACTTGTCCGGAGGAAACCAACAAAAGGTTATGATCGGAAGATGGCTTGCCACTTCCCCTAAGATCCTGATTCTTGACGAGCCAACCAGAGGGGTGGACGTAGGGGCAAAATCAGAGATTTATGGGATCATGAACGAGCTGGTAAAGGATGGCATGTCGATCATCATGATTTCCTCCGAACTGCCGGAGATCTTAAACATGAGCGACCGGGTTTATGTCATGTGCGACGGCAGAATCACAGGCTGTTTTGGCCATGAGGAATGTGTCACCCAGGAAGAGATCATGAAGCTGGCGGCAAAGTAGGAAAGAGGGGAAAATCAAATGACAACAAGACTTCAAAAAAATATAAAACAATACTTGAAAGACAATATCGGTATTATCGGGGCATTGCTGATCCTGTGTATTTTCTTATCCATATTTCCAAAAACCAGCGGCGCCTTTCTGACACATAAGAATATGTTCAATGTGTTAAGGCAGATTTCATCAAACTTATTCCTGGCATGCGGCATGACCATGGTCATTATATTGGGAGGCATCGACCTTTCCGTTGGTTCGATCATCGCTTTGTCTGGCTGTGTGGCCGCTGGCTGTGTGGCCCGTTATAACCTTCCTATTTTTGCAGCCATCATCATTGGCATCCTCATCGGCATGGCGGTAGGCATGATGAATGGGGTGGTTATTTCAAAGACTACCATCCCGCCGTTTATCGTGACCCTTGCTACTATGAACGTGGCGAAGGGTCTGGCATATGTCTATACCGGCGGTTCACCGGTGCGGGTGGTCACAAAGGCATGGCAGTTTCTAGGCGCCGGCTACATCGGAGGTGTTCCCACGCCGGTCATACTTCTGGTATTTGTCCTGATCATAACTGCGGTTATCATGAATAAGACAAAGCTGGGCCGCCATATCTACGCTGTGGGAGGCAATGCCCAGGCTGCGAAGTTTTCCGGCATCAGCACAGCCAGGGTAAAGCTTCTGGTTCATACATATTCCGGTATTATGGCCGGTCTTGCCGGTGTGGTACTGGCCTCCCGCATGTACTCCGGGCAGCCCACAGCAGGTGACGGGGCGGAAATGGATGCCATCGCAGCAGTGGTGGTAGGAGGTACTTCCATGGCAGGCGGTTCCGGAAAGATCGGCGGAACCATTATTGGCGGCCTGATTATCGGTGTGTTAAACAACGGGCTGAACCTGATGAATGTCAATTCCTTCTGGCAATATGTCGTAAAGGGCATCGTCATTCTTCTGGCTGTATTCATTGACTATTTAAGAAACAAAAAGAAGGATTAAATCACAACCTTACAAAAAGCGTTTCCTCAACGGAGAGACGCTTTTTAAGATATCCACGAAAGCAATGAGCAGTGCGAAATAGGACAGGGAAAGATTTTCGTTGTGCCTGCACATAAGAAAATCTTTCCCTGTCCTATTTCATAGGGCGAATGCCCGTGAGCGAACGAATCCACAGGATTCGTTCGCTGCACTGCGGATGTATGATATAATGGAAAAAACCACATTTGAGGAGTAAACCACATGAAGGCAAGGGTAGCACTATTCATTCTAATCATAACAATATCCCCCCTTTTGTCCGCATGCAAAAGAAATGAAGGAGGCCCCAAGCAGCACGAGGCCCTCCTTTTTGGCGCGACCTATATGACAAGGAACAACCCTTACTTTGACGTGTTAAATCAGGGGATCGAAGAAGTGGTAGTAGCCAACGGGGATATTCTTCTTACCAGGGACCCTCTTCAGGACCAGGAAAAGCAAAATGAACAGATAATAGAATTAATCCATGAAGGAATCAGCATGCTGTTTTTAAATCCGGTAGACTGGGAGGCTGTTTCCCCTGCCCTTGATGCATGTAAAAAGGCAGGAGTTGCCGTCATCAATGTGGACACCGCGGTAAAGGACAGGGATTCTGTCATATCCATCATAGAAACGGACAATTATCAGGCAGGGCAGATTTGCGCCCTGGATATGATGAAGAGGAAGAAATCCGCCAATATCGTAATCCTGGACAACCCCATACAGATGTCCATCACCTATCGTTCCCAGGGATTTACCGATGCAATTGCGGGCAATGGCAATTACCGGGTGGTGTACCGTCATGCAGCTGCGGGGGAAATAGAGGTGGCTTCCAAAGTCATGGAGGAAATTCTGCGTAAAAACATTGATTTTGATGTCATCCTGGGCGGCAACGATCCTACGGCTCTTGGAGCCCTTGCGGCGTTGCAGCAGGCCAGGCGGGAGGAAGGGATCCTGATCTACGGGATCGACGGTTCTCCTGATTTTAAAGCGATCCTGGATATGGGTTACGTAACCGGGACCAGCGCCCAAAGCCCCAAGTCCATCGGCAGGGTGGCGGCAGAAACAGCATACCGGTATCTGGCAGGAGAACCGGTGGACAAATACATAAGCCTGCCAAGCACTTTGATCACAAAGGATAATCTTGATAGTTACGAAATTGACGGCTGGCAGTAGGTAGAAGAGATGGAAGCAAAAAAAATTAACAGCCGGATCGGCCTCCTACAGGTGGGGATTCTGGCTTTAAACGTGATATCAGTCATGGGAATCAGCATTTTTATTTACCGGACCATAGAAAAAATCAGAAGAGTGTACGCTGCAAGGGAGTTCTTAAACGGGATACAGGCGATCGTGTGGTATCCTTATGCAAAGATCTGGCTCTGTGCCCTTCTTTTGGTACTGCTTACCTTAAGCATGATAATCCGGGACCGTTTGTTTCCCAATAACAGCAAGGTCATCTTAACCAGCCTGGTGGCAGATTTCCTTTTATGCTTTATGATCATCATCCTTTTAAATTTCAACTATAACGGAATCCTGCTTCTGGTTTTTTCCAATGTCATCATGTATGTAAAAAACGGAAAATCCAGATATATCCTGGCTGCTGTTGCAATCGGAAGCTTTATATTGGCAGACTATGAGCTATTGTCCATTTCCTACCGACTGTATTCCATCCAGGATTATATATCTTATTACAGTGCATCGGTGCAGCAGTACCTTTTAAGTATCTACAATATTCTGGTGTCCTTAAATGTCATTGTGTTTGTTGTATACTGTGTCAACATCATCAACGAACAGCAGGGAAATTTAGATGAGATCCACGGGCTTAATGAAAAGCTTCAGGAAGTTAACGAGCAACTTCAAAAATATTCCCAAATGGCGGAAAAAATGGCTGAGACAAGGGAGAGGAACCGCCTGGCAAGAGAGATTCATGACACCTTGGGTCATACTCTGACCGGAATTGCAGCGGGGATTGATGCCTGCCTTACCATGATAGGGACTTCTCCGGAGCAGACCAAAAAGCAGCTGGAGCTGATCTCCAAGGTCACCAGGGATGGGATAAAGGATATCCGCCGCTCAGTCAGCGAATTAAGGCCGGATGCCCTGGAGCGCTTCAGCCTGGAATATGCCATTAACAAGATGGTCACGGATATTAATGCAGTATCGGAGACCAGGATCTATTTTGATTGCAGGGTCCAAAATTTAAAATTTGATGAAGATGAAGAAAATGCCATCTACCGTGTGGTTCAGGAAGGGATCACCAATGCCATGCGCCACGGACATGCAAAGGAGATCTGGATCACCATGAAAAGGGAAAATCAGGACATCCTGATTCAGATTAGGGACAATGGAATCGGCTGTAAGGAAATGAAAAACGGCTTTGGAACAAAGCACATGAAAGAACGGATCAAGATGTTAAGCGGGGTTGTGACGTTTGATGGAAGCGATGGGTTCATCGTCAATGCAAGAATACCAATTCGGAGGGGAGAGACTTATGATTAAAGTATTGATTGCAGATGATCAGGAATTAATCCGTCAGAGCCTGCAGATTGTATTAAACAGCAGGCAGGACATGACGGTGACTGATGTGGCAGCAGACGGTCAGGAGGTAATCCGGTGCGTGAGGAGGAATGTGCCGGATGTAATTTTAATGGATGTGCGGATGCCAAAGATGGACGGTGTGCAGTGCACAAAAATCATTAAGGAAAGCTATCCCCAAATTAAGATTATTATACTGACCACCTTTGATGATGATGAATACGTGTATAACGCACTGAAATACGGGGCAAGCGGATACATGCTGAAGGGAGTTTCCATGGATGAGCTGGTGGGAGCCATTACAACGGTTTACAATGGCTGGGCCATGATCAATCCGGATATTGCGGCAAAGGTACTTCGTTTCTTTTCCCAGATGGCTCAGGCAGATGATACCATATCTGTTCGGGAGAAGAACATGGACGAACTGACCAGAACGGAATGGAAGATCATCGCCCAGGTGGAGAAGGGGGCCAGCAACAAGGAAATATCAAAAACCTTGAACTTATCCGAGGGAACAGTCCGCAATTACTTGAGCACGATTTTAAACAAGCTGGATTTAAGAGACCGCACCCAGCTGGCTATCTGGGCTGTCCAGACTAATGTAAGAAAGCGGATAGAAACTTAGAAGGTGAATAGAAGAATAAAGGGGAAGCAAAAATGGGGAAGTGGAGAAAGCGCCTTTGCATGAGTGTCTTCCTGGGGGCACTGATTGCAGCGGCCTTAATTTACCGCGATCAGCATAGGAAAATAGTCCTGGAATTTGGCATGTTCACAGGAAGCAACTGGGATGTAGCCAGCGCCAACAGCTTTAAAATCATAGACAAAGCGGTGAAATGTTTTGAGGAGTCACATCCAAATGTGAAAATTCATTATTACAGCGGAATTGCAAAGGAGGATTATTCGGAATGGTGCGCCCGAAAGCTTTTGGAAGGAAAAATGCCGGATGTATTCATGGTTCTGGATTCCGATTTTGATAAGTTCACCTCCTTAGGCGTTATGAAGGATCTGGATGTTCTGATAGCCGGGGATCATGCATTTCATAAAGAAGATTTTTTCTCAACGGCCTTGAATACAGGCCGGCGCGATGGACGCCAGTATGCCCTTCCCTATGAAACAGTTCCCACCCTGATGTTTGTAAATAAGTCTCTCCTGGCAAAGGAGAATATCCAGATGCCAAAGGAAGACTGGACCTGGGAAGATATGTACGAAATATGCAGAAAGGTGACAAAGGACACGGATAAGGACGGACTGCTGGACCAGTTCGGTACTTATAATTACAGCTGGAGGGATGCGTTTTACACCAGCGGAGGAAAGCTGTATGATGAAAGACAGGAACAGCTGTCCTTTACAGACAGCCGGGTGTTAGATGCAATCAAATATATCAAGCGGCTGAATGACCTAAACCAGGGGCAGAGTGTCACGCAGGAAGATTTTAATGAGGGAGGGGTAGCGTTTATGCCTCTGACCTTTGCAGAGTACCGCACTTACAAGACCTATCCTTACCGGATCAAGAAGTACACCAGGTTCCAGTGGGACTGCATTACCTTCCCGGCGGGCAGGGAGGGGGAGAACATATCAAAAGTAGATGCTCTTCTAATGGGGATCAACAGTAAGACAAAGCATGAAAGATTGGCATGGGAATTTTTGAAACAGCTGACTTATACGGAGGAAATGCAGATGGATGTGTTTCTCTACTCCCAGGGCGTTCCGGCTTTAAAGAGCGTAGCTTCCTCGAAAGAAGGGGCGAATATTATTCAGGAAGATATGGATGAGGGAGAGCAGGTAATCAGCAGTACGCTGCTGTGTAATGTCATTGAGAATGGAATCATTGAACCGAGATTATTGCAGTACCAGCAGGTTATGAATCTGGCCGATGGAGAAGTATCTAAGATTTTGCAGGAGAATAAGAATGTTGACAGCAGTATGAAGATATTCCAGAGGACGATTAGTAAATATTTGCAGCAGCAGAAATAAAGGAGAGGAGGAAAATCATTGAATGATTTTCCTCCTCTCAGATTATTCCTATATGTAACGTTCTTCAGCAGATATCAGCCGGTATGCTTTCTCCGCAGAATGCTTACGGAAACCGCCATGCCTAAAAGTGCTGAGATAGAAAGCAGGCCGTAAATGACGATACTGCCGTTTAAGTCATCGCCGGTTTTTGGGAGGCCAAGAGGAACGAGCTGGCCATCCGCGCCTACCATATATCCAAGAGGTACCTGACCCCAAATATCATATAGCTCCTGGGGTGTGTGAACCTTGTTGTCTGGACCGATTATATAGCCTCGCGGTACTTCACCGTAGACATCATAATGCTCCTGAGGGGTCAATTCTTCCTTTGGCTTTGGAGTTGGTTCCGGCGTTTCAGGCTCAATTGGGGTTGTAGGAGTTGTAGGTTTGGGTGGTTTGGGACCGCCGCCGCCTCCGCCGCTGCCGCCGCCGGTTGATGGGGTATAGGGTTTATCCTTCATAATAATTGGACTGTCCGTTTTCCCGTCTTTTACTGTAAAGATGATTTTCTCGGCCTTAAGATAGCCCCTTGGAGCGCTTATCTCAACCAATTCGTAAGTTCCATCCTCCAGTTTTTCTATTACATGAGGTTTGTTCTCAGAAATCCATTCTTTTACCTTTTTCCCGTCTTTCCATAACTGAAGGGTTGCCCCTGGAAGCTCCTTTCCGTTTGTTATGTCTTGTTTGGAGATGGAGATTTCCACCGGCTTATCATACATAATAACCGGTTTATCCGTTTTTCCATCTTTTACTATAAAGGTGATTTTCTCGGCCTTAAGATATCCTTTTGGAGCGGTTATCTCAACAAGCTCATAGGTTCCATCCTCTAAGTATTTAACGATATGAGGCTTATTATCGGATATCCATTCGTTTACCTTTTTCCCATCTTTCCATAACTGAAGGGTTGCTCCCGGAAGCTCCTTTCCGTTTGTTATATCCTGTTTGGAGATGGAGATTTCTATCGGCTTATCAAGCATAATAATCTGCTTATCCGGTTTCCCATCTTTCACAATAAAAGTGATTTTCTCAGCGGTAAGATATCCTTTTGGAGCAGCTATCTCAACAAGCTCGTAAGTTCCATCTTCCAGGTATTCAATGATATAAGGTTTGTTTTCAGAAACCCATTCATCAATTTTTGTTCCGTCTTTCCATAACTGAAGGGTTGCTCCTGGAAGCTCTTTTCCGTTTGTTATGTCCTGTTTTGAGATGACAATTTCGTCCTTGTGGCTATCAAACATAACAACGGGTGTGGTTTTCCCATCTGTGACGGTGAACAGAATTTCCTCGGCCGTAAGATATCCTTTTGGAGCAGATATCTCGACTAATTTGTAGATTCCATCCTGCAGGTTATAAATGATATGAGGTGTGCTCTCAGAAACCCACTCATCTACTTTCGTGTCGTCTTTCCATAGCTGAAGGGTTGCTCCGGGGAGTTCGTTTCCGCTTGCGGCATCACGCTTAGAGATGGAAATTTCGTTTTTTGTGTTCGTAACGGCTGCGACCTGTGATACTCCGGAGGTTATGGTTCCGTTCTGTCCGGTGTAGGTTGGTAAGTGGTTATCTAAGGAAGCTGCATCCTCTGTTACTTTGTATTCAGCGCCACTGGGCAGGTTGGAGATCGTGATGTTTTCGCCATGTTTAAGTAGGAGGGTTGCATTGTCATTAGTGAAAAGAATGTTCCCTATATTGCTGGGGTAGTTTCTGTCACCTGCACCCTCAACTGTTACGTGGAAAGTAAACGCTTTGTCCCTGTCACCAGCATTGCCTTCAACTGTCTTACCGATGGTCAGGCTTCCGATGTCGCTGTCTTTAAAGTTTTGTACATGTAATTCGTTAGAATTGGCACCTGTTTTTCCATCAACGGAAGTGGTAATAGTGGAACCATCTCTAGTTATAGTGACAGTGTGAGTCACACCTTCCAACGAATATCCTCCGTTAGGCGGTGCCGTTTCTTTCAGAAGATATGTTCCGTCAGGAATGACTTTAAGTCTGATTTTACCATCACGATCGCTGATTCCCTCTCGGATTACGGTAGTTCCATCTGATGTAAAGAGCGTAAACTTTGCACCAGCGAGCGGCATATTTGCACCATCAGTTTTGAAAATATCCAACCAGCCGTTACGTTGTAAGGTGGCGGAGCCATCCTGAGAACGAACGAAATAGGTCTTTTGGTCATTGGATATACTACCGCTTTCAGCGATTAGGTTTGCGGTATTAGACAAACCATCACCGACAGGGCCGGTAACGTCTGTTAAATAAGTCAGCTGGTATGCTTTGCTGTTATCAGGTATGATAAAGGTAAGCATATGTAAGGCGTTGTTATAAAAAATATTTTTGCCTAATTCAAGAGAAACTTCACTGCCTGTTTCATAGCTGCCATCAGGCTTCAGAGTCATTTCCTTCACTGTGATATTGTCTTCCAGCAGTAAGTTTCCGTTTTTATCCATGCGTAAATCAAGGCCGATGGGCAGGGTGTCTTCTATCTTTCTTTGACCAGGATGTGATAATTCATATGGCATGTATGTTAATGTCCATTCCACTACACCATCTTCCTTACGTAATCCATCCGCCTTATTAAATATTTTATTAGAAATAGAAACATCCCGATTAACGGATACACCTGGCTGCCAGTTTTCTGTTTTTAATCCCAAGCTGTTTCTTACCGTGTTGGTATTGCTGTTACTGAAGTAATCTTTAATTGTGTCTTCGGTGGGTTTTGCTTTCACCAAAATAACATAAGGTTTATTCAGTGTCTGGAAGGTAAAGGAGGCTGTTTGCGGAGATTTGGTGCGGTCAAACGCTACAGTCATCCCAGCTACAGTATCCAGTTTGTTCTTCGCCGCTAATGGACTGCTATTCGGGGTAGCTTCAAAGATCAGAAAATCTTGCCCGGGGATAATCTCTGAGAATTCCCAACCCACCGGCAGGGTATCAGTCACAGTGGCAGCCCCCATCAGAGATCCATTCACATCCTTTTGACTTCCAGTCAAATCCATGTTATCAGCGTTTACACTAAGGCGATAGATCACCGATTTCTCTTGATAATTAAAACCATCGGCAGCGTTTGTCGTAACCATGTTTGCGTTTTCGACTGCCGTAGGGTCAGGGAATGCATCGCGCTTAAGCATTTCTTTGGATAGAATTTTACTTTTGTATTCTGGATCTGCAGTTGCTTCTGCAAGCTTTGTAGTACCATTGAACAGCATAGCTGTATTGTAGATACGTTTGTTCGTATTGCTAGCGAAGATATCCGGGTTCAATACAAGGGTGTCAAAGGAAAAAACATTAGGTCTTATATTGGACAGATTGGTGAATTCCAGCAGGTCTGCGACCGGGGTGCCATCTTGTGTAAGAGTATATATACTCAAGAGCTCAACACCGGAACCTCCGTCATCCTTGAAGTTTTCATTATACTTCTGATTATATCGGATTGTCTTAGGATCAATATGATTTGCAGTGATTCCCGCAGGCCAGCTATCGATTTTAGCCGCATCGAAGCCCCTGTCCCCGTAAACAAGAAGATCATATACCTTAAGATTAGTAAGGTCTGATTGATTTCTTGCATCCACGGTGACTTTCCAATTTACTGTTCGGTTTTTAGGATCCGGGACACCTGTTTTTTTTATGGCCGCATATCCGATTGTAATACCAACGCCAGGTGTCTCTATTTTGCCGCCTGATACACCGCTTGGGAAGTCATCCCAAGTGATCGATGCATGGTTTGTGTATGTTGCTTCTGTCGTCGTACTGGATGTATCTGGTACTTGGGTTTCTATTACCAATTTCACTTTTGAATTAATATTGCCGAGCTCGTAATCATTACCAGTGGGAGTAATACTGGTTCCGGTAGGATCATCCGCGGGATTGTACAATGTTGCTTTTAAAAATGTCAGACCCTCTGGCAATTTATCAGTGATTACAACATTTTTAAGGTCAGCCCCCTCATGGTTTGCAATAATCGTCCATGTAATTGTACGGCCTGAGGGACTATAATCACCGCCAATTTCACCTTTATCGTTTGTTTGTCCTGATTTTTCAATCCATTTTGGCGGCGTAAAATTGACCTGGCCAGAGTTATCTTTTACTACGGTATTGGTTTGATCTTTCAGTACGGCTTTATTTGTGACCGTTTGTCCGCCGCTGCCATAATAATTTTTATCAGGAATACTTGTTTTAAAGGTAATTGTTTTAGGGCTAATAGAATTTGCCGGGAAGGTATAACTCAGTTTCTTATCGTTCTTATCATAGCTGTATGCCGGAGTGGTGTCACCGGAGACAGTGAAAGAACCGGGAACCAAATCTCCTACAATAGTTAAATCATCTTCAAAGATGTATTCGTTTAGATCAATGGCCTTTTCTAACTTTGAAGCCTCAATTGTTACCGTCCAGGTGATCTCTTTGCTGGCAAGATCCACGCTGCCCTTTTTTTCTAATGCATAATCAATCGTAGCCCCAGGCACTTGTAGGGTAAACGTTTTATCCAGAACACTTAATATTACTTCCTTTCCATCTACACCATCACCAGTTTCATTATATTTTAAATTTGCGGTAAACTCACATCGCACGGTATTAATGGTGGGATCGGAGCCATCAAAAACAGAATTTTCTCCATCAAATAAAATATCAGCAACGACTTCTCCCTCCTCTGAATCAGTTCCCTGCCTCAGCGTGAGGTGACCAATCAGTATTTTACCGAATTTTAAACTTTGTATGGTTGTACCACCTGTTAGAGAAAATTGTTTTCCTAATGAAAAATGTGCCGTATCATTTTTGTTAACATAAATAGCGGGTGTTGGTTCATCACCTTGTACCGGTACCCGGAAAGAAATGATCGCTGAGAGATCCTTTGTTCTGTCTATGGTATCTCCGTCTTCTAAAACTTTATTATTTTGTTTTAGTGCTATCATAGTTTCAGTAAGTATTTCTGTCACATCCTCAGGATCGGCATCAAATAGAACCGGCTTAGAAGCCATGGATGATGTGGACAACTTTGGAACATTAGTTCCATCCACATCGGTATTATCAGCTGGTTCATCCGTTTCCGTTTCTTCTTTCGGCTTGCCCGCCTCACTGCTGCTTGCAACCTTTGCGTCGGTATGGATCTTAATTACGCTGTCAAGGCCGCTGTTTGATTTAGCAGACCCTCCAGCCCATACAATATTGAGCGGCGAAAATACATTCAACACCATCATCAATACCAACAGCCAGCTTAACAGCCGTCTTTGTTTCCTTATTTTCAATCTCATTCCTCCTTTTAACGGCCTTTCATTTACTTCAAAGCGTATGTCTGTAAATTACGGCCTTATATGAATAGTAATTCTCCCGCCTTGTATCCTAATTTAGCGTAAAGAATCCTATAGTGATTATATAGGGAGGCTTTTCTTGTCGCTTGAAAGTTTTAAAGAAATGTTACCAAGAAATGGACAGGAATAAAAAAACGTGTAACATTATTTTCCAAAATAGGAAAATAGATTCCATTTAGTTACACGAAAATAGACAAAGAGAAAAAAACATGTTACAATATTTTCCAAAAGAAGAAATAGTGGGGGAGTAAGAGATGAAAACCGGTAAATTGCTGGAGGATCTGATCGATATTGCGCAGACGCCGAAAACTGATTTTGCAATTAGCATGAATATGACTCCGAGCGGATTAAGCAAGATACTAAAGGGAGGGAGGTTGCCTTTGCTGAAGGAAAAAAGGGTATTCAGCAGGCAGGCTGCCGCTTATTTTGCGGAAGTCCTATATGGCCATGGCTGTTATTTGAGATTTATGCATATCTTTCCGGTTCTATATGATTTCAGCTCCAGATATGAACTGGAAATGTTTCTTGCCTATGCCATAGAATATGCTTTTGATCATGATTTTGACGAGGAGAACAATGGAAACCTTGGCTATCCTGACAGGGAAGCCAGTTTTCTGGGAACAAAGACTATCTTAAACATGTTCTGTGTGCTTGTATCCGACCACATCATGAGCAATCATGATATCCCCCTGGAGTTTTACAGTACCCTTCCTTTTTTGGACCAGTCGTATTCCGATATTTTCCAAAGGATAAAAATATCAAATGCATGGAAGAGAGAAAGAGCTCCTTTCAACCACTTTTTTGATATGTCTGCGATTGAGGTGTCAGCCGGCGATAATAAAAGCAACCTCCTATCTTACATCGTCAAGGCACAGGAGTATGTGGATCTGAATTTATGGAAAATCACAAAGGAAATGAATTGTTCCTTTTTACTTTTAAAAGGGCAATTTCTTCTGATCTTCAGTCTTCAGTTGGATGGGATGCCCCTTATGACTTTTGTCAGCCATAAAGGCTATTTGAATATATTCTTTAATTCGCTTGTAAAGAAGGATGCTAAGAAAATAAGCTATAGCGGTAGGGAAGCAGCCGCGGCTTTAGAAACAGATCCATCGATTCTTACCAGACTGAGGGATAAACATGTGGAGGCCGTATATAATTTTATATCCATTGGCTATTTAGTCAGAGAAAAGGATTTAGAGCCTGTGAATGGCAAAGAGGTCTCAAAGAGAGCCGTTCTGGAACTTTTTCATAGAATCCTAGATAAAGAAACCATTTTTTATGTGACGATGGATGCGATGATAGGATTTGGTTCTACGGGAAAAGCCATTGTTCCCCTTTTTGGAGCTATCAACTTTCCGACTGTGGAGCGTATCCCATACCTGAAGCGGTTTAACACCTTTATTAACGAAAAAAGTTCGGACAAAGTCAGGATCGTGAACAGCGAACAGCCAAAAGCGGCGGTATTCTGTTTGAAAGGGCTAAATCTGATCTATACGATCGATCATGATTATAAGACCGAGAAAATCCATTGTTTTGAAACGGATAAGTTCAATGATATGTTAAGCAGGGTAACATCAGAAAGTACGATGAAGCTATTGGATTTCAGCCCTGACTTATGGCGGACTTATCTCGATGAGTTGTCAAGGAACTTAGGTGGATCCGTTTTATAAAAACAGTAAATGGTAGACAGTGGAGAATAGACAAATGAAAAGGCAGGTCTATCTTGATGCAGTGTCCAAAAACCTAGATGGAATCGGTTTTTAAATATTCCGGAGCTGACAAGTAAAATACGTATGGAAAATCGTATAAAATGTGCTACAATGGCAGGAGCGGCAAAAGGAAGTTTTAGCTGAGAACGTTTTACAATAGGAGAAGGCACGCATGAAAGAAAAAAAGTCTATGATTAATGTTGTGATTGATGGGATTTCGGGAATATTTCTGCCCATTATTAATCCCTTAAGCGCAGCAGGAATATTGAAGGGAATATTGGCGATTCTTACTGCAGCAAATATTCTGTCAGGAACAAGTGAAACTCATATGGTGTTAAATGCCATGGCAGACAGTTTGTTTTATTTTCTGCCTATGGTACTGGCATTTACAGCAGCAAAGAAGTTTGGTGCCGATCCATTTACAGCGGTGGTTATTGGAGGGGTACTTTTGTATCCTTCTCTTACGAAAGTATTTGAAGCGGGTACAAACATCTTTTTTGCCGGTTTACCCATGAAAGCCGTTATATATCATTCCGGTGTAATCCCGATTATCCTTGCGGTAGGTTTGCTGGTATATGTGGAACGGTTGATGAATAAAATATTGCCGGATCTGATAAAAGGGTTTTTAACTCCTTTAACCTGTATTGTGGTGGTTGGGCTGGTCACCTTATTTGTATTCGGACCAATTGGAAATATCATTGGAGATGGACTGGCCGCAGCTTATGAGTTTATATATGAGATCAGTCCTATGATTGCCGGAGCGATTTTAGGAGCAGTGATCCAGCCTATGGTTATCTTTGGATTTCACTGGAGTTTTGTGCTGGTTGCGATGAACAATATTTCTGTAAAGGGCTCGGATACGATTCTGGCTTTAATAGGACCGGCAGTATTTGCCCAGGCAGGTGCGGCACTTGCAGTGTGTTTGAAAAGCAAGGATAAAAAGTTCCGGTCTCTCTGTTTGTCCTCTGTAGTGTCTGCCTGTTTTGGAGTGACGGAACCGGCTATGTTCGGCGTGAACCTGCCGCTAAAAAAACCTATGATTGCGGTATGCATCGGCGGCGGGGTGGGAGGAGCCATAGCGGGATTTTCGGGAGCCCAGGCTATGACCTTTGCATTTCCAAGCCTGATTACATTACCTGTTTTTCTGGGGGAAGGATTTGGGCTGTTTATAATGAGCTGCTTCGCTGGGTTTTTAACGTCATTTTTGCTCACGTTATTCCAGCCGGGGGCAGCTTATGACGGAATCGCTTCAGAAGCCGCATGTTAGAGGGGAAGTGATCTGACGTTTCATATCCATATTTATATAAATTCATAAAAAAATCACAATTTATCTGATGAAATTTAAGGTTTGTTTCAGCTTTACATGGTAAAAAAGAAGCAAATAAAAAATTGATTTAACTTAGAGTGAGGAGGAATTTATATGTATATGTTA
>Ga0213828_1001681_pt1 | contig 17493 bp, 17 predicted proteins | sample MC6MC0897MG_FD_180664 | JGI IMG/M metagenome (GOLD analysis project Ga0213828, IMG submission 180664) | Enriched soil aggregate microbial communities from Iowa State University, Ames, United States - MC6-MC0897-MG | ecosystem: Environmental > Terrestrial > Soil > Unclassified | place: USA: Iowa... | reverse complement strand
AAAACATGTCCAGCAAGCCATTAGCGATCAATATAAAAACACAACAACGTTTATCGTAGCGTCTAAAATTGCCTCTATTCAACAGGCAGACCTCATTTTAGTAGTAGAGGACGGTGAGATTGTTGGGCAAGGTACGCATCAACAATTATTACAGAATAATAATTCCTACCAAGCAATTTACGCTTCACAGCAAAAGGCTGGTGAACAATAATGAGTCAAAATCAACCAAAGCAAATGAGTTTTGGACGTGGACCACGTATGGCAGGACCAGCTGAAAAGGCTAAAAATTCAAAAGCAACGATCAATCGCGTGTGGCAATATGTGAAGCAACAAAAAACAGGGCTTTATTGCTCTATATTTTTTGTTGTGGCCTCTACATTTTTAAGCTTAGCGGGACCGTACTTAATCGGACATATCGTTGACGAATACATTATGAAAAAGGACATCGCTGGAACCATTCGTCTCGGTATTGTACTAGCAGTTATTTTTACAGTAGCGTCTATTTTTACATGGTTACAAACATATGTCATGATTCATGTGGCCATGAAAACCATTCAAACACTGCGTCTTGAACTATTTGAGAAGCTGCAAACGTTAACACTGAGATTTTTTGATCAGCGAGCACTTGGTGATTTAATGAGCCGTGTGACTAATGATATTGATAATTTAAATACGGCACTTGCACAAAGTGTAACACAAATCGTATCGTCACTTTTAACAGTCATTGGTGTTAGTATTGCCATGTTTTCTTTAAGCTGGCAGCTCGCAATTGTTACACTTATCATTATTCCACTAATTGTTTTTACGACGAAGCAAATTGTGAAACGTAGTAGTAAAAACTATGCGGCGCGTCAACGTGATTTAGGAAAGCTTAACGGTTATATTGAGGAAATGATTACGGGAGCGGAGGTTGTGACGCTTTTTGGGAAAGAGCAACAGACCATCGATATGTTCCATCAACAAAATGAAAATCTCCGTAACTCGGCACAGCGCGCAGAAATTACTTCTGGTCTACTAGGTCCAATTAATAACTTTATGAATAACTTAGGCTTAGCTGTTGTCATTGGCACAGGAGCGTTTTTATCGGTAAAAGGTATTGTTTCTGTTGGGGTAATCGCTGCGTTTGTCACATATACACGACAATTTTTCCGTCCGTTAAATCAGCTATCCAATCTTTTAAATACATTCCAGTCGGCAATTGCTGGGGCAGAACGAGTCTTTGAAATTTTAGATGAACCCTCAGAAGTAGCTGATAAAAAGCATGCCATTGATTGTCAAAGTTTAAAAGGGGATGTGGCATTTCAACATGTGTCCTTTAGCTATGTGCCAGAGAAGCCAGTACTGAAAAATATTAGCTTTCATGCCAAGGCGGGTGACACTATTGCACTTGTAGGGCCGACGGGATCAGGGAAAACGACCATTATCAATTTGTTAACTCGTTTTTATGATGTGGATGCAGGTGAAATATTAATTGACGGTCATAACATCGAGGATTATAAAATGGCAACAATTCGTCAAAGAGTAGGTGTCGTACTACAGGATACATATTTATTCTCTGGGACGATTCGTGAAAATATTCGTTTTGGTAAGCTTGACGCTACGGATGCAGAAGTGGAGGAAGCGGCGAAAATTGCTAATGCCCATAATTTTATAAAATATTTACCAGCACAGTATGATACACCTATACAGGCAGGCGGGGCAAACCTTAGTCAAGGTCAACGACAATTACTTGCTATTGCCCGGGAAATTTTAGAAAATTCCGATATTTTAATTTTGGATGAAGCTACGTCTAGTGTGGATACGCAAACAGAGGTTGATATTCAAAAAGGCCTACAGCATTTGATGCAGGGACGCACAAGCTTTGTCATTGCACACCGCTTAAAAACAATCGAAAATGCCGACCAAATTCTTGTTATTCAACAGGGAGAAATTGTTGAGCAGGGTAATCACCAAGAGCTCATGCAAAAACAAGGTATTTATAGTCATCTACAGCAAAAACTTTTGCTAGAGCAAGTGGAGTAAGATATAGAAGGCGGTCTATTAAAAACTTTTAGACAGCTTTTGGTATAGCAGTTGTGGTAAACTTCTGTAAACGTTATGATGCACTAAAATGTAGAAGGTGAGGCATAAACATGTACGAATTAAAAACGAAAGAAACGGATGACAGTGTTATTGAATTTATAGAAAACGTTGATCATCCTAAGAAACGTGAAGATGCTTACCGACTATTAGATATTTTTACTGAAGTAACAGGGCATGAAGCGAAAATATGGGGGCCAAGTATAATCGGATTTGGTAGCTATCATTACAAATATGAATCTGGACATGAAGGCGATGCACCTTTAGTTGGATTTTCTCCTCGAAAGGCTAAAGTCAGTTTATATTTTGCCCCAGGTGACAGTGAGCGAGACCAATTATTACAAGAATTTGGCAAACATACTACAGGAAAAGCTTGTGTTTATATTAATAAACTAGCAGATGTTGATGAGGAAGTATTAAAGTCGCTTATTAAACAATCTGTATCTTTTTTACAAAAAACGTATCCCCAATCATAATTCTCTTCGGGTCAAGGGCTGTCTAAACGGTGTAAAAACTTTTAGACAGCTTTTTTATTTCTTGAAAAAATTTATTAGAAATTTATTTTTAACGTGTATCCTTTCAAGTATCAACTGAGAGGAGAATTGTATGAAAAAACTAGTTAAGAAAATAGGAATCTACTTTATTGCGTTAATGCTACTTGGGCTTGGCGTGATATTTAGCTATCATCAATACGAGTTAAGTAAGGAATCTGATATTTTGGAAAATAAAGGAGTGATTGTAGAGGTCGATCATAACAAAATGAATGTGTATACTGAGGGCGATGGTGAGGACACTTATGTATTTATGGCAGGTTCAGGGGTTGCGGCCCCTATTTATGAGATGAAAGGACTTTATAGTAAATTTTCACATGAACATAAGATTGCTGTTGTTGAAAGAGCTGGATATGGATATAGTGATGTCTCAAACGACGAACGAGATATTGATACAATTTTAGCCCAGACAAGAGAAGCACTTCTGCAAAGTGGCAATAAGCCTCCTTATATACTAGTACCACATTCCATTTCGGGGGTTGAAGCTATTTATTGGGCACAAAAATACCCTGCAGAAATTAAAGGGATTATTGCACTTGATATCAGTTTGCCAAGCCAATATATAGAGCATAAAATGGGAGTAGTCGATTCTTGGACTGTTAGAGGAATGAATCTGTTAACGGACATGGGCTTGCACCGACTAGCACCTTCGAAAGTGTATAATCCAGAAGTAATCAAGCAAAATTTTTTAACGGATGAAGAAAAAGAAATCTATAAAGCACTATCCTTTAAACAATTTTTGAATAATGATATGAAAAATGAGCTATTACATGTATACGATAATAGTATGAAATCAGAAAAACTTCCGAAACCAAAGGACACACCTATTTTATTGATTGATGCCATTGCTGAACAACATAAAGATTCCAAATATACGAAGTACAATCGCCAGAAATATGCGGAATTTGCTGAGCAAATACATATAGCAGATGTGAAAGAATTAAGTGGTACCCATAGCATCTATTTGTATAAACCGGATGAGATTTATCATTTTGCTATGGAATTTATGAAGCAAACGAATGAAAGGCTGATGGAATGAAAGGATTTACGATTTTAATTGTAGAAGACGATCCAATGATTGGTGATTTGATGCAAAAAATACTACAGCGTGAAGGTTACGATGTTGTATGGAAAACAGATGGGCAAGAAATGATGAGCATTATTCATCAAATTGATTTAGTGATAATGGACATTATGCTCCCAGGGGAAGATGGTTATCAGCTGACAAAGAATATTAAAAGCTTAGGCTTAAATATACCTATTATTTTTCTGTCTGCTCGTAATGATATCGACAGCAAGCTTCAAGGCTTAACGGTTGGAGAAGACTATATGACAAAACCTTTTGACCCTAGAGAGCTGCTATTAAGAATACAGAAAATGCTAACGCAGCAATATGGAACATTTACGCAAATCCAGCATTTGTTAATTGATGGTGAGCATCGTAAAGTTTTTATAAATACGATTCATAATGAAATTTCATTGACTGCGATTGAACGTAAAATCTTCTTTTATTTATTTGACAACAGGGACAGAGTTTTAACAAAGGATCATTTTTTTGACTATTTATGGCCACTTGAGGATCGAAATCATAATATTATCAATGTTCACATCAAAAAGATCAGAACAAAAATGGATGATCCTTCAGGGTACATCCTTCAAAATATTTACGGAGAAGGGTATCGATTAAATACCTACATAAAGAAATGACATTAAAAACAAAATATCGAATGTTATTATTTTCTGCCATTGTTAGTGTGCCAATCGTCTTGTTAGGAATCAGTGTATCAATGTCCATTATTTATGATGTTGCCTTTAAAACGCGCAATAAAGGCACACCATTCCATGAATCGTTTGCCTATCCAGCCATGCTGATTGTATTTTTTCTGTCATTATGTTTGCTAGCGTTTTTATTTTCGAAATCAATCAATTCATTACTTTCCAAAATTAATATGCTAAACAAAACGATTCGTGACTTAGCAAGCAATGAAAGAACACCAAGTACATTAAAGGTTGGTAGTGAGGATGAAATTGGACAGCTCATTCAGTCTGTGAATATTTTAATTGAGCGAACGACCTATCGGGAATTAGAGCTTAAGCAACAACAGGAGTTGCAAAAAGAGCTCCTACAAAAGCTAAGACACGATATTAATACACCGCTCACTGCGATCCGTTTACAATTATTTTATCTAGAAGACCACTATAAAGATCAACCGAAATTGGTAGAGTCCTTAAACGAGCAAATTCAATACATGGCTAATTTAACGAATGAATTTAATGTGCAGTCCTTAGATACAATCGAAAATTCTTATGTTGTGAATGAAGAAGTGCAGCTCACGATATTGTTGGAAACGATGATAAAAAAGTGGAGCTACTTATATCGAATGCATAACATCGAACTAATCTTTCATGCAGACGATACCGATTTAACATGGACGAGCAATGAGCTATGGCTACAACGCTTGTTCGATAATGTGTTTCAAAACACAATGAAACATTCAAAAGCCACAAAACTTGAGGTAACGATTAAAGAAGGCAAGGTTTATATGAGCGATAATGGGATTGGTTTTGAACAGCATCATGCAAGTACGGGTCTAGGGTTAAAAATAATAGAAGATATCACAAGAATATTGACTATTACCTATACGTTACAATCAACTGGTGAAGGAACTTTTTATTGTTTTTCTTTCGCTGAATATCGATAAATTATGAAAGTTAGGCGATAAATTCTAAAATTGTTCCGATAAATCTGTAAATCGTTCCGATAAATTTAAAAATTAGAGCTATAAATCTAAAAACAGTTCCGATAAACTGATAAAGCCCCTATCGAACTAGCTTTGTTCAATAGGGGCTTCCAGTAATGATTCAATAACATTTTTTAGTTGATAAATGGGTGATTGCTTGCTGTCGCTCTTTTTGTAAATAAAGACTGTTTCTATGATGTTGTTGAGCTGCTGTAAATCGTAATAATGAATGTTCGTATAGTTATATAAATCAATTAGTTTTGTATTTAACACAGCAATCGAATTGTCTATTTGAAGGAAATCAAGAATACTACTCACCGATTTTATTTCTTTCATCGTAAATGGAATTTGATGCTTTTTCAGCCACTCGGCCATCGCGCGTGAATACATACATCCTTTACTTAGTACAAGTAATGTAACGGGTGAACGTTCCTCAAAATTAATGATATGTGAATTATTCGATATGACTTCAAATGTTTCGGATGCAATCATGTCATAATTTAAATCAGGATAATGTTTAATAGGGTTACTTGTTAGTGCACAATCCATTTCGGCATTGTGTACTTTTTCATTTATGGAAGTACTAGATTCTACCGTGAAATCGACATCTAAAGGTATATTATTTGTTTGCAAGCTATTCATAATGGATGCGCCATAAATTTTGATCGTTGTATGGGAAGTGCCAAAGCTAATTTTTGAGTTCGTTTGTGCTGCTCCAATGGCTTGCAAAAACTCATCGTACTCCTCTGTAACCAGCTTTAAAAAGTGTAAATATTGTATGCCTACATCCGTAATTTTTAAGCCTTGCGGTGTACGCTTAAAAACTTCCTGACCAATTTCAGTCTCCATTTTTTTCACTTTAGACGTTAAGGCAGATTGCGTATAATTCGTCATTTCTGCGGATTTACTGAGATTTTGCCTCTCCAAAATTTCAATTTTTAATGCGATTTCTTCTATGTTCATGTTGTATTTCACACACCTATTAAATTTTTTGATAGCCACTATCATTTTCCTCCATTTTACGCGTTGCTATGGCAAGCGTAAACTCTAGATACATAAAGTTATACTGCTCAAAGGAATCAGTGTAACGGTATTGGAGGAATTTTCATGAATACATATTATAAATGGATCATCGTATTAGTAGCTACGCTTTCCCAAACTGCGGCAACTTTTGTAACGTACGGCATGGGACCAATTGCTACATTTTATCAAACTGAATGGAATTTATCATCGTTTCAAGCAGGATTTATTGTTTCGGCTGTTAATATTGGACCCATTTTCTCGATGATTGTCTTTGGCTATTTAATGGATAAGAAAGGGGAAAAACAAATCATCGGATGGGGCTCTATTTTACTAGGGTTCTCAGCTTTACTGCTCATGTTGGCGAATAGCTATACAGTGTTAATCATTTTATTAGTAGTCGTAGGGATATGGTATGGAAGTGCGCAAACAGGAGGTAGCACGGCCATTGTGAAATGGTTTCCGGATAAACATCGAGGGCTGGCGATTGGTATTCGGCAGACAGGTATTCCGATTGGTGGCGCTTTAGCATCAGTTATCCTCACATATATGTACCATCATTATAACCTAACATCGGTGCATCTTGTGCAAGGCTTGGTAGCGATTGCTGGTGGACTAATTTTTTTACTGATCTATCAGGAACCTAAAAATCATATCGCAGCGGTGGCATCATCTGTAACCTTTAAAGAAAAGATGAGTGCCATTAAAAATAACAAAGAATTATACCCGATTTATATTGTAGGTATCGTCATGATGACCTTACAAATGATACTTGTCGCCCATTTTATGAGTTATTTACATCAAGAGGGTGATTATTCATTAACTGAGGCTGGGCAGTATTTAAGCCTTGTATTATTAGGAGGAATGATTGGAAGAGTAGCTATTGCCTGGATCAGTGATCAATTTTTTGCACAGAAGCGGGAGCATTTATTAATCATGGTGATGGCGAGTGCAGTTATTCTCACAGTTCTGTTGCCTTTTATCCTGCAGGAGAAAATATTAATGCTACTATTCTGCTTTTTATTAGGCTTTGTAGCGCTTGGCTGGTATTCATTGTATATTGCCTGTGTGACAGAGCGATCAAATCCACATTATGTCGCTCTAACTGTAAGTGCAGCCTTGACGTTAAATCAACTATTTATTGTGATTGCCCCTTCATTATTTGGCTTCATGGTAACGGTTTTTTCAAGCTATCAATTGGCGATGGACATTGTCGCGATCTTTATAGCGCTAGGTGCAGTTAATTTATTTAGATCTTTAAAAAGGTAAATTTTGTTCTATTTCCTAAAATAGGATAAAATTATTTGAAAAGGCATGAATTCTGCAAACGGAGGAGCGCAATGATGAATAAAGAAAAAAGTTCGATTTGGATTGATGCAAGTATTGCTACAGTTTGGCAAGCAATTACGGATGAAGAGCAGCTGTCGCAATGGTACGCCCCAGGTTCAACATGGAAGATCCCTAAATTAGAGGCTGGTGAAAAAATAACTTTCACATTAATGCCGAATGCACATAATCAGCTCTCCGAAGAATTACCGATGATGTTAACGATACAACAAGTCCTTCCGAATCGGGAGTTTTCGTTTTACTTAGAAGTGCCAGAAACATTCATTGCTATTGTCCTGAAGGAAGAACAAAATGGCACCACCGCAACTTTTAATATGAGCGGCTATGAGGCTTCTCTTACTAATTTGAAGGCGTTAGTAGAGGAAAAAAATATACCCAAATTTTAAAAATGAACCCTGTATGAAGGCAAATGTGTCACAATACAGGGTTCATTTTTGTTGGGTCATATTCATGAGAAAAGTCCTCACTACGTCTTAGGTCGTAGATGAATTTAAAGCTGAGGGGCGTATTTATAAATTGGTATTTTGATACAATTTAATGAGTGGTATATTATACGGTAGGAGGAATTATTTTGAAAAAGTTTTTTGGTTTTGGATTAGTCATAAGTGCTTCATTATTTGTTTTATCAGGCTGCAACTCAGTCATACCAGGTAAAACTAAAGATGAAACAATCTTAGTTGAAAAGGATAAAGCAGAGAAATTAGATGTTGAAATACAATTTGGTGTTGGAGAAATTACGGTTAAAAAAGGTGCTAAAGATTGGGTTGAGGGTACGGCTCAATATAACATTAATAAACTGGCACCAAAAGTTGAATATGACTTACGCGGCAAGACAGGAGAAGTGGTGATTGACCAAAAAGGTTCCACGAAGGTGCGTTTGGGAAAAATAAAAAATACATGGGATATCGAATTGAATGAAGATATTCCAATGGATCTTTTCGTTGAAACAGGTGCCTCGGATGCAGAACTTGATTTACAAGGTCTTCAGTTGGAAAAATTAGAGATTGAAACAGGCGTTGGCGATCTCACTGTGAATTTAGGTGGAGATTGGAAAAAAAGCTTCAAAGCGAACATTGAAACAGGTGTTGGTCAAACTACAGTCATTTTACCATCAGAGGTTGGGGTAAAGCTGACAACAGAAAAAGGCATCGGCTCTTCCAATATAGAAGATTTTATTTCAAAAGGGAATGGCGTGTATGTCAATGAAGCATATGAAAATGCAGATGTAGTGCTAGAATTGCACTCGGAAATCGGTGTAGGCGATATTTCTTTTGAATTGGCTAAATAATGAAAAGTTTAGTAGGCTACTTTGGATGAAGTAGTCTATTTTTTTGTTCTATAATATTTGGCAGTACTAGTGACGGATAAAAGGGTCGAAGTAGCGGATAGAAAAGCGAAAGAGGCGTATAGAAGAGCGAAAGCGCCGGAATGATTATGGAAACTTTACATTGTAGCTTATTTCAACATTGGAAGTAGGACCGCTTTGTTCTATAAAAAAAGAAATATTTAAAAGTGAAACCTTTTGATAGGGTTATTTACTCTAAGTATTGAAAGGAGGAAACAGCATGGAACATGATCTATCTATCGTCAAACAGGCTATTGCAGGGAATAAGGAAGCGTTTGAGCAGCTACTCATTTTAGAGGAAGAAAAACTATTTTATACTGCGCTTTCTTATGTTGGCCAAAAAGAGGATGCACTGGATGCGATTCAAGAGGCAGCGTGTAAAGCCTATCTAACCGTTCACCAGTTAAAGCATCCGGAATTTTTTTCCACATGGCTGTTTCGCATTTTAATTAATGAGTGCTACCGATTACTTAAAAAAGGCCAAAAAATCATTCCTTATGAAGAAAGCGAATTATTAAATCGTTTACAAGAGCAAGAAGATGTCATGGGTAATCCTATTGATTTATCGGAAGCTATACAGCGCCTCAATCATTCTCAACAAATGGCCATCATCTTATTTTATTATCACGATTTACCGATTAAAGAAATTTCAGAAATAATGGAAAAGCCAGTAAGCACGATTAAAACGTATTTGCATCGTGGAAAAAAACAGTTGAAGCGAGAATTAGAAAGGAGTGCAACGTTCAATGAAAAAGTCATTTAATGTAAACGGACCCCTTCCAGAATTCCCAAGAGATGAGGTGCGAGGAGCGATTGCTAAAGGAATACAACAAGCAGAGGAGCAAACAAATATGAGTCAGCCACCTGTACAAATGAAAAGAAAAAGCAAACGTAAACCATTATTATATATAGCAAGCACGGCAGCCGCATTTAGTATAATGATAGGTTCTGCAGCCTATGTATCACCAACCTTCGCAAGCACTTTATCGCAGCTACCGATTGTTGGGTCGGTATTTAGTAACTCTGGCTTACTTGGGCTAAAACAAGCTAGCGAACAAGGGTTAACAAGCACGATTGGAGAAAAGCAGACCATTAACGGTATTTCCGTAACTGTAGATGAAGTACTATATGATGAATCAAATATTACGGTAGGCATTACAATTGATTCTGAAAAGGAATTAAGTGGTTATTACTTCGGGGCAGGACCGAACTTTACTATTAATGGTAAAAATCCTAAAGTGAGTTCTGGTGGCTATGGTGAAAAAGTTGTAAGTTCAACGGTCCGTACAGGCATCGCAAGATTTAACGTGAAGGAGGACATGCCGGATTCCTTTGATATGGGCTTAACGTTAGAAGGGAAAGAAGGGGAAAAATGGGAATTTACAGTTCCTGTTAAAAAGATTACGAATACTATTGATTTTCCAGTTCATCATCAGCAACAAGTAGATGGCATTCAACTGGATGTGTCCAAAATTTCATTAAGTCCATCAGGTATAGCTCTTGATTATAAAGCTTCTGAAAAAGGCACAATTGATAATCCACAAGTAGGTGCATCGCATATAGAATTCCATATTACCGATGAGAATGGCAAGGAAATTACATCGCATTCTGGTGGGACAGAAGGTCATTTCGATAATGGCCTATGGAACTTTAGTAGCACAAAATCCTTTGACCCGATTTCAAAAGATGTTCGTAAATTAATTATTACCCCGTATTTAATGCTTCCATCAGGCGGTGGGGGTGTTCAAATTGATAGTGCTGGGGTAGAAACGAAAATTCCTTTCGATAAATCATCTTTAAAAGAAGTGAAGTTCCAACCATTCACAGTAGAAATCCCTTCCCAACAAAAATAATGAAAAAAGCGTCAAATACAATCTTTGTATTTGGCGCTTATTTTATGGTAGCTTTAAGGAAGCATGAGTATTGAAGGAGCGAAGGTATTGAAAATTTATACATATCAGCAACCAGCGGCGATCGAGTCAACAGAAAAGGTAGCAGTATTAAATGAAGCGGGGGAAGTAACCTTTACTGTTCAACGTGTATATTCAAACGCACTGAAAAAAGCATTCGACCGCTCAATGGACTATCGTTATTTTGTACGTTTCGATGTCAGTGATGTCGCTGGTCAGCCTCTTTTCACCTGTAAAAAGGTGTCGCGTCGTGGGCGAGTGCATTTCAAAGGCAAGGATTTCATCACAGGGAAGGACTATATGATTGCTTATGATGGCTGGCAAATTATGATCCCTGATTTAATCATTACAGATGGTGTCCAAAAAATAAATCTGAACAAAGAGATGGAGGACTGGTCCATATTCTCTCTAGACGATCAACCCATTGCGCGCTGGCAGGCCATTTTTCAGGAGACTCATTTTGAAATTACCCTGCAAATCGAAGACAACAGCCCGATACAGCATGAAGCCTTTTTTATTGCGATTGGACAGGCCGTGTTGTTTGTGGGCGCGTAATATGTCGATAAATTTGAAAAGTAGTGCGATAAATTCAAAAAAGTTTCCGATAAACTGAATAATTAGAGCGATAAATCTTTGTAATAAAATTTGGAGCTAATCTAAAGAGCATGTTTTGAAAAAATTAATCAAAACATGCTCTTATTGAATGTGGCAAATCAGGTCATTTCGATTTGAAGCGCCAACAGCTGGTCCAATGCTTCTTTTAATGGTGCTTGTGCCTTTTGGGTTTCTTCTACAAGATTTTCTATGCTCTCAAAAATCCTACACAGTACCATTTCGCATTCATAAATTTCTTTGTCTTTCAGCGCCTCGAATAGCGCCCCGGCAAGCTCAAGGCTGTCGATGATCAGATTTTTGACCAGCGTGCCTTCATCAATCCCTCCCTGCAATATAGAAACAATCACTGGCATAAGCTCTTTCTTTACGCCATGCGCCTCAATAAACGCCTCTGCATAGCCATCCTGCGCTAACTGATGCTCTGTATCTACTAGTTCCATATAACGGCAGACTAGCGGAAAATAATCTTCGCTGTACAAGCCAAGCCCCATTACTGCATATGTGCCCGGCATGACCGATTCCTCGCTCGGCTCTACATCCTCGTACCATGCGTACTCTTCCATAGCTGTATCCGCATATTCTGCAAGCTTCGGGAACAAAGCAGGGTAGCTAAGCGCATTGGCAAAAAACTGATGTAGCTCGGACCTAGCCAATTCCTTCAAAGGAAGGAAGTTCTTTTGGCTACTCTCCAGCTTTAGCTGATAACTTTTGGAAAACCCTTGCTTCAAAAGGTCAATAATATAATCCAACGCTTCTTTATAAGCAAGTTCTTCTTCGGAAAGAATCCGAATTTCTATCGTTTGTGTAATATCGTTATTTCTTCCTTCTATCAGCTCTCCTCGATATGTACGAGCAAATTTTCCGCTACCATTTTTCAAATAATCTGCAGCTTTCTTAGACCCCAATTGTACCGCAAGTTCCATATATTCCTGCGGGATATCGGTCTCTGTAAATCCAATTTGCAATGCCACATAAAGAAAGAAATCCATTTCTCTAGCATCTACGGAAGGATGATCCTCTTTCAAAGTCCAAATCATTCCATAATCATCGGATCTGGTAAAATGCTGCGGTAAAAAGTAATTATTCACCCATTTTTTTAACGCCAAAGTATAACGGCTAATCAAACCATTTTTGAGCTCTTGCTTAGTAGTCAGCTTGTCGGAGAGACGACGAACCAAAGGATCAATTACTTCCACGTCTTGTTTCATCAAATCAGGATTGCCTAAATGATAGGCGAAAAAGAAAACGTCTTTCTCTTCAGGTAACACGGGCGAATCAGGAAGAATCCTCGTCTGAATAAAATGATCCAGCGTCTTTTGGAGTTGGTTCAACTTGGGCTCATTCAACAGTTGTTTGTTAAGCGTTAATTTCGAATTCTCCCACTCAAACTCAAATACAACTTCAAACTTGTAATCAAAGAAACGAGGTCCCAGTTCCTCTGAGCGGAACAGATCATCCACAAGCCCGCACAAAGCAGGAAAGAACTCCTCAGTCAGAAGTTCATCAGTCAACTCCATGATGTAAGTATCCGCTTCCAATTTATACGAGCTGGAGTATGACAACTTGGAGAAATCGATATGAATTTTACCTTTAGCCCAGGTAAACTTGCCTTTTCTCCACGTCACTCGGAGGTAATTGTGAACTCCAACTTGCAAAGTACTTCCATCCTTAATCTCATTAATCCTTTTGCTTTCTTGTGCGTAAATTGTAGTGATTTCCTTCCATACCTTATTCAGAAAAGCTTCCACAGCTTGATTCAAAGGTCTCTCCTCCTAATATCACATTCTAGTTGCTCAGTTAGTTAATATAAGTAAAAGGTGTAGTGTACCTACTCTATAGTTTCAACTTAAATATATTTTACATAATTTTACACTAAAAGCGAACAACTTTTTTACTAATCGGATCCGTTCGTTTAGTTCAAGTTCAAAAATTTATAATCTTCACAGTCAGGTTCGCATAAATCTCCAATAAAAAGAGATCTATAGAGGTTAGATAATTTTAATTAAACCCTTTCTTTGGCGGGCTACTTTCGACTAGTAGACTTGGAAAATTGTCATTTCTATTCAATTATTATTATTTTATTGAAATTTACTGGGTAAATCCTAATTTATGGTGATTAATCAATTTACTGCTATAATAGTATAAATCGATTTTCAAATGGAGGTAGGGTGTATCCAGTGATTAAAAGAATAGTAGTAGCTGTTGCTTTCATGATATTGATTTTCGCAGGGTATAGTTTTTCTATTAATAAAGAGCGATCGATTGAAAGTGAATTTTCAATGAATCTTTTTGAAGAACAAATTAGAAGCATCGATATCGTAAGCACTCAAAATGACGAGGTAAAAATTATTTCTCTAAAGGAAGAAAAAGAGGTTCATGACTATCTTACACTATTATCAGATAGTAGATTTACAAAAAAAGACATAAGCTACAAGGATAATAAGGAAGATATTCAATCTTATGATGTCAGTCTTACAAGCTATAAAAGAGGAACAACTTTTCATTTAACGGTTGATCAGGCTGGAGGATTTCACTTTGTAGCAGGTGGCAAAATGAAAAACAGCGGGAAAAACTATCGTTTAGTAGACCAGCTGCTATTTGAAGCAACTGCTAAGATAATGAAAGAAAATATGACTGAATAGTGCTTTCCATCGAGGAGGGAAGAAAGCGTGAAGAAAAAGCCAATTTATGTGGAGATAGAGATAAATGCACCCATAGAGGAAGCATGGACGTATACGCAAAATCCAAAGCTACACGAGCAATGGGATTTACGTTTTACCTCTATTACATATATGGAGAAAAATTCACCAGAAGAGCCTCAGCGTTTTACTTATGAAACGAAGGTAATGCCAGGCTTAACAGTTAGTGGATGGGGAGAAAGTAAGGGTGAGCATCAGAAGGGAAATGGTAGCAAAACATCGTCATTACACTTTGGCACGCCTCAAAAAATATCACCGATTGCAGAAGGGAAAGGGTACTGGCGGTATATTCCTCATGACAAGGGACTTACATTTTTAACACAGTATGACTACGATGTTCGCTATGGAAAACTAGGAAAGTTATTTGATAGAGTGTTTCGTCCAATAATGGGCTGGGCAACAGCTCTTAGCTTCGATGTCTTAAAAAGATGGCTTGAAAAGGGAGAAAATCCTTCTTCTCAGTATCGTCGCTTTTTTTTAACAATCCTGATCAGTGTCTTATTTTGTTTTGTGTGGTTGTACCATGGATTTGTGCCGAAAGTTATGGTGCAGCATCCTACTGAAGTGATGATGATTGAGGAATTACTTGGTGGGGAGAACAGCCATGTTAGTCAAATTGTAAAATGGATTGGCATTGCAGAGATGATCTTTGCACTTTTTTGGCTGTTACCTCGAGGGAAGCGTTTCTTGTTTGGAGCTCAAATTTTACTATTTCCGCTATTAACATTGGGGGCCATTTTAGCAGATAAAACGATTGCTACTGCTCCGTTCAATCCAGTGACATTTAATCTAGCATTATGGGTATTGTCCATGATTGGCTTTGTTCTTTGTCAAGATATGCCGAGTGCCAAAAGCTGTAAACGAAAGCGGGGGAAGTAACATGACGATTTATCAAACTTTGTTGGGCGAGGATTTTAGACGCCTTCATCCAATGCTTCAGAGGCGTTATACATTACCAGTCGATCAACCTTTTTATGCTACGGGTGTGATGCGCAAAATTGAGTCTGGTGCAAAGTGGCTACGTCCCTTTTATGCGATCGCTACAAAAACGAGATTTTTGTTTCCTGAATCAGGTGAGGATGTTCCGTTTTCAATTTGTAATACTTGTCGAACATTGCCAAGTGGGGAACATGAAGTGTTATGGGAGCGTACCTTCTATTTTTCTAACAAAACAAGACATTTTGATGCGAGGATGACAATTGAACCAGTTCAAAAAATAGTGAAGGACTATCTAGGTTCACCAGCTCTTTTTTATTCAGACTTACATTTTGCGGTGACAAGTGAGGGACGATTAGTTATTCGCTCCGGTGTTCAACGATTTGTAGTCTCGAAATTAGAATGTTCGATACCCAATATTTTGGAGGGACGAGTTGTTGTCGAGGAAGGATTTGATGATAGCAGGAATGTCTTTACGATTCATGTGTCCATTCATAATCCGTTGATTGGGAGGCTGATGATGTATGCTGGCGAATTTACGCAACAATCTAGGTAGCCCCGTAGTACTTTTAGGATTTGTGCTGACGGTCGTTTGTTTTGTCTTTAGTGTTCAACCTAATTATATGTTGTTACTTACAGTTGCTCAGCTGATCTTCGTTCCTGCGATGGTGAAAATGGTCATAGACATAAGCAAAGTCGGCGATTCTATTGTTGTCGTAATGATGCTTGCTGTTACGATGCTCCACTGGTGGTCTGAAGGTTGGGTGGCAATCGCTCTAGCACTGATCTATGTTCTTTATACTGCGTTTATAGCTGTGCAAGGCGTTAAGAGATTTTTACAGCGAGGCTTTACCAATATGGCAGAAATTTCGATTGATGTTGGACTAATCTACCTATTTATTGGGGGACTATGGTTTTTCGCTTATATCGCAAATATTGATACAGGTTTTTCATCATTGATCACGTGGTTAACAGCTATTCATTTTCATTACTCAGCTTGTCTATTAGCGATTTCGATTGGTCTTTTTGGACGTATTCATAAGGGCAGCTGCTACAATGTGGTCGTTGTCATTTTAGTAACAGGTCCGCTTCTTGTTGCACTCGGTATCACGTTTTCTACGATACTAGAAATTATTTCAGTGGTACTTTATATAGTGGCTATTTACTGTTTATTTTTCCTTGCTCTAAAAACGAAACTTCCTCGTCAACAAAGCTTGCTATTACTAATTTCCTACGGTGCTTTATGTATCACGATATTATGGTCGTTTATGTATGCATTTAGTAATCTTGTAGGTAATTCCTATGTAGGGATACCAGAAATGCTAAAATTTCATGGAATTATGAATGGTGTTTTCTTCGGTGGAGTAGGGGTTCTGGCTTGGGCTTTAGCAATACCAGACACTACACACCAACCATTTCATTTTCCAGTTAGCCAAATTCGGGGGAAATTGCAAGACCAAAGTGATCCGCATCCAGGTTTAGTCGATGCGCTTAGTGACTTTGTTGATACGACAAAGCTACCTTACACGATTCCACATTTTTATGAAGAAACCAGTCAGTATCGTTTGCAGGCCTCTGTACAGTGGAAAACTTGGTTTAAACCGTTTGCGTTGATTTATCAAGCTATAAGTCGTGTCATGCAACAGCTGAATTTACCCTTTTCTAGTAAGGAAATCGAGATGACAGGTAGGATTGTTAAAGTGGATGAACTGCAAGATGGGCGACTTGCTCCACGTGCTTGGGTTCGTCAAATCGATAAACAAACAGTCTTTGTTGCAATCTATTCTAAGCACACGACAGGGCAAACAACCTATATGAATATTGCGCTACCATTGCCTTTTTCAACAATGATCGGGGTGTTATATTTATACGAGGATCATGGAGAGTTACATTTAACGAGTAATCATGCTGGAGATGCGGGCATTTATTTAGCCATCAATCGTTTTTTATTCAAACTACCTATACATGAACATTTTACGATTACTGCAAAAAACGAAAAAACGCTAACGGCCGTACATAAAATGCGGATTTTTGGTGTACCTTTTTTACAAATCGACTATCGAATTACACGAAAATAGATAATTTTAAAGGAATCAGCTTGGCTTTACGAGAAGGACCTTTTGGACGCAATAAAGGGGTGATTTGATGTGCTTAACTGAAAGCAAGAAATCCTCACTTTGTTTATATGCAAGCAGTGATTCAACTCGCGGATGAACAAAATATGATTCTTTATTACAGACTTATGCCCTA
>Ga0213828_1001678_pt1 | contig 17566 bp, 16 predicted proteins | sample MC6MC0897MG_FD_180664 | JGI IMG/M metagenome (GOLD analysis project Ga0213828, IMG submission 180664) | Enriched soil aggregate microbial communities from Iowa State University, Ames, United States - MC6-MC0897-MG | ecosystem: Environmental > Terrestrial > Soil > Unclassified | place: USA: Iowa... | reverse complement strand
TCCACTGGATCTGGTCAGCGCGGCGGAACGAGTTGTTGATGCGCTTGACCACGGTCGGTACCGAGTCGACCGGGTACAGCGACTGGTCGGGGTACATGGACTCGGCCGAGTTGTTGTCGGCGGCAACCTGCCAGCCAGACAGATAGATGGCCTGGATGCCGGCCTTGACCTGCTGCACTGCCTGGCCGCCGGTCAGGGCGCCCATGCAGTTGACGAAATCTTTTTCTGGGCGGAAGGACGGGTGGGCACCTTGGGTGACCAGCTTCCACAGTTTTTCTGCGCCCTGGCGAGCCAGGGTGTGCTCCGGCTGCAGGGAGCCACGCAGGCGAACGACATCAGCGGCGGTGTAGGTACGGGTCACGCCTTTCCAGCGCGGGTTCTCGGCCCAGTCTTTCTCGAGGGCTGCAATTTGCTGTTCGCGTGTCAGTGCCATGGAAATAAACCTCGTCGCATCGATCTTGGGGTAATTGTGCTGATGCTCGGGTGCAGATCAGAGGCCTGACGGCTGTCCTGTCCGGGGGGAGTGCGGCGGCGAACGCGAAGGCTCGAAGGGGAAGGAGGGGCAGGCCAGGCGAAGGTGTGCCCTGCAGGTCGGCTCGTGGTTGCCTTGCTGCGGTGCGACGCGATTGCCAGAACTGCGGTGATGCGCTTCCGTCCCTCGGGACAACTTCTTCGTTGCAGTCGCAATCCCGTCGAACCGCCTTGTGGGCCGTATAGACACGAGGCGCCTCCAAGGGTAGGAGGAGCACGCCTCGAAGGCCCTTGCCAGGGCCCCTGATTAGCGGGAGCGAGGCCATCATGCCCTTGGGAAAAAGTGCCTGTCAAATGTTTTGTAGTGACTTTTTTAAGTTACTACATCTTTGGTCTAATACGACTCGGCAGTCAGTTTCAAGGCCTTTGGTCGAGGCCTTGAATTGCCTGGGATCAGTCCAGAAGGTCGACTTTTACCCGTAAAGTCATGTTTTCGCCGCGCTGTGTGCTGTAGGTGTGGCTGGATGCGCTTCGATCGGCTTGGCTCTGCTGATTGAACCCCGCCAGGGTAATCCACTCGCCGAGCTTGCCGGTGACGGTCGTGTCGGTGCTTTGTACTTTCACTACATCGGCACGTTCCTGGCTGATACGGTCATTATTGGTGCTTATTTGCAGACGAACCGTCTCGCCGCTCAAGCTTGGGGTGACGTAGAAACCTTGGGTCACATTGCGGTATTCGGTGTTGCTCTGGATGCGCCCGTAACCGTCGGTGCTGGTACTGGTCACCGGTATGCTCTGGCCCACCTGGATCAGCGCCGCCTGGCCTTCGCTGGCCTGCACCTGTTGCAGGCCGCCTTCACGGTTGCTGGTGCCGTAGCGGATGACATGGGCATTGCCGCGGTTGTCCTGGAAGTTGCTGTCGTTGTTGTCGACGCTGATCAGCAGGCGCTTGGGCGCGGTGTCCAGCTGTTGCAGCAGGCTGCGCAGGTCGTCGATGCGCTCGGGGCTGGCATTGACGATCAGCTTGTTCTCGAAGGCGCTGACGGTGCCGTCCTTGCCGATGAACGATTGCGCGGCGGGCAGCAACTCGGCACTGCTGCGGTACTGCAGCGGCATGACTTCGGTGGCGGCTTGAGCGCTCAGGCTCGCCGCCAGCAGCAGCGAGGCGAAAAAGGGGCGTAGCGGCATGTCCATGATCTCCGCAGGGGGAATCAACATGATGGCAAATTTGCTCAGGTTGTGCAGGCTGCGCATCAACGACTGACATCGGGCTGCGGCTGAACCTTTGATTTGCCCCGGCAGTCGCAACCTCAGACGCCGTCGGGAGTGACCGCATGAAGCACTGTGCCACGTTGTTGTTGTGCCTGTTCGCCAGCGTTGCCGGTGCGGCCGGGGACACGCTGCGCATCAAGCAACTTCAGCGTTGCGGTGACCTGCCTGATGCCAGGCGCCCGCAATGGTGCTTGCGCAGCGAAGGGCTGGGGCCGCAGATGCCTGCGGTCTGGCTCGGCGACGCGCAATTGCCGCAGGCCGATATCGAGCGGCAAGGCGATAACCTCAAGCTGACCTTGCACAGTACCGCCCAGCGCAGCGCGCCGCTGTGGATCGAGGCCGCTGGGCGCAAGAGCAACCCCGTCTGGCTCAGCCGCCAGGACAGCCATGTGCTCGCCGCTGGCCCCGGGGAAGTGGCGAAGAACATGGATGGGCTGACCACGTACCTCGACCTGGTAAGCCTGTTGATCGAAGAAAAACACGACGGCCGCAAAGAAGCACAGCGTATCGCCGACAAGTTTGGCGCCAAGGTGGTCGGCGCCATCCCACCACTCAATGTCTATCAACTGCGCTTGCCGGTGCACGACCTGGTGCAGCGCGACGCGATGATCCTGCGCATGGGCAGTGAAGTCAGCGTCGATGCCGTGATTGTCGAAGAGTCCGCCCCCGAACGTGCAGAGGAAGGTGACGGTCTCAGCCGCCAGGCCATGGACCAGGCGGACGAGTGGGCGGCCAACCGCTTCATGGATGCGCTGTATTTCTACCAGCGGCGCATCCCTGCTTCCAAGGTGGCGGTACAGAGCATTCGCGTCGGGGTGATCGAGCGCGATGTGGATTTCGACGCACCGGGATTCATCGGCTATCGCGGTGCCTGTGCGAAGGGCAATACCTGCCTGTATGGCCGGGATGGCAACCGTGCCGACAGCCACGGCAGCCATGTCGCCGGCATTCTCGCGGCTCAGGGCAAAGGCGTGGAAGGCGGGTTTCTGCCGGGGTTGGGCAATTCCAGCCCGGGCTTCGAGGTCATTGTCGAACGCAATTCGGATGCCGGTATCACCGCCAACATCGCGGCTTCGGTCAACCTTGTCGAAGACGGCGTGCGCGTTCTGAACTGGAGCTGGGGCATCCATCGGGTGGGCGCGAAGAATGTCGCGGGTGATGAAGTCGATTCGTTGGTCCGCTCGGGCCTGGCGATGAGCGGGTATGAGGAGCTGCTGGAAGAATTCTTCCTCTGGTTGCGGGCCGAGCACCCAGACGTGGTGGTCATCAACTCGGCGGGCAACGGCGCCTCGTGGTCCGGCACTGACGAATACCGTTTGCCATCGTCGTTCATTACCGAGCAATTGCTGGTGGTGGGCGGCCACCAGCGCAGCGACAAGGCGGTGCCGGTCGAGGACCCGCAGCATGTGCGCAAGCGCCGCAGCTCGAACATCGACATGCGCGTCGATGTCAGCGCCGCGGCCTGCATCCGCCCCGCGGGTGCCAAGAAGCCACACTGCGGCACCTCGTATGCCACGCCGCTGGTGAGCGCGACGGTGGCGGCGATGTTGTCGATCAACCCGGCACTGACACCCGAGCAGGTCCGCATGTTGTTGCGGCGCAGTGCATTGACCTTAGGTACCGAGCAGGACTTCGAAGCCATGGATGCCGAAGACCTGACTGCGCCGATTTTGCCGTCTGAGCGGGGCGGCCGGCTGAACCACCCGGACCTGGGCCGCTCGGCGCGCCTGGACATGCAGCGTGCGCTGGACCTGGCGGTACAGAGCCTTGACCGGGTGCGTTGAGCGGTGGCCGCTGTTAGACAAATTCCGTAACATTGCGCCCCTTGCTTGCCAGCCCGTCCGCCTGGACCGCCTCACAGGAACGCCATGAAACCCGCCCGACTCCGCGCCGACGTGCTCGCCGGCCTCACCACTTCGTTCGCCTTGGTGCCCGAGTGCATCGCCTTTGCCCTGGTGGCGCACCTCAACCCGTTGATGGGCCTGTATGGCGCCTTCATCATCTGCACCCTGACCGCGCTGTTTGGCGGCCGCCCCGGCATGATCTCTGGCGCTGCCGGCTCGATGGCGGTGGTGATCGTCGCGCTGGTGGTGCAACACGGCGTGCAGTACTTGCTGGCAACGGTGCTGCTGGGCGGGGTGGTGATGATTCTGTTTGGCGTGCTGCGCCTGGGCAAACTGGTGCGCCTGGTGCCGTACCCGGTGATGCTCGGCTTCGTCAACGGCCTGGCGATCGTCATCGCCCTGGCCCAGCTGGAGCACTTCAAGCAGGGCGATCACTGGCTCAGTGGTGCACCGCTGTACCTGATGATCGGCCTGGTGGCGTTGACCATGCTGGTGGTCTACGTACTGCCGAAGCTGACCCGCGCCGTGCCGCCCGCGCTGGTGGCCATCCTCGGGGTAGGCCTGCTGGTGTACCTGCTCGGTTTACCGACCCGTACCCTCGGCGACATGGCGCATATCGCCGGCGGCTTGCCGGAACTGGCACTGCCGAGTGTGCCATGGAACCTTGAAACGCTTCAGATCATTGCCCCGTACGCAGTGCTGATGGCCATGGTCGGCTTGCTGGAAACCCTGCTGACACTCAACCTCACCGACGAGATCACCGAGAGCCGTGGCTTCCCGGACCGCGAGTGCGTGGCCCTGGGGGCGGCCAACATGGTCTCCGGGCTATGTGGCGGCATGGGCGGCTGCGCGATGATCGGGCAGACGGTGATCAACCTCAGCTCCAACGGCCGTGGTCGGCTGTCTGGGGTGGTCGCTGGGGTGATGATCTTGCTGTTCGTGCTGTTCCTGTCGCCGCTGATCGAGCGCATCCCGCTGGCGGCCCTGGTAGGGGTGATGTTCGTGGTTGCCCAGCAGACCTTTGCCTGGGCCTCGTTGCGCGTGTTGCACAAGGTGCCGGTCAGTGATGTGCTGGCGATCATTGCGGTGACCGTCGTCACGGTGTTCACCGACCTGGCCATGGCCGTGCTGTTCGGTATCGTCATCGCGGCGGTGAACTTTGCCTGGCAGCATGCCCGGGAGTTGTATGCCGACAGCCACGAGGACGGCGAGGGGGGCAAGCGCTACCAGGTGCATGGCACGCTGTTCTTTGCCTCGGTCACGCCGTTTCTCAACCAGTTCGATGCGGCGGGCGACCCGGCCAAGGTCACCCTGGATTGCCAGCACCTGAGCTTTGTCGACTACTCGGCAATTGCGGCGTTGAAGACCTTGCGCGAGCGCTATGCCAAGGCGGGCAAGCAGTTGCGGGTGGTGCACCTGTCCGAGCGCTGCAAGAAGCTGCTGAAACGGGCCGGCGAACAGCACTGAGCGTTGTCATGATCCCTGGGGGAGCGGGCTCGCCCCGCGAACACCGGCGAAGCCGGTGCCAGGCAGTGGCAGTGTCTGGGCCGGCCTCTTCGCGGGGCAAGCCCGCTCCCACTGAGATCATGCCGGCTTTGGGCATCTGAGCCAGGCAGTTGCTGGCACTGGGCGCACGATCATTCGCCGCGGTTTTTCTTCACAATGCCATCGGCGATGCTGGCCGGCGCCTCGGCATAGCGGGTGAACTCCATCGAATAGCTGGCCCGCCCCTGGGTCATCGAGCGCATCGACGTGGCATAGCCGAACATCTCACCCAGCGGCACCTCGGCACGAATCACCTTGCCGGCTGGCGTCTCGTCGCCATCCTGAATCATCCCACGGCGTCGGCTCAGGTCGCCCATGATGTCGCCCTGGTATTCCTCCGGCGTCACCACCTCAACCTTCATGACCGGCTCCAGCAGCACCGCCCCGCCTTTTTGCGAGAGTTGCTTGGTGGCCATGGAGGCGGCGATCTTGTAGGCCATCTCATTGGAATCGACGTCGTGGTAGGAGCCGTCGAACACCGCCGCCTTCAGGCTGATCAGCGGATAACCGGCGAGCACGCCGTTCTTCATCTGCTCCTCGATGCCCTTCTGGATGGCCGGGATGTACTCGCGTGGCACCACGCCGCCGACGATCTCGTTGATAAACTCCAAGCCCTCCTGGCCTTCGTCGCCAGGGGCGAAGCGGATCCAGCAGTGGCCATACTGGCCGCGCCCGCCGGACTGGCGGACGAAGCGGCCTTCGATCTCGCAGGTGTTGCGGATCTTCTCGCGGTACGCCACCTGCGGCTTGCCGATGTTGGCCTCGACGTTGAACTCGCGGCGCATGCGGTCGACGATGATGTCCAGGTGCAACTCACCCATGCCAGAGATGATCGTCTGGCCGGTCTCTTCGTCGGTGCGTACCCGGAATGACGGGTCTTCCTGGGCCAGCTTGCCCAGGGCAACGCCCATTTTCTCCTGGTCGGCCTTGGTCTTGGGCTCTACCGCCACGGAGATGACTGGGTCGGGGAAGTCCATGCGTTCGAGGATGATCGGCTTGTCCATGTCACACAAGGTGTCGCCGGTGGTCACGTCCTTCATGCCGATCAGCGCGGCGATGTCGCCGGCGCAGACGTCCTTGATCTCGGCGCGTTGGTTGGCATGCATCTGCACCATGCGGCCGATGCGCTCCTTCTTGCCCTTGACCGAATTGAGCACTGCATGGCCAGAACTGAGTACGCCGGAGTACACCCGGGCGAAGGTCAGGGTGCCGACGAACGGGTCGGTGGCAATCTTGAAGGCCAGGGCCGAGAACGGCTCGTTGTCGTCGGCGTGGCGTTCCAGGTGTTTTTCTTCATCGTCTGGGTCGGTGCCCTTGATGGCAGGGATCTCGGAGGGCGCGGGCAGGTAGTCGATCACCGCATCGAGCATCAGCGGCACGCCCTTGTTCTTGAACGAGGAGCCCAGAATGGTCGGCACGATCTGGTTGGCGATGGTGCGTTGACGCAAGGCGGCCTTGATCTCGTCGATGGTCAGTTCTTCGCCGTCGAGATATTTCTGGGTCAGTTCATCATTGGCATCGGCGGCCGCCTCGACCAGGTGTGCGCGCCATTCGTCGGCGAGCGGCCGAAGCTCGGCAGGGATCTCTTCTTCCCGATAGGTGGTGCCCTGGTCGGCGTCGTTCCAGTAGATGGCCTTCATCTTCACCAAGTCGATCTGGCCGATAAAGTGCTCTTCGCTGCCGATCGCCAGCTGGATCGGTACCGGGTGATGCCCCAGGCGCTGGTCGATCTGCTTGACCACGCGCAGGAAGTCGGCGCCCTGGCGGTCCATCTTGTTGATGTAGGCCAGGCGCGGTACATGGTACTTGTTGGCCTGGCGCCAGACGGTTTCCGATTGCGGCTCGACCCCGTCGGCACCGCTGAACACCACTACGGCGCCATCGAGCACGCGCAGCGAGCGCTCCACTTCAATGGTGAAGTCGACGTGGCCTGGGGTATCGATGATGTTGAAGCGGTACTTGTCGGCAAACTGCTTGGTCGAGCCTTGCCAGAAGGCTGTGGTCGCCGCCGAGGTGATGGTGATGCCGCGCTCCTGTTCCTGGGCCATCCAGTCCATGGTCGCGGCACCATCGTGCACCTCGCCCATCTTGTGGTTGACCCCGGTGTAGAACAGGATGCGTTCGGTGGTGGTGGTCTTGCCGGCATCCACGTGGGCGACGATGCCGATATTGCGATACAGCTCGATGGGCGTTGTACGGGCCATGGCGGACTACCTGCGGGGATGCGGATTCTCCCAAGGTAGCAGACCGGAAGAATCCTGCTTTACCGCCGGGCCGTCAGTCGGCCTGGGCTTGCAGCAACCATTGGCCGTCCACTTCGCGGGCCAGGCCGCTGGCGGGCAGCAGGGCCAGCAGGCGCTCGTGCAGGGCGGCGTCGGTGAAGGTCTTGAGCTTGGCCAGGTCCAGTGCGCCGACCAGGTTCAGGTCTTCCTTGTGGTACGACAACCAGGCTTTTTTCAGCACCAGCAGCACGTCGCTGCCTGCGGTGGTGGCGAAGCGGCGGTTGAGCGCTCGGCCTTCGAGGGTGAAGTTGTGCTGATGGCTGTAGCTATTCTGGTCGCCACCGTCACGGCAGCGGTGGCACTGGCACGGGCCTTCGGCGAACGCGTTGCGCAGGTAGTTGTTGAAGTCCACGACGGGCTTGAGGGACAGGCGTTTGTCGACCTCGAACAGGTCGGCGATCAGGGGTTCTTCGGCGCTCACTCGGGATCCTCGTGTGGTGTGGCGTGCATCGGCGGGCACCCTAACAGATCGGGGCATTCAGATCACCTGTTGGCGGCGGTGCGGCGATCCGAGTTGCCCGCGATCAGGCCAGTAGAGACAACAACGAAAGGCTGCCGTACTCTACGCGCCCACACGCCTACCTATCCTATTGAGGTAACCCGCTTGAGCAGCAAGTACCCGTACATCGCCACCGTGACCGTCAGCACCGAAGACCGTGGGGGCGATGTCGAGGCATCGGAGAACGCCAACATCCGTGTTGGCCTTGAAGCGGTGACTGAAACCCTGAAAAAGGTGCATTTCGTCGGCGCGCTCGCGGCCCCCGAAAAGCCCGCCACGCACATCTGCGTCACCCTGGAAAACGGCCTGACCTACTACGGCCCGATCGTCAACGGCCACGCCGAACTCGAAGGCGGCTGGATCGCCTTCGAGTCCGACATGCTCACCCCCGAAGAACTGGGCCTGTAACCCTCAGTTCAGCTCGGCCAGGCATTGCTCGAGGATATCCAGCCCTTCTTCGAGCACATTGGCTTCGATGGTCAGTGGTGCCAGCAGGCGAATGATGTGCCGCGCCTTGCCGCTGGGCATCAGCAGCAAACCCTTGGCCCGCGCCGCTTCCATCACCTTGGCCAGTTGCGCGGGGGCTGGGCTGCCGTCGGCATTGACGAACTCGATGCCGCGCATTGCTCCGACGCCGGTCAGGCGGCCGATGAAGGGGTGCTGTTTTTTCCAGCGCTCCACGCGGCTGACGATGGCCTGCTCCTGGCGCTCGCCCCAGGTGGCGACGTTTTCGTCGGTCATCTGCGCCAAGCTTGCCAGCGCCGCCGCGCAGGCAATCGGGTTGCCCGAGTAAGTGCCGCCCAGGCCGCCCTTGGGCAGCGCCGCCATCAAGGCCTGACGCCCGACTACCGCACCCAGTGGCATGCCGCCAGCGATACTTTTGGCCAGCAGCAGCAGGTCTGGCTCGATACCCAGGCGAGGGAAGGCGAAACGCTGGCCGGTACGGCCAAAGCCCGACTGGATCTCGTCGATGATGATCAAAATCCCGTGTTGGTCGCAGAAGCGGCGCAGTGCCTGGGCGAATGCCGGGTCGAGGGCGAGGAAGCCACCTTCGCCTTGCACCGGTTCAAGGATGAACGCTGCCACGTCTTCGACCGCCAGCTCGACGCTGAACAGCCGGTCCATGGCCTTGAGCGCCTGCTCGCAGGTGACGCCGGTGTCGGCGCTGGGGTAAGGCAGGTGGTAGACCGGGCCGGGTAGCTCGCCGACCCGTTGTTTGTAGGGGGCGACCTTGCCGTTGAGGTTCAGGGTGGCCAGGGTGCGGCCATGGAAACCTCCGTCGAAGGCGATGATGGCGCGCTTGCCGGTGGCACCGCGGGCTACTTTCAGGGCGTTTTCCGCCGCTTCCGCGCCGCTGTTGGTCAGCATGCCGGCCAGCGGGTAGCTGACGGGGACGAACTGGCTGAGGCGTTCCATCAGCTCAAGGTACGGGCCATGGGGCGCGGCGTTGAAGGCATAGTGGGTCAGGCGGGTGGCCTGGGTTTGGATCGCCTCGACCACGGCAGGGTTGCAATGCCCCAGGTTGAGTACGCCGATGCCGCCGACGAAGTCGATATAACGTTTACCGTCGGTGTCCCAGACTTCCGCATTCTTGCCATGGGAAAGTGTGATGGGGTGAACGATGGCAATGGACTGGCTGATACTTTCCTGATTCATGGGGCACGCGGACCTTGTTCGTGTTTCTTATTATCCAAGCGTGCCGGCGGGTTATTTCGCAAACGAATTATTCGATTGCGGTCATTCCCTGGATTCATGATCTGGCCCGTTTTTAGGGTTTGGACGGGCAACCTCAATCGCCCTCGGCCACCCGCTCGCGAATCCACTGCACGAACGCTCTGATCTTCGGCACCTCGGCCGCATGCTCGGCATGGGCAATGAAGTGCCGGCCATTGCTCGGCACCGGGTGGTCCCAGGCCACCACCAGCTTGCCTTCGCTCAGCTCTTCGGCCACCAGGTAGCGAGGGATCAGGGCAATGCCGCAACCGGCGATGGCGGCGCGGATGCACAGGTAGAACGTGTCAAAGCGCGGCCCGTGGTAGCTGTTCTGGCTGTGCAGCCCCAGCCCCAGAAACCATTCATGCCAGGCCTCCGGGCGGGACACGCACTGCAGCAGGCGGTGTTCGGTCAGCGCCTCGGCGCTGCTGAAGTGGTGGCTGGCCAGTAGCTCCGGGGCGCACACCGGCAGCACTTCTTCGCTGAACAGTTCGATGCAGGTCGCCCCGGGCCAAGTGCCCTGGCCGAAGAAAAAGGCGATGTCGGCCTTGGCCTGCACCAGGTCGAAGGGTTCCAGTTCGTTGCGAATATCCAGGTGGATGCGCGGGTAGCGATCGCCAAAACCCTTGAGCCTGGGCACCAGCCAGCGGGCGCCGAAGGTCGGCTGGGTGGCGATGCGCAGCACTTCGGTCTCGTCGCCATAGCTGAGGATGTAGCGGCTGGAAATGTCGATCTGGGTGAGAATCTTGTTCACCTCGGTCAGGTACAGCGCACCGGCCGGGGTCAGGTGCAAGCGCCGGCGAATGCGCTGGAACAACGAGTGCGACAGCATCTCTTCAAGTTGCGCGACCTGTTTGCTGACCGCGCTTTGGGTCAGGTGCAGCTCTTGCGCCGCGCGGGTGAAGCTGAGGTGGCGGGCAGCCGCTTCGAAGCACTGGAGGGCGGTGGTCGAGGGCATCAGGCGTTTGGACATGACAGGCGCGTACCGAGCAAAAAAAGGATGAAGTTCATTCCAAATCGGAATCATGTGCTTCGAAAAGGTCGTTTGTTGACCCAGACCTATAGATTAATACTGACCTGGATCAACGATTACAACCGGTCGTGCGAAGAGGAGGGAAGTAGCCAGTACCGGCATCTTCAGAACAACAAAAAAACCAACATCAGAAATTGATAAGAATTCTGCTCCAATTTTTAGCCGCCCCCGCGCGGCGACCCATTCGAGGGTTCTCCATGGCTTCGCTAGACAACAAGAAACAGCGTTCCTTGCAGCACGGCCTGACGTCCCGTCAGGTGTCCATGATCTCCATCGCCGGCATCATCGGTGCCGGCCTGTTCATCGGCTCCTCCAACGCGATTGCCACCGCGGGCCCGGCCATTCTCATTTCCTATGCCATGACCGGCCTGCTGGTGCTGCTGGTGATGCGCATGCTGGGCGAAATGGCCATCGCCAACCCCAACAGCGGGTCGTTCTCCACCTACGCCTCCGAGGCCATCGGCCCATGGGCAGGCTTCACCATCGGGTGGTTGTACTGGTGGTTCTGGGTACTGATCATCCCGGTCGAGGCCATCGCTGGCGCAGACATCCTGCATACCTACTTCCCCGCTGTGCCATCGTGGCTGTTCGCCTTCCTGATCATGGTCTTGCTGTCGGGTACCAACCTGATCAGCGTGAAGAACTTCGGTGCCTTCGAGTACTGGTTCGCACTGGTCAAGGTGATTGCCATCATTGCTTTCATCGTTGTCTGCAGCCTGGCCGTATTCGGCTTCTGGCCGCTGGCCGAGGTGTCGGGTGTGAGCCGGCTGTGGGACAACGGCGGCTTCATGCCCAATGGCTTCGGCACCGTGCTGGGCGGCGTGCTGATCACCATCTTCTCGTTCTTCGGCGCCGAGATCGTCACCATTGCCGCTGACGAAACGGCAAACCCGAAAGACAAGATCCGCCGCGCCACCAACCTGGTGGTGTACCGCATCGCCATCTTCTACCTGGCCTCGATCTTCCTGGTGGTGTCGCTGGTGGCCTGGAACGACCCGGCCCTGAAAGCCGTGGGCTCGTTCCAGCGGGTACTGGAAGTACTGAACGTGCCGGGCGCCAAGCTGCTGGTCGACCTGGTGGTGCTGGTGGCGGTGACCAGTTGCATGAACTCCGGCCTCTACACCGCGTCGCGGATGCTCTACTCCCTGGGTGCCCGTGGCCAGGCGCTGAGCATGACCAAGCGTATCTCCGGTGCAGGCGTGCCGACGGTCGCGGTCATCTTCTCGACCCTGGCAGGCTTTGCCGGTTGCCTGGTCAACTATGTGTTCCCTGGCAAGGTGTTCGGGTTCCTGCTGTCCACCACCGGTGCCATCGCCTTGCTGGTGTACCTGGTGATCGCCGTGTCCCAGCTGCGCATGCGGGCACGTGCCGAACGTGAAGGCACACCGCTGGAGCTGAAGATGTGGCTGTTCCCCTGGCTCACCTGGCTGGTGATCGGCACCATCGTCATGGTGTTGGGCTACATGCTGTTCAGCGATGCCTACCGTTACGAGACGCTGATGACGGCGGGGGTGACGCTGTTCATCCTGCTGGTGTCGCTGACCCAGCGGCGCGGCAAGGTGGTTGCGCAGACTGCGTGATCCTTGGGGGCGCTTTGCGCCCCATTCGCGGCACAAGGCCGCTCCCACAGGTACTGTGCTGTCGTGTACAGACTGCTGGGAGCGGCCTTATGCCGCGATGGGCTGCAACGCAGCCCCGGCATTCTCATTGGCGCTGACAAAATGCGGCGCTACCATCGACGCTTGCATCCCTTCCCATTCCAACAAGCACAGGAAGCGTATGAACGAGCAAATCCTTTCCCTCCAGCAACTCGCCGCGCCAGAAGGCAGCTGCTACGGCTGTGGCTGTGCCCACCCCAGCGGCCTGCACCTGCAAAGCCACTGGGATGCCGATGGCATCCACCTGTTGTGCCGACACTCGCCCGACAGCAGCTTCATTGGCTGGCCCGGCCTGGTCTACGGCGGCTTGCTGGCGATGCTGGTCGACTGCCATTCCAACTGGACCGCCATGGCCTACCACTACCGCAACGAAGGCCGCGAAGCGGGTAGCCTGCCGCGCATCGATTGCGTCACCGGCACGCTCAACCTCAGCTACCTGAAACCGACGCCCATGGGGGTCGAGCTGCTGCTCAAGGCGCGCGTTGAAGGCGAAGTCGGGCGCAAGAGCCGGGTCATCTGCGAGGTCTGGGCGGACGATGTGCTGACGGTGACTGCCGACTCGGTATTCGTGCGGGTCGACACCGAAAAGCTCAAGCTCAAGGCCCATGGCCAGGCGTGATCGGCCAGTGCCGATGAGTGGTCGGTGATGGTCAGCGGGCGGGGATGTCACTAGAGTGACAAGCCCATCCCCCAGGCAAGGTTGACCATGACCGATCTGAGCGCATTCCCCATCACCCGCAAATGGCCCGCCCAACACCCCGAGCGCCTGCAGCTGTATTCGCTGCCCACGCCCAACGGCGTCAAGGTGTCGATCATGCTGGAAGAGATCGGCCTGGCGTACGAGCCGCACAAGGTTAGCTTCGATACCGATGACCAGATGAGCCCTGAGTTCATCTCCCTCAGCGCCAACAACAAGATCCCCGCCATCCTCGACCCGAACGGCCCCGGCGGCCAGCCGCTGGGGCTGTTCGAGTCGGGCGCGATCCTGCAGTACCTGGCCGAGAAAAGTGGCCAGTTGCTTAGCCAGGACCCTGCCGTCCGTTACCAGACCCTGCAGTGGTTGATGTTCCAGATGGGCGGCATCGGCCCGATGTTTGGCCAGGTCGGGTTCTTCCACTTCTTTGCAGGCAAGGAATACGAAGACAAGCGCCCGCGCGATCGCTATGTCAACGAATCGAAGCGCCTGCTGGGCGTGCTGGATCGGCACCTTCAAGGGCGGGAGTGGATGGTCGACACGTACAGCATCGCCGATATCGCCATCTTCCCTTGGGTGCGCAACCTGGTGGAGCGCTACAACGCCCGTGAGCTGGTGGGCTTCGATGCGTTCAAGGAAGTGCAACGGGTGCTGGCCAACTTCCTCGAGCGCCCTGCCGTTCAACGGGGCTTGATAATCCCGGGCTGATCGCCACGTACTTAACCTGTGGGGCTTGTTCCCACAGGCTCATCTTGCAGCCTAGAAAACCTGATTCAGCACCCAGTACAGGCTACCCGCCAGCAACATCGCCGCCGGCAAAGTCAGCACCCACGCCATCAGCAGATTGATCAGCGTGCGCTTCTGGATCCCCGAGCCATTGGCGACCATGGTCCCGGCCACACCAGAGCTCAGCACATGGGTGGTCGACACAGGCAGCCCGAACATGTCCGCCGCGCCGATGGTGCACATCGCCACCACCTCGGCCGAGGCGCCCTGGGCGTAGCTCAGGTGGGTCTTGCCAATCTTCTCGCCCACCGTCACCACGATGCGCCGCCAGCCGACCAGGGTGCCCAGCCCCAGGGCGATGGCCACGGCCACCTTGACCCATAGCGGGATGTAGCGCGTGGCGTCGTCCAATTGGGTCTTGAACAGTTGCACATGGCTGCGGGTGTCGGCATCAAAGGTTACCAGCTGGTTTTTCTCGATCAGGCGGATGGCTTCGCTGGTCAGGTACATGTCGTTGCGCACATTGGCCATGGCCTCGGCCGGCACGCGCTTGAGCGAGCCATAGCCTTTGACTTCTTCGCCGATCATGCCGGTCAGTGCGGCGAGTGCGGGCACCAGTTGCGGGGTGGGCTTGGGCTCGGTGATGAACAGGGTCAGCACCTGGCGAGGGTCTGCCGGCACCGGTTGCGGATCGCTGCGCACCAGCGCCTGGCGCGTCACCTCGGCAACGGCCGAAAACTGCAAGGACTGCTCGCTGGGCATGGTCTTGTTCAGGGCATACGCCATCGGCAGCGTGCCGACCAGAATCAGCATGATCAGCCCCATGCCTTTCTGGCCATCGTTGGAGCCATGGGCAAAGGATACCCCGGTGCAGGTCAGGATCAGCACGCCGCGGATCCACCACGGCGGCGGTGTCTGGCCTTCGGGTGCCTGGTACAGCGCCTTGCGCTTGACCAGTGCGCGCAGGGCTAGCAGCAACAGGGCGGCGCAGGCAAAGCCGATCAGCGGTGAAAACAGCAGGGCATAGCCCACCTTGCTGGCCTGGCCCCAGTCCACTCCGCTGGTGCCGTCGCGCCCGTGCATCAGCGCATTGGCCACCCCTACGCCGATGATCGAGCCGATCAGCGTGTGCGAAGACGAGGCCGGCAGGCCCAGCCACCAGGTGCCCAGGTTCCAGATGATCGCGGCTAGCAGCAGGGCAAAGACCATGGCGAAACCGGCCGAAGAGCCGACTTGCAAAATCAGCTCTACCGGCAGCAAGGCGATGATGCCGAACGCCACTGCACCGCTGGAGAACAGCACGCCGAGGAAGTTGCACAAACCCGACCAGACCACGGCAACCGGTGCCGGCAACGAGTGGGTATAGATGACTGTGGCCACGGCGTTGGCGGTGTCGTGGAAGCCGTTGACGAATTCGAAACCCAGGGCAATCAGCAACGCCAGGCCCAGCAGCAGGAACGGCGTGACGGTGGTGATTACCGTGCCGCTGGCGCTGACGTCCTGTTTCAGGCTCCAGGCGGTATAGGCGAGGCCGGCCAACAGCATGCCGAAGAACAGAACCACGGTGGCGCGGCCGGGCTTGTGAGACAGCTGCGGGCGCGCATCGCGTTGGGCCAGGTGCGGCTGGCTGGCCAGGGACGGGGTTGCCATGGGGGCTCCGATTGGCGTCGGGCGAAGGTGCCGAAGGCTGTGAGCATAGAAACAATTCGTTACTGGCCCGTGACCTCGGTCAATGAATTATCTAGGCTCAAGACAGACGGCAATGGCCGGAGAAGCCCATGATCCGTTGCAAACGTGTCTACGAAGCGCTCGCCGAGGAAGACGGCCAGCGTGTGCTGGTCGACCGCCTGTGGCCGCGTAACAAGCGCAAGGATGACCTGCATGGCCAATGGCTGCGCGAGGTGGCGCCCTCGCAGGGTTTGCGCAAGGCATTTCACCAGGGCGAGGTGGATTTTGCCGGTTTCACCCAACGCTACCGGCAGGAGCTGACCGCACACCCCGAGTACTGGTACCCGCTGCTGGGCCTGGCCGCCAAGGGCACGCTGACCTTGCTCTATGCCGCCAAGGACACCGAGCACAACAACGCCCGGGTACTCGCCCAATGGCTGGAAGATGAGTTGGAGCGCCATGGCCCGGGCAGTTCGCCCGTGTGCTATGCCACCTGAGCGGTGCACAATAACGGCATGAAGCTCATACCCGCCTCCGATGCCCACCGCAGTTTCGCCCGCGACCTCACGCGCCGGGCCATGCTGCCGTACTACCGCGAATTCAACCTGCTGTGGATCGAAGAAGCCTTTGACCAGGCCTGGGCCTGGCGCGAGCAGTGGCTGGTGATGGAGGGTGAACAGGTGCTGGGCTACTGCAGCCTCAGCCAGGACCGTCAGGCACTGTTCATTCGAGAACTGCACCTGCTGCCTGAGCACCGCGGGCGCGGCATCGGCGGCCGGGTGCTGGAGGCCCTTGCCGGCTGGGCGAAACAGCGGCATCTGCCACTGCTGCGCTTGATGGTGTTTCGCAGCAACCCGGCTCGGTTGTTGTATCAACGCAGGGGCTTTGCGGAGGTGGGCGAGGATGAATGCTTCGTGCGCATGCAGCGCGTCATCGACTGATAGCGCAGTGATGGCTTGTCGCGGCAGGTGACCATGGGCATAGTGGGGTCTGAAATTTACCGCTGCTTACAGGACGGTGGGCGGCGTTGGATGATGTTCAAGGACAAAGGAGAAACGTGAGATGAATGGATTCGGTCCGCGGCTGCGCGAAGAGCGCGAACGGCTGGGCATGACCCAACGGGTGTTTGGTGACATCGGTGGGGTCGAGCCCAATGCCCAAGGTAAGTACGAGAGCGGTGAGCGCACGCCCCGCGCCGATTACCTCGCAGCACTGGCCGCCCAGGGCATGGACGCGCTCTATGTGCTCAGCGGTGTGCGCACCCCGGCACCGCTGGGCAACCTGACCCAGGACGAGGCCGATTTGCTGGGCGCTTTTCGGCAACTGCCGGTCGACGATCAAGCCGCGCTCTGGCACTTGCTTGGGCGTTTGTCCGGTGAGGTTAAAAGCCGTGAAACAGTGAGGCCTTTCACACTTGGCCGTCAGGCGTATCTGACAGAAGTTTTGCGTTAGGCCCGCCATGAAAAATTTTGTTAAGGTGGCGGGATCCAATCGCCCTGCAGACGAGGTGTGTGCTTGATTAGGGTCTTAGTGGTCGATGATCACGATCTGGTACGAACCGGTATTACCCGCATGCTGGCCGACATCGACGGCCTGCAAGTGGTGGGTGAGGGGGATTCGGGGGAGTCGGCGCTCAAGCTGGCGCGGGAACTCAAACCCGACGTCGTCCTGATGGATGTGAAAATGCCCGGCATTGGCGGCCTGGAGGCCACCCGCAAACTGTTGCGCAGCCATCCCGACATCAAAGTGGTCGCGGTCACCGTGTGCGAGGAAGACCCGTTCCCCACGCGCCTGCTGCAAGCCGGTGCTGCCGGTTACCTGACCAAGGGCGCCGGGCTCGACGAAATGGTCCAGGCCATCCGCCTGGCCTTTGCCGGCCAGCGCTACATCAGCCCGCAGATCGCCCAGCAACTGGCACTCAAGTCGTTCCAGCCACAAGGCTCGCCGTTCGATGCGTTGTCAGAGCGCGAAATCCAGATCGCCTTGATGATCGTCGGCTGCCAGAAAGTGCAGATCATCTCCGACAAGTTGTGTCTCTCGCCCAAGACCGTCAATACTTACCGTTATCGGATCTTTGAAAAACTCTCGGTCACCAGCGACGTCGAACTGACCTTGCTGGCCGTTCGCCACGGTATGGTTGACGCAAGCCTGTAAACCTCAT
>Ga0213828_1001673_pt1 | contig 17608 bp, 15 predicted proteins | sample MC6MC0897MG_FD_180664 | JGI IMG/M metagenome (GOLD analysis project Ga0213828, IMG submission 180664) | Enriched soil aggregate microbial communities from Iowa State University, Ames, United States - MC6-MC0897-MG | ecosystem: Environmental > Terrestrial > Soil > Unclassified | place: USA: Iowa... | reverse complement strand
AGTACCAGTGCCTGCTGTTGATGGACGAATTCACCTCGATCGGCAAGGTCGAAATCATCGCCTCGGCGGTGTCCTACATGGCCGGTTACAACGTGCGCCTGCTGCCGATCATCCAGAGCATGTCGCAGCTCGATGCCACCTATGGCCGCGAGGTCTCGCGCACGATCATCACCAACCATGCGCTGCAGATCCTGTACGCCCCGCGCGAACAGCAGGATGCCAACGACTATTCGGACATGCTGGGCTACACCACCATCCGCAAGAAGAACGTCACCCACGCGCGTGAAAAGACCCATAGCTTCACCGAGGAGCGTCGCGCGCTGATGCTGCCGCAGGAGCTCAAGGCCATGGGGCCGGACAAGGAAGTCTTCCTGTACGAAGGCATCCCACATCCGGTCAAGTGCGACAAGATTCGCTATTACAAGGACCGCTATTTCACGTCACGTCTACTGCCAAAGGTTGACGTGCCGATGCTTGATGTCTAAGTTGAAGCCTTGAAAGTGTGACGGATGCACGCGTTCATGGAAGTGAATTAGTGAGCTGCGTCAAAAAAGCACCATACGTCGGTAGATTTCAGATTTGTCTGACATGGAATTGACGCGTGGTTGTGCGAATCTATGCATGGCTTGCGAATCTGTGTGATTCGTCATGCTTTCAGAGTGGCCAGGAGTTTCAGCCATGGGAACAGGGATGGTTCCGACGTTGGTGAGGGTGCGTGAAAGGGGCCTCGGATGAGGTTGCTTCGCGCGACTTGGTTGGCAGCTTTCAAGCTGCAGGGGAACCGTGCCCATGTGCTGTTAAGCAGTGCATTCGTTACGTTTCCGGCGTGCATCGCGCAGTGCCGGACGACCAAGGGACCAACATCGGGACTGCTTTTTCGTACGTCAAAGTGAAGCCCGTATGAATCAGGCGTTTATTGCAAAAATGTCCATCGCCGCAGTGGCGGCGTTGATGGTGGCAGGTTGTGCCACCAAGCCCGCACCCGACTTTGGAGGGCGTTGGAAGCCGGTCAACCGTTTCGCGACGGCTCCGACCGAGATTCCGCTGTACTCCAGCTACGTCTATCAGGCGTCGCCAATGGATCGCACGCTGAAGGCCATGCTCGAGCGCTGGGCCAAGGATTCCGGCCGCACGCTGGACTATCGCCTCAGTTCGGATTTCACCCTGTATGGCGCGGTGTCGGAGATCGACACCACCAACGCACAGCAGGCCGTGATCGATCTCACGGCGGCCTATGCGGCGCAGGGCGTTTCCGTCTCCATCGTCGGCAACCAGATCGTCGTGCAGAGCGCTGGATCGACGCCGACCGCGTCGGCCCAGGATCCCGAAGCCAGCAGCGGCAGCTGAGACCGCGTCGAAATCATCGAACGTGCCGCACCCCGCGCCTGGCGCAGGGGCGTCGCGCCCATTGATGTTTCAGCAGTACGGAAGAACCCATGTTCCGCAAGAAGGATGCAGGCAACAGCCCCAAGGTCGAGCAGTCGGTCGCCAAGGCGGTCAGCTACGAGATCACCGTGGCCGACATGGCCCGGCGCAGCGAGCGTCGTGCCTGGTGGGTCGCCACCGGTTCGTTGCTGATGTCGCTGGCGCTGGCCGGTGGCTACTACTACATGCTGCCGTTGAAGGAGAAGGTGCCGTTCCTGGTGATGGCTGATGCCTATACGGGTACGGCGACGGTTGCGCGCCTGACCGGCAATTTCGAAGGGCAGTCGATCACCGCGAGCGATGCGATCAATCGCAGCAACGTAGCCCAGTACGTCATGGCGCGCGAATCCTACGATTTCGCTGTCATGGGCCTGCGCGACTGGGCGCTAGTGCACGTCATGTCCGACACGCGCACCAGTGCCGCCATCCGTGCCTTCTATTCCCCGAACAACCCACAGAGCCCGGTGACCCTGTATGGCAAGGATCGTGCCATCCGGGTGAAGATTCTCAGTATTACGCCGTTGGAGGCTCAGGTTAACGGTGGTTTCCGCGGGGCCTCGGTACGAATCCAGCGCAGCGTCTACGACAAGAACAAGGCGACGACGTCCTACCTGGACAATCAGTTGATCACGTTGCGGTTCCGCTATGACTCGAATCTGGCGCTGAACGAGCAGCAGCGCATTCTCAATCCTTTGGGCATGCAGGTCTTCGAGTATCGCCGCGACAATGATTACTCGCGCGGTGTGCCGGGTCCGGATGATGCGCAGTTGCAGCAGCAGGCAGAACAGCAGGCCACGCAAGCACAACAAGGCGTGTATGACCCGAACAACCCGGCAGCGGCCACCATGATCGACCCGGCAACGGGGCAGCCGCTCGCCGTGCCGGGCGATGTCCAGATCACCCCGCCGATGTCCGGCCAGTCGATGCAGGGACAGCCTATGCAAGGACAGCCCGTGCAAGGACAGCCCGTGCAGGGGCAGCCGATGCAGCAGCCGATGCAGGGCCAAGCCGCGCCAGGGCAGACCATGCCCGGTCAACCGGCCATGAGGCCGGTACAGAACAATTCCACCGGAAATGCTGATGGAGCAAGCAACCGATGAGTAGTCGAAAAGTCAGGGGGAGCGCATTGGCGCTGCTGTCGTTGTTGTCGCTGGTGTTCTCCACCGCGGCGATGGCGCAGGCGGTAGACCATTACGAGTATGAGAAGGATCGCATCTATCCGGTTCGCACCGGCCTGGGTCTCACTACCCAGATCGAGCTGAGCCCGAGCGAGAAGATCCTCGACTACAGCACTGGTTTCAGCAACGGCTGGGAGTTGACCCGCCGCGAGAATGTGTTCTACATCAAGCCGAAGAACGTCGACGTCGATACCAACATGATGGTTCGCACCGAGACTCATTCCTACATCTTCGAATTGAAGGTCGTGGCGACAGACTGGCGTCAGCTCGAGCAGGCCCGTCGCGCCGGCGTGCAGTACAAGATCGCCTTCAGCTATCCCAACGACACCGTGTTCGGTGTTGCCCAGGAGGCCGTTGAGGAAGAGGCGCAGCCGCTGTTGAGCACTGAAATGGCCAAGGACAGGCAGTACAACTTCAACTACTCCTATTCGACCAGCAAGGCGAAGAAAATGGGGTGGCTGATTCCGGTCAACGCCTACGACGACGGTCGTTTCACGTACCTGAAACTGCCGAATTCACCTGAATACAAAACCGGCATCTTCCCCGCCGTGTTCGGCCGTGAAAAGGAATACGGCGAGGACTTCGTCGTCAACACCACTGTCGAAGGCAATACCTTGATCGTCCACGGGACTTACCCGTACCTGGTCATCCGCCACGGCGACTACGTCGTTGGTCTGCGAAGGAACGTGAAGAAATGAGCCAGCAGAACACTCCCGGAAACGATCCGAACAACGGGCGCGACGAAGGGCATGGCCCCTACGGTGGTCAGGGTCCGACCGAAACGCCAACGAACCCGTACTTCGGTGCTCAGCAGGCAGAAGCAGCGCCCAATCTCGATGCTGCTGCACCGCAGTTGCGCTCGGCTGAAGAGCAGCGCCTGAACCGCAAGGCGCTGATGTTCCTTGGCGGGATTGTGGTGCTGCTCGTTGCCATGGGCTTCCTGCTGTTCCGCAAGGGTCAGGACGACAAGAGCGCCACGACAGGCAACCGCCAGGAATCCCGTGTTTCCACGCCGGATCTGCCGACGGTTGGGCCGGCTGCTAGCGCGCCGGCGCCCATTGCACCTGCCGATCCGATTCCGATGTTGCCGCCTGCGCCGCAGCCGGATATTCCGATGGTCAGTCTGCAGGACGCCGACCGCGCGCGCTTGCGGCAGAGCGATGAACCACGGGGGCCATCGCTGCTTGATCGTCGTATCGGCAGCAGCGCCGGATTTAACGCAGGCGATTCTGCTGGCAAGCCGCCAGGACAAGGGGCCGACTACAGTCAGGCAATGATTGCTGCAATGCAGGCGGCCAATCCGCAGGCCCAACAGCAGCAGAAGGTACGCCGCGGCCCGGATGTGGAAGATGTCTCGAATGCCGCGTTCATCCGCAGTCCGGATGCTTTGCTGGTTCGTGGTACTTACCTGCGGTGCGTGTTGGAAACCCGGATCATCACCGACATCGCGGGCTATACCTCCTGCCTGGTGACCGAGCCGGTGTACTCGATCAATGGGCGCAACCTGCTGTTGCCGAAGGGGTCGAAGATCTACGGCGCATACGGTGGTGGCCCGAATGGCAAGCGCGTGGAAGTCATCTGGGACCGAATCACCACCCCCAATGGCATCGACGTGGCCATGTCCAGTCCCGGCGTCGATCAGTTGGGTGGTGCCGGTCATCCGGGCCAGTACAGCGCACATTGGGGAAGTCGCATCGCCTCGGCGTTGATGATCAGCCTCATCGCCGATGCCTTCAAGTACGCCGCTGCAGAGCACGGCCCGGAGTCGACGACCGTCGCAAGCAATGGGTTTGCTGTCCGCTCGCCCTATGAAAGTGCTACGGCGCGGACCATGGAGCGATTGGCCAACGAGGCTCTCAGCGAAGGCCGTCGTCAGCCGACCGTAACGATCAACCAAGGCACGATTGTGAATGTCTACGTCGCCAAGGACGTCGACTTCGCCAATGTGCTGAACCCGCGCAGGTAACCCATACGACCATGGACGCCGAAGTGTCACCCCTCGCCCTCGTCTCCAGCGATTTCCTGCGCTATCAGTACGAAGTGCTGGGCATCGCCGAGTACATGAACTCGCCCGATGTAACGGAAATCTGCATCAATCGTCCGGGTGAGCTGTACCTGGAGACGCGGGCAGGGTGGCAGCGCGTGGATGTGCCAAGTCTGACGTTCGAACGCGCGCGGCAGTTCTGTACTGCGGTGGTCAACGAGAGCAACACGGGCCAGCGCATCACCGATGCCGATCCGGTGGTCTCGCTGACCTTTCCGACCGGCCAGCGTGCGCAGTTCGTGATTCCACCGGCATGTGATGCCGGCAAGGTGTCAATCACGATTCGCCTGCCTTCCAAGCACACCAAATCGCTTACGCAGTACCACGAGGATGGTTTCTTCAACCAGATTCTCGAACAGGATGGCAGCATCAGCGAGCAGGATCGCGAACTGCTGGAACTGCGCCACTCCCGCGAGTACGCGGAGTTCTTCCGGCGAGCGGTCATGTACCGCAAGAATATTGTGGTGTCTGGCGCTACCGGCAGCGGCAAGACCACCTTCATGAAAGCGTTGGTGAACCATATCCCGGACAGCGAGCGTCTGGTCACTATCGAGGACGCGCGCGAGCTGTTCCTGACCCAGCCCAACGTGGTGCACCTGCTGTACTCGAAAGGCGGGCAGAGCGCCAGCAACGTCACGGCCAAGAGCTGCATGGAAGCCTGTCTGCGCATGAAGCCCGAGCGCATCATCCTGGCCGAGCTGCGCGGCGATGAAGCGTTCTACTTCATCCGCAACTGCGCCTCGGGTCACCCCGGTTCGATCACCAGCTGCCACGCCGGCAGCCCGGAGCAGACGTGGGACCAGCTGGCGCTGATGGTGAAAGCGTCGACCGAGGGCTCAGGTCTGGAATTCAACGTCATCAAGCGTCTGTTGATGATGACCATCGATATCGTCGTGCATATCAAGGCGCATGCTGGTGCCCGCTACATCACCGGCATCGATTTCAATCCTGGGCGTGCCCAGGGGCAGGAGGCTTGAGCAATGTTGCCAGGATTGGAAATGATGGCGTGTCCGGAGATGGCCGTCTCGATGGACGTGATGCAGCACGTCATCAATGTTGAGTCCTCGCGCAACCCGTACGCCATTGGCGTAGTTGGCGGCGCACTGGTGCGTCAGCCCAAGGCGCTGGATGAGGCATTGGCCACCGTGCGCATGCTTGAGGAGAAGGGCTACAACTTCTCCGTCGGACTGGCCCAGGTCAATCGCTACAATCTTGGCAAGTATGGTCTGGACTCCTATGAGAAGGCGTTCCAGCAGTGTCCGAACCTGCAGGCCGGCTCCCGCATTCTTGCAGAGTGCTACAAGCGCTCGGGTAAGGACTGGGGCAAGTCCTTCAGTTGCTACTACTCGGGCAACTTTGAAACGGGATTCCGCCACGGCTACGTGCAGAAGGTCTTTGATTCGATGCGCCGTGGGCAGCAGGTCGCAAGCAATGGCGCGCTACCCATCGACGTGGTTGACCGTGGCGAGCGGCGAACCGTCAAGGTCGAGCACCATCCGCAGATCGCTTCCCCCGCTCAAGCCCGCATCGTAGCTCAGGCCGATGGCCCGATGTATGTTCCGTCCAACGATCCAGCGCGAGCGTATACCGTCTATCCCTCTGCGGGCGCGATGGCGCGTGGAAGTCTCGTGAATCTTGCCGATCAGGCGTTGTCGAGGGTTGTTCTGGGCTCTGTGGATCGGATGATGCAGCCGCAGTCGCAGCCAGATGGAAGCTATGCGCAACAGGCGCAACAGGCGCAACAGGCGCAACAGGGCGCTGCGGGGCAGCGCGGGCAACCGATGATGCCGCAGCAGCTGCCTGGCGTCGCTGCCGCTGGTGGCGAGAGCCCGGTGATGTTGCAGCCTTGGGGGCAGCAGGGCGAATCGGCGTCCCCCAACAACATGTACAACGCGCCGGTGCAGTCCGTGCCGGCTCAACAGATTCCCCCTGGGGATGCGGCCTTCGTGTTCTGACGAAGTCGTGGTGCGACCAGTCCCCCGGCTGGTCGATTCAGTTGTGTTAGTCCATCAACAAGGAAATCAATCCATGAAGCGTTTCAATCTCGACCTCGTCCAGGCCCAGCGCACGCTGAAGTCCATGCTGATGGCCACCCTCTTCGTCGGCGCAGTATTCGCACCGCAGGTGTTTGCGTCGGGCTCCACCGACTTCGGCGGCACCGACGAAAAGGTCTGCGGCTTCTTCAATAACATCAATGGCCTGCTGAACATCGCCTCGATCGCCGTGGTGACGATTGCCGTGATCTTCGCTGGCTATCAGATCGCCTTCGCCCACAAGCGCATCGCCGATGTCGCGCCGATCCTTATCGGTGGCGTGCTGATCGGTGCTGCCGGCCAGATCGCCCGCATGCTGCTGGGTGAGGGCAGTGATGGCAATTGCTCGGGCAGCTCGGCTGCCGTCATCAACAACGTGCTGCAGTACTACAGTGCATAAGAACGTCTTGTTCCGCGGCTGCACTCGCCCTGCGATGTTTCTGGGCGTTCCCTACCTGCCATTCTTCATGGTGGCAGGTGGGTTGCTGCTGCTGAGTGTGTACACGAACTTCTGGTTCCTGCTCACCATTCCTGTCGCCATTTTCATCATGCGACAGATGGCCAAGCGCGACGAGCTGATCTTCCGCCTTCTGGGTCTCCGCCTGCTGTTCAAGTTCAAGGCGCGCAACCTGCAGGAACACGATGGAATGTGGGTGTTCAGCCCGAACCACTACCGCAAGAAACCCGCCCGCACGGATTGACGGGCAACGGCCGGGCAGGTGCACGCACCTGTCCGGCCACCTCGTAGTTCCCAGGCTTACCTTTTGGAAGCAGTCGCATGTTCTCTCCAGATACCTCCATCAGCGAATTCATTCCCCTGTCCTCGCATGTTGCGCCGAACGTGGTCAAGACCACGGGCGGTGACTATCTGTTGACCTGGTACCTGGAGGGGCTGCCCTTCGTCGGGCGCGAAGAGTGGGAACTGGAGCATCGCCACAACACCTTCAACCGCCTGCTGCAGACCCTGCGTGCGCCGGACTTCGTCAACGTCGCCTTCTGGGTGCACGACATTCGCCGGCGCCGCACGCTGAAGGGCAAGAGTCACTACAAGCAGCGCTTCAACCAGGACGTGTCCGATCAGTACATGGGCATGCTGTCATCGCAGCGCATTATGCAGAACGAGCTGTTCCTGACCATGATCTACCGCCCGGTCGTGGCCGGTAAGCGCTTCGTGGAAAAGTCGGCCAGCATCGAAAAGCTGCAGGGCGAACAGGACCAGGCCGTTGAAAAGCTGCTGGAGCTGGCCGGCAACGTCGAAGCGGTGATCCGCGATTACGCGCCGTACCGCCTGGGCATGTATGAGGCCAAGAACGGCGTGGTGTTCTCTGAGACGCTGGAGCTGTTCGGCTACCTGATCAACCGCGTGGACGAGCCGGTGCCGGTGCTGCCCGCGCCGGTGAAGGACTATCTGCCGATCAGCCGCCACATGTTCTCGGCCAAGACCGGTGACTACGTCATCAACACGCCCAATGGCGCCAATCACTTCGGCGCCATCCTGAACATCAAGGAGTATGCCGAGGGAACCTACCCGGGCATTCTCAATGGTCTGAAGTACCTGGACTACGAATACGTCATCACCCACTCCTTCAGCCCCATGGGGCGGCAGGACGCACTGAAGGTGCTCGATCGCACCAAGGGCATGATGATCTCCTCCGGAGACAAGGCGGTCAGCCAGATTGCCGAGCTCGACTACGCCATGGACCAGCTGTCCTCGGGCAACTTCGTGCTTGGTGAATACCACTTCATCATGGCGGTCTATGGCGACAGCCAGGCCAAGCTCTCGCAGAACGTGGCGACCACGCGCGCCGAGCTGTCCAATGCGGGCTTTGTCTCGACCAAGGAAGACCTGGCGATCACCTCGTCGTTCTATTCGCAGCTGCCGGGCAACTGGCGCTTCCGCACGCGCCTGGCCAACGTCAGCTCGCTGAACTTCCTGGGCCTGTCGCCGCTGCACAACTTCGCCACCGGCAAGCAGCACAACAACCCCTGGGGCGACTGCGTCACCACGTTGCAGACCACCAACGGCCAGCCGTACTACTTCAACTTCCACGCCACGCATCCCTCCGAGAATTCGCTGGGTGAAAAGGCCATCGCCAACACCATGGTGATCGGTAAGTCCGGTACCGGTAAGACCGCGCTGATCAACTTCCTGCTGAGCCAGGTGCAGAAGTACGAGCCGTCGCCAACCATCTTCTTCTTCGACAAGGACCGCGGCGCCGAGATCTTCGTGCGCGCCTGTGGTGGCAACTATCTGGCCCTGGAAAACGGCGCGCCGACCGGATTCAACCCGTTCCAGTGCGAGAACAGCGAAGCCAACGTGCAGTTCCTGGCCGACCTGATCAAGGTGCTGGCCGGCAAGCGCGAGTACAGCGCCCGCGAGGAAGAAGACATCTACCGGGCGGTGGAAAGCATGCTCGACACGCCGATGCACCTGCGCAGCATGACCAATTTCCAGAAGAGCCTGCCCAACATGGGCGACGACGGCCTTTACGCGCGCATGCGCCGCTGGACGTCGGGAAATTCGCTGGGTTGGGTGTTCGACAACCCGGTCGATACCGTGGATCTGAGCAAGGCCAACATCATCGGTTTCGACTACACCGACATCATCGACAACCCAGAAGTGCGAGTGCCGGTCATCAACTACCTGCTGCACCGCTTGGAGTCGTTGATCGACGGCCGGCCGCTGATCTACGTGATGGACGAATTCTGGAAGATCCTGGATGGCGAGGGTGGGCTGAAGGAATTCGCCAAGAACAAGCAGAAGACCATCCGTAAGCAGAACGGCCTCGGCATCTTCGCGACGCAGAGCCCGGAGGATGCGCTGAAGAGCGACATCTCCGCAGCGCTGATCGAGCAGACCGCGACGCTGATCCTGTTGCCCAACCCGAACGCCAGCAAGAGCGACTACATGGACGGCCTGAAGCTGACCGAGGCCGAATTCAAAGTGGTTACTGCGCTGGACGAGCGCTCGCGATGCTTCCTGGTCAAACAGGGCCATGCGTCCAGCGTGTGTCAGCTCAACCTGCGGGGCATGGATGACATCCTGTCGGTCATCTCCGCATCGACCGATAACATCGAGGTCATGCATCGCGTGCTGCAGACCGCCGCAGTGCGTGCACGGGTCACCGTCGACGAGCTGACCCCGGACCAGTGGCTAGACACCTTCTACAAGAATCGAAAGGGCTCGGGAAAGCGGGCCGATAAGGACGAGGAGGCGGCATGAAGACCATCACCGATCTGCACAAGGAAAATGCCATGGCAAATGAAACCCGACAGAGCGCACCGCGTCGCCGGCGCTTGGCGCCGATCTTTGCCGCCATGCTGACCTTGGGGACGACGTTCAGTACCGGAACCCATCAAGCGCAGGCGATGACTGTTTATGACCCTGCGAACTGGATCATGAACTTCCTGCAGGAGTACAAGTCCGCTGGCGAGTACCTCACCGAGGCCGGGCGCTGGTCGGAAACCGCCGCGCAGTACATGAAGACGGTGGACAACTGGATCTCCAGGCTGCAGAACTGGTACCAGATCATCGCTTCACCCCTGATGCCGCCCACGCCTGTGCTTACCCGGATTCCCGAGAACTGGAACGTCGCCGAGAAATGCGGAGGCGGTTCGATGGTCAGCCAGGAAGGCCTGATGTCGTTGCTGGGTGTCAGCCCGGGTGGTGACATCGGTGCGCAGCAGCGCTCCATCTGTGCCTATATCCAGGTACTTGAGAACAAGAAGTACAACGAAACCGTCGACGTGGTGACCAAGTCGATGCCCGCCATGGAGCAGATGCTGGGGCAGCTTCGGAACATCCGCAACGCGTTCCGCAACGAGGGTGCCTTGCAGGAGGATATTTCCAACAATACGGCCAGCCAGCTTGCGATGGACAAGGCGTTCAAGGAATGGGAAACCAAGATCAAGGTGTACGACCAGCAGATTGCCGCCCTCCAGGGGCGCCAGCGCAACCTGACCGAGCGCGCACTGAAAGGCGAGAGCAACCCGCTCGGCACCGTGATCAAGGCAGCCGCGCTGAAAGCAGCTCTCTCCAAGTGAACCACGTGCGTAAAGCACTCCAGCAGGGCCCCGATACGGGGCGGGTGATGTGATGAGTCAGGGAATGATGCAGGGCATGGTGATCGGGGATCTGCTGCACGGAACGCTGTTCGCCTCAGTGGGCGACTTCGTGTTCTTCAAGCTGATCCTGGAGTACCTGCGAGAGGAGATCGCCAACTTCGGCGAAGGCGTGCTCGGTCGCATGATGACCTGGGTGGGCTCGATCGCCCTGGTGCTGATGACGCTGTGGGTGCTGATCCAGGGCTTCCGCATCGTGACCGGGCGCAGCCGCGATTCGATGGCAGCGCTGGCCACGAACATGGCGCGCGCGGCGCTCATCGTCACCGTGGCCACGTCGATGGCGATGTTCGGCAAGGATCTGCAGTCCTTCCTGACCCAGGACGTCCAGGACGAGATCACCTATGTCGTGACCGGCAAGGACGACACGGCCGAAGAGCTGATCGATCGCAACCTTGGCTACATGCAGTTGGCGCTGACATCGGTAAGCGTGCTGGATGTGGCGGGCGACGTCACCCTGGACAGCGCGAAGACGCGAGCGATGTGGTTCATCGGCCTGGGCACGGGCGGTCCTGCAGTCACTGCCGGTGCCATGTTGCTGCTGTACCAGGTTGCGATGGCCATGTTCATCGGCTTTGGCCCGCTGTTCATCCTGTGCCTGCTGTTCGAGCAGACCAAATCGTTGTTCCAGCGCTGGTTGTTCTATGGAATCGGTACCATGTTCTCGATGGCGGTGCTGGCAGCAATGACCGGTATTGCGATGGAAATGGTGGCCCGCGTCGCTGCTTCGTTCTGGGGTGCGTCCGCGTTGGGCGCGCTATTGAGCACCAACCTGACCGAAGGCATGAGCAGCATGGCGCTGCAGCAGGGCGGCATGGGGTTGATCCTCACGACGCTGATTCTGACTGCGCCCCCAATGGCCGCGATGTTCTTCCAGGGTACGCTGGGTACCTTCATGGCATATTCGCAGATAGGCGGTAGTGCTGGGTCGGCTTCGCCTGGCCCGCAGGGTCAGCCGCCGGGTTCGCAGGGTGGTGGTGGTGGCGGTGGTTTCACGCCGCCGATGCCGACGGCAACTCAGGGAACCCCTGTCTCGCACGGTGCCCAGGGCACCAGTCGTATTGCCGGCCAAGATACTTCGGGCATGGTAGTTCCCCAGACTGGTAAGCGTGGTGCAGCATCTTCGGATTGAGAAGGCGGAATAGTATGAGCTCGAAAGGTATACAAGCCCTTTGCATGGGGGGCCTGATGGTTCTTGTTTCTGTATGGCCATTCCGCGCTGTCGCTGAAGGTGGCTGTCCGCCTGGCATGTACCCCATCGGTGGGCAAGGGGTGCAGGGTTGCGCGCCAATCCCTGGCGCTAGTGGAGCGAGCTCTCAACAGTTGCCCGCACCTCCCCCGCGACCAACTGGGCGATGGCATAAGACGTGGGGAGCCATGGCCATCGGGCGAGGTGGAGATACCGGGGTTTCGAAGGGGAAGGACTCAAAAAGAGAAGCCGAGAAGGTGGCGCTTGCCCAGTGCGCAACTTGGGGGGCAGATGACTGCAAGGTCATGCTTGCCTACGAGAATCAATGCGCCGCAATAGCGACCCCCAAGGCATCCAACACCGGTTCATCGTTTGCAGGTGGTCCAACCGTACAGAGCGCGTCCGACACTGCAATGAAGTCCTGTACTAAAGAGGGAGGCTTACAGTGTGAGATTGTCTATTCTGACTGTAGTGAGCCCCGATTCGAGAGTTTCTGACAGGGATGCTTGACGCAGCGGGCTGCGGGCAAAGGGGCGAATTCGGTCAGGCCTCGGGCAGTAGAAAAAACGGAGAGTAGCGGTGGATGTCCCCCGGGCATGTATGCTATCGGGGGCCAGGGTGTGCAAGGCTGCGCCCCGATTCCAGGTGCAGGGGGCGGAGTTTCGCAGCAGAGCCCGTCGCCGCGCCCGAGACCTTTAGGTGAATGGATAAGAACCTGGGGCGGCGTCGCTGTACCCCCGTTACGTCAGACGCGGGTGTTCCAACCGGCCAGCTTTCGAAGAAGGCTGCTGAGCGCGATGCCATGGCAAAGTGTGCAGATAGCGGAGCACGAGAATGCAAGGTAAGCGTTACCTACTTTAATCAATGTATGTCTTGGGTAGTGCCCAGCGGCCGCACAGGGAATGGCAGGTCTGGAATTGGTACCGGCCCAACGCTCGAGCGTGCGGGGGAAATGGCGCAGGGAATCTGCCAGAACGATCAGCCAGGGGCATGCACTATGATCCACGAGAACTGCACGGAGCAGATCTTTAAAAAGTACTAGCCGATCTTTAGTTGCGGTGTAGGTTTGGCCCTTGCGAGTGAATATCCACTCGTTCGGAAGTAACGAGGATCTCTAGTCGAAATGCCATCGTTTGACGTTGGTTGAGCTGGCCATTCGACCGAGAATCTGGAGGTTGCCCTCGCCGAGGACGCTCAAGAAGAGATGGCCTGATGTGGTGACCGGCAGGGATGACACGGCGGAAGAGCTGTTCGACCGCAACCTGGGCTACATGCAGTTGGCGCTGACGTCGGTGAGCGTGCTGGACGTGGCCGGCGACGTCACCCTGGACAGCGCGAAGACGCGTGCGATGCGGTTTATCGGCCTGGGCAAGGGCGGTCCTGCAGTCACTGCCGGTGCCATGTTGCTGCTGTACTAGGTTGCGATGGCCATGTTCATCGGCTTTGGTCCACTATTCATCCTGTGCCTGCTGTTCGAGCAGACCAAATCGTTGTTCCAGCGCTGGTTGTTCTATGGAATCGGTACCATGTTCTCGATGGCGGTGCTGGCAGCAATGACCGGTATTGCGATGGAAATGGTCGCCCGCGTCGCTGCTTCGTTCTGGGGTGCGTCCGCGTTGGGCGCGCTGTTGAGCACCAACCTGACCGAAGGCATGAGCAGCATGGCGCTGCAGCAGGGCGGCATGGGGTTGATCCTCACGACGCTGATCCTGCGCCCCCAATGGCGGCAATGTTCTTCCAGGGAACATTGGGCAGCTTCATGGCATATTCGCAGATAGGCGGTAGTGCTGGGTCGGCTTCGCCTGGCCCGCAGGGTCAGCCGCCGGGTTCGCAGGGTGGTGGCGGTGGTGCGTACATGCCTCCGCAGCATTCGGTGAACAGGGCCGATAGTGCTACCGGGCAGGTTGCCATGCCAAAGATCAACGATGTTACGCCCGCCTCTCCTGGCCAAAGAGGTAATGCTGTACCCAATGGCTCTTGATTGATCGTGCCGCTCGAGATTTGAAGAGGGTTTCTTATGATTAGTTTGCGGTCCATACGCCTTTGCACTCTTGGATTCGCTTTTCTGGGGGCACATGTCGCCTACGCGGAAGGCGGCTGTCCCCCCGGCTCGTATCCTATCGGGGGCCAGGGTGTGCAAGGCTGCGCCCCGATTCCAGGTGCAGGGGGCGGAGTTTCGCAGCAGAGCCCGTCGCCGCCCCCGAGACCTTTGGGTGAATGGATAAGAACCTGGGGCGGCGTCGCTGTATCCCCGACTACGTCAGACGCCGGTGTTTCAACCGGCCAGCTTTCGAAGAAGGCTGCTGAGCGCGATGCCATGGCAAAGTGTGCAGATAGCGGAGCACGAGACTGCAAGGTAAGCGTTACCTACTTTAATCAATGTATGTCTTGGGTAGTGCCCAGCGGCCGCACAGGGAATGGCAGGTCTGGAATTGGTACCGGCCCAACGCTCGAGCGTGCGGGGGAAATGGCGCAGGGAATCTGCCAGAACGATCAGCCAGGGGCATGCACTATGATCCACGAGAACTGCACGGAGCAGATCTTTAAAAAGTACTAGCCGATCTTTAGTTGCGGTGTAGGTTTGGCCCTTGCGAGTGAATATCCACTCGTTCGGAAGTAACGAGGATCTCTAGTCGAAATGCCATCGTTTGACGTTGGTTGAGCTGGCCATTCGACCGAGAATCTGGAGGTTGCCCTCGCCGAGGACGCTCAAGAAGAGATGGCCTGATGTGGTGACCGGCAGGGATGACACGGCGGAAGAGCTGTTCGACCGCAACCTGGGCTACATGCAGTTGGCGCTGACGTCGGTGAGCGTGCTGGACGTGGCCGGCGACGTCACCCTGGACAGCGCGAAGACGCGTGCGATGCGGTTTATCGGCCTGGGCAAGGGCGGTCCTGCAGTCACTGCCGGTGCCATGTTGCTGCTGTACTAGGTTGCGATGGCCATGTTCATCGGCTTTGGTCCACTATTCATCCTGTGCCTGCTGTTCGAGCAGACCAAATCGTTGTTCCAGCGCTGGTTGTTCTATGGAATCGGTACCATGTTCTCGATGGCGGTGCTGGCAGCAATGACCGGTATTGCGATGGAAATGGTCGCCCGCGTCGCTGCTTCGTTCTGGGGTGCGTCCGCGTTGGGCGCGCTGTTGAGCACCAACCTGACCGAAGGCATGAGCAGCATGGCGCTGCAGCAGGGCGGCATGGGGTTGATCCTCACGACGCTGATTTTGACTGCTCCCCCAATGGCTGCGATGTTCTTCCAGGGTACGCTGGGTACCTTCATGGCATATTCGCAGATAGGCGGTAGTGCAGTACCGGCATCACCAGGCCCGAATGGTCAGCCGCCGGGTTCGACGGGCAGGCAGAGCTATAAACCGAGTTCGCCTTCTGTGACGCAAGCTGATGCTGGTGGTGTGGGACAGGTGGTCAGTCCACGATTGCATGGCGGAGGCGATTCGGTGCCGTCAGCCTCTGGTCTTAGGGGGAATGCCAATTCCGGTACCGTCTAGCTGGTCCAATGAGAAGGGAGTGAGAACAGTTTTATGAATGGAGCAAAGCAATGGGTGATCCTTTTCTTCTTTCTTCTCGTCTCATTGACCGAAGTTGCGTTCGCTGAAGGCAATTGTCCGCCAGGGTACTACCCGATTGGAGGTCAGGGCGTTCAGGGATGTGCCCCTATTCCGAGTAGTGGCGCAGCATCCTCATCCCCAGAAGTTCAGTTGAATAGGCCTACTGGGCGATGGACCAAGACATGGGGGGCGATTGCTGAATCGAAAACAACTCGGGACGCGGGCACCTCTGTTGGTAAGCGATCCAAGGAGGAGGCTTCTCGTGAGGCAATTTCAAAATGCAGATCAGCTGGTGCTGCTGATTGTTCGGTTAGCTTCACGTATCAAAATCAGTGCGTCTCGTGGGTCATTCCAAGGGGGCGTTCTGCGCAGGCCGTGCTGGGATTGGAGCTGGTCCCACGCCCGAACGGGCCAAATTCAACGCGCAAGCCATGTGCAAAAATGATCAGCCGGGATATTGCGAAGAGATCTATTCGGACTGCAGTAAGCCGATATTTGATGAATTCTAAGTTGCAGGCTTATGTCGCGCCCTGATGTTCCGGTTCATTGATACGGCGAGTCGATGAGCTCGCTGGCCCGTGCATCATGTCGCTGCCGTCGAACGCCGGGGCGAACGAGCTTGTTGAGGAGGGAATTGGCATGTTCAGCCGCTGTTGCGACCTGCGGGGGATGCGTTGTCCATCGAATGCTGGATGCGTTCTGCGAAATGATGGGTTTGCAAGGTGCCCATGAAGATGAGCATCCTTCTTCCGGTCTCATAGGGGGGGGGCAATTCAGGATCGCCTGATTCAATTGCTTGGCCGGAGATGTTGGAAGTACGTCAGCTATGAAGTTGATTGCACATTGGGTGCTGCTTGCCTCGTGTCTGTTGCTGTTGGGCGGTGTTGATCGTGCGTGGGCAGAAGGAAACTGCCCAGCTGGGTATTACCCTATTGGCGGGCAAGGTGCGCGGGGATGTGCGCCGATTCCCGGAGGTGGCGCTGGAAGCACTGGCTCCTCGGAGATCCGTCTCGCAACTCCGACCGGTAAGTGGACCAAAACCTGGGGCGCAATTGCGGAGTCGAAGAGCACTCAGGATGCTGGGGTTTCAACAGGGTTGCGATCCAAGAATGAGGCGGAGCGCGAGGCAGTTTCAAAATGTGGAGCTGCAGGTGCCCGAGACTGCACAGTCAGCATGAGCTATTTCAATCAGTGTATTTCCTGGGTCATTCCAAGTGGGCGATCCGGTGCCGGGCGTGCGGGACTTGGGGGAGGTGCTACCCCCGAGTTGGCGCAGGTCGCTGCGCAAGTAATGTGCCGTAATGATCGCGCAGGACAATGTGAAGTGTTCTATTCGAACTGTACCAAGCCATTGTTTGATGAATTCTGACAAAGGGCGTGCGGCAGGGGATGCCAGCGCAATGGCACACAGGGTCGCCAACATGGGCCAGTCTTGGAGCGCGATCGCCTCTGGCAGTGCGCCCAAGGCGTACGCGATCCATATGGGGTTGAACGAGCGTGATGCACGTGACACCGCGGTCAGCCAGCGCGCTGCAGGTGACTGCAAAGTTGCGGCTGCGTTCACGCATTGGCCAATGCACCGCCCGCGTCCCTCTTACTTCGTGGATGTGGACCCTGATTTTGTGACTGGTGGCTCCATTTCAAGCTTGCGCTCTTCGACGCAATAGACCTCCTCGCGCTAAGCTCTCCTCGCGTCAGAAAAATGACGCTTCGGCGCTACCGATTGCAGGAGCTTTTCCGTCCATGAGGACCCTGTCTGCCCGTCCGACGGGTGACGCTTGCCACCATCGCTGCCACGGTGCTCCCGGAGCTATCATCCGCATCTGCCGGGTGACCGGCGCGGCCGGGCAACGCCACCGTGCCCGCCACCAACGCGGGCATCGGCAAGACGACATTGAAGGAGTGGGAGGGGATGGACGACAGGTTTGGCGCACACATGGACGATGCCCTGGCATTCGTTCCGTCCGGTGCGAACCTGCTGGAAGCCGTCAGGGGCGAGCTCAACGGCGATGGCATCGAGTACCAGCTGCTGGTCATCGACCAGCCGACGC
>Ga0213828_1001672_pt1 | contig 17627 bp, 14 predicted proteins | sample MC6MC0897MG_FD_180664 | JGI IMG/M metagenome (GOLD analysis project Ga0213828, IMG submission 180664) | Enriched soil aggregate microbial communities from Iowa State University, Ames, United States - MC6-MC0897-MG | ecosystem: Environmental > Terrestrial > Soil > Unclassified | place: USA: Iowa... | reverse complement strand
GGAAATCTGGATACCGGGGGCGATATCGGTGAAGACGTCGGCCGAGAGATCGGCGACCACGCCGCTATGGCTGCGGATGCCCTGACGGGCTTCGCCGCGAATACGCAGCCAGTCGGTGGGATAAGCCTCGGCGAAACCGCCAAGCTCGCCGCCGCGCTTGATGCGGGTCATGCCTTTCAGATCGGCCGAATCCTTCTGGTCACGCGGAGACACCAGCTTTCCCGCAAGACCCATGCTGATCGGGCCATTGTCCAGCAGCGAGATCGAGGCGCTGTCGTTGCGCGAGGTGAAACGCGCGCCCTGACCCTGACGGCCGAGAGAAATGATGGGCGAAAAGCCGAATTCGTTCTTGTTGTCGCCCTGATATTTCGGCGCAGAAAAACCCGAACCGCCGAGCTTCAAATACCAGTCGCCGGAAAACCAGCCATCGGCATGGGCGTTACCGACGGCAAAAAGCGATAAAACACAAGCGGCGACGGCCGCTGATGGCTTGAACATGAAAATAACCCCAGGAAACGCAATACAAACAGGTAAGCGTAGAATTAGAGGGATTCCGTTTCCATTCCATTAACCAGCGCGAGAAGGCGGCGATTAGATCTTCCGACATTCCGGCCCTGAGCCGGAATTCAGCCGTCGCGCGTCTGCGCGGCAGGAAGCCTTCTTTCAGCCCGAGGACTTGGGCTGGCTGGATGCCAGATCAGGTCCGACATGACGGTGGCGAATGGACAAGCCTTAGAACATAACCTTCTCAAGCGGCGGCCGCGTCTTTTCGAACTCCAGCAGCTTTTCCTCGTTGCGGGCAATGTAATCGCGATTATGCGGAACGGCGTCGCGATCCTTGGCGAGCTGGATCTGGAAAATATGAAAATTTTCGTGGGTAAAGGCCATTTCGGACCCCGCTAGATAAAATTCCCACATGCGGAAGAAACGCTCGTCATAAAGTGCTACGGCCTCTGCCTTGCGCGCCACGAAACGTTCGCGCCAGTGCCGCAGCGTATGCGCATAATGCATGGGCAGGATTTCGATATCCTTCACCAGCAGCCCCGACTTCTGGATGGCTGGCAGCACCTCGGCAAGCGAGGGGATGTAACCACCGGGGAAAATATATTTTTCGATGAAGGGATTGGTCGCCAGTGCCGGACTGGGCTGGCCGATGGAATGCAGCACCATCACGCCCTTGTCGTCCAGAACCTCCGCCACCTTGTCGAAATAATCGCGGTAATGGGTCGGCCCGACATGTTCGAACATGCCGACCGAGACGATACGGTCGAATTTCTTCGAGGCAGGCAGGTAACGGTAGTCCTGCAATTCGAAACGAACATTGCCGGCAAGCCCACGTTTTGCTGCACGGTCGCGGGAAACGCGCAGTTGCTCCTCGCTGAGCGTGATCCCGGTCACATCGGCACCCGCACTTTCGGCAATATACATCGCCATGCCGCCCCAGCCGGATCCGATCTCCAGTACGCTCTGGCCCGGCTCCGTCATCAGCTTGGCAGCGATGTGCCGCTTCTTGGCGACCTGCGCCTCATAAAGGCTGATGCCCGGCGGATTGAAATAGGCGCAGGAATATTGCCAGTCCTCATCAAGGAAGATGTCGAACAGCTTGGCGCTCAGATCGTAGTGATGGGCGACGTTGCTCTTGTTGTGGTTTACCGGCAGATGCATCCTGATGCGGGCGGCGATGATGCGGGCCATACCACGCCAAACCATGCCGAAGGACAGCGCCTCGCTTAGCGTGTTGCTTTTAACCAGCGCCAGAAAGTCGTAGATGTCGCCCTCGACGACCTGCATACGGCCTTCCATATAAATTTCGGCGAGTTTCAGCGCAGGATCGGCAGCGATCTCCTGCATGGCAGCTTCGTCGGTGAAATTCAGAACCACCCTTGTTCCGGTACCGTTACCAAATGTACGGCTACCACCCGGGCTATTGACGACAAGATTACCGTTCTTGATTATCTTTTCGAGAAGAACATGCAGAGACGACGCCATGGCACCCCCAATTGCTAAGTCTCACTTATCAATTTTTCTGACCGTATTCCTTTCGGCACAAGTTTCAAGATAGTCTTATTTCAAAAAAATTGAACGATTTCATCAAGCAAAAAGCCCCACCGGGGTTTCCGGCAGGGCTTTTCCATAGAAATCATTTCAACCGGAGGTCAGCGTCGCTTCATCGCTTCGGCCAGAGCCGCAGCAAGAGCACCACCGGATTGCGACCCTTCGTTGTGTCCCTGCGGTTTGGAATTCGCGTGGCGCATGGCGCCCGCATTGCCCTTTTCGCGCATTGGCTGGGGTGCCGCCTCGCCGCCGTCCTTGCGCATGGTGAGGGCAATACGCTTGCGCTTCACATCCACTTCCACGACACGGACCTTGACGACATCACCCGCTTTCACGACCTCATGCGGGTCTTTCACGAAACGGTCGGCCAGCTGCGAGACATGCACGAGCCCGTCCTGATGCACACCGATATCCACGAAAGCGCCGAAGGCGGCGACATTGGTGACGGTACCTTCCAGCAACATGCCCGGTTTCAGATCGGTGATCTCGTCCACGCCGTCAGCAAAGGTCGCCGTCTTGAAGCTTGGGCGCGGGTCTCGGCCGGGCTTTTCCAGTTCGGCGATGATGTCCTTTACGGTGGGCAGGCCGAATTGTTCGTCGATGAAGCGCTTCGGATCAAGCCCCTTCAGCGTGGCGCTGTCACCCATCAGCGTGCGCAGGTCGCGACCGCAGGCGGCAACGATCTTATTCGCAACGCCATAGGCTTCGGGGTGCACGGAGGACGAATCCAGCGGTTCCTTGCCGTTGGGAATACGCAGAAAGCCGGCGCATTGCTCGAAGGTGCGCTGGCCGAGGCGCGGCACCTTCAACAGCTCCTTGCGGCTGGCAAAGGGGCCGGTCTGGTCGCGGTGTGCGACGATGGCATCGGCAATCGAAGCACCGAGGCCGGAAACCCGCGCCAGAAGCGGCGAGGAGGCGGTATTGAGATCGACACCGACGGCATTCACCGCATCTTCCACGACCGCGTCGAGTGAACGGCTGAGACGGCCCTGATCGACATCGTGCTGATACTGCCCGACGCCGATGGATTTCGGCTCGATCTTCACCAGTTCGGCCAGCGGGTCCTGAAGGCGGCGGGCGATGGATACCGCGCCACGCAGGGACACATCGAGATTGGGGAATTCCGCCGCCGCCCGTTCCGACGCGGAATAGACTGACGCGCCCGCCTCCGAAACGATGACCTTGGTGGGCTTTGCGCCGGAAGCCAAAGCCGGCATCTGTGTCAGCAGATCGGCGACCAGCTTTTCCGTCTCACGGCTGCCCGTGCCGTTGCCGATGGCGATCAGCTCGACATTGTGCTTGCGGATGAGCATGGCGAGTTCCGCCTGCGCGCCGCGCACGTCGTTCCTCGGCTGAAAGGGATAGACCGTCGTGGTGTCGAGCAGCTTGCCGGTGCCATCCACCACGGCCACCTTGACGCCGGTGCGGATGCCCGGATCGAGCCCCATGGTGGCGCGTGAGCCCGCCGGTGCGGCCAGCAGCAAATCCTTGAGATTGCGGGCGAAAACGTTGATCGCCTCTTCCTCCGCACGTTCGCGCAATTCGCGCATGAGATCGAGCGAAAGCGACATGGAGAGCTTCACCCGCCAAGTCCAGCCTGCCACTTCCATCAACCATTGATCGGCGGGGCCGGCATTGCGGATATCGAAGGCGGCCGCGACGGTACGCTGCGCGGGTTTGACCGGAGAGGGATCATCCGCATCGACATCGATGGTCAGCGTCAGAATTTCCTCGTTCCAGCCGCGCAGCATGGCCAGCGCGCGGTGTCCCGGCACTGTCGCCCAGCGCTCGAAATGATCGAAATAATCGGAGAATTTTTCGCCTGCCGCCTGCTTGCCGTCGACCACCTTGGCGCGGAAAATGGCGTTCTGGCGCATATAGTCGCGCAGGCGTCCAAGAAGATCGGCGTTTTCCGTCATGGTTTCCGCCACGATGTCACGCGCGCCTTCAAGCGCTGCCTTCACATCCGCCACCTCGCCCTGCACATAGGCCTCGCCAAGCTTTGCCGGATCGGCTGCGCGGTTTGCCCAGATCGCTTCGGCCAGCGGACCGAGACCGCGCTCGCGGGCGATTTCGGCGCGGGTGCGGCGCTTCGGCTTGTAGGGCAGATAAAGGTCTTCCAGCTCCGCCTTGGTGCCCGCCTGCATGATCTTGACCATCAGGGCGTCCGTCATCTTGCCTTGACCGTTGATGGTATCAACAATGGAGGCGCGGCGCGCATTGAGTTCACGCAGATAGACGAGGCGTTCGGCAAGCGTTCGAAGCTGGGTATCATCCAGCCCTCCCGTCGCTTCCTTGCGGTAACGGGCGATGAAGGGCACGGTCGCTCCCTCGTCCAGCAACGCCACTGCCGCCTTCACCTGATCGGCGCGGGCGTTGATTTCGGAGGCGATGAGCGTGGCGAGGCGGGCATTATCTGCGGTCATGGGGTTCTCTGATGTCACATCTGGAGCGGCGAACATAATGTCTGATTGTGGCGTGACAACAAGAGGCGGCAACGATTCCACAGGAAAGGCTGAGTTCGAGGGAAAGACGGGCATTTGAGGCGCTTTCTCCTTGACCTTTCGCCCCCCTGCCCTTAACGCCCCTCAAACAAGGTTACAGGCGAATTTGCAGGGGTGTTGACCATGAAAGTTCTGTTGATCGGTTCCGGCGGACGCGAACATGCGCTGGCGTGGAAAATCGCCCAGTCTCCCCTGCTCGATGAACTTTATGCCGCTCCCGGCAATCCCGGCATCGCCGACCATGCGACACTCGTTTCGCTTGACGTGGAAGACCACGCCGCCGTTATCGCCTTTGCCAGGGAAAAGGCGATCGACTTCGTCGTCGTCGGACCGGAAGCGCCGCTGGTTGCCGGTCTGGCAGATGATCTGCGTGCGGCTGATATTGCCACCTTCGGGCCTTCGAAAGCAGCCGCTCAGCTTGAGGGTTCCAAGGGGTTCACGAAGGATCTATGCGCCCGTTACGATATTCCAACCGGGGCTTATCAGCGTTTCAAGACCGCCGAACCCGCAAAGCAATATGTCCGTGAACAGGGCGCACCCATCGTCATCAAGGCCGACGGGCTTGCCGCCGGCAAGGGCGTAACGGTTGCCATGAGCGAGGCGGAAGCGCTTGCCGCCATCGACGACTGTTTCGACGGCGCTTTTGGCGCTGCCGGCGCCGAGGTTGTGGTGGAAGCTTTCCTCGACGGTGAGGAAGCCAGTTTCTTCTGCCTTTCCGATGGCAAAACCGCGCTGGCGTTGGCAACAGCCCAGGACCACAAGCGCGTGGGTGATGGCGACACCGGCCCCAACACCGGCGGCATGGGCGCCTATTCCCCCGCCCCGGTGATGACACCAGCCATGGTGGAGCGCACCATGAAAGAAATCATCGAACCGACGATTTCTGGCATGGCGAAAGACGGCAATCCCTTCTCCGGCGTATTTTTCGCCGGTCTGATGATCACCGCCAAAGGCCCCGAGCTGATCGAATACAATGTGCGTTTCGGCGATCCGGAATGTCAGGTGCTGATGATGCGCCTCAAGAGCGACCTGCTGCCGATTCTCTACGCCACTGCTACCGGCACGCTGGACAAGGTAGAAGCGGAATGGCGGGACGATGCGGCGCTGACGGTTGTTCTAGCTTCCAAGGGTTACCCCGGTGCCTACGACAAGAACACGCCCATCGCCCATATTCCCGATGCCAGCGAAGAGGCAAAGGTGTTCCATGCCGGGACGGCGCTGAAGGACGGCAGACTGGTGGCGACGGGCGGACGCGTGCTGAACGTCACCGCCTTTGGCAAGAACGTGACGGAAGCGCAGGCGCGCGCCTATGCGCTGGCGGCCAAGGTGGAATGGGAAAACGGCTTCTGCCGTCGCGATATCGGCTGGCAGGCCGTGGCGCGCGAAAAAGTCTGACCATTCAAGGCATACAGCGGCCCGAGCGCAGATTTCGCTCAATTTTTACCAAGTTTGCTGACCTGATGGAAACGAAAGACCGATAATATCTGCCGAACATTGAAGGGCGCATTCTGTCTCGATCGTGAGGCTACGCCGTCATTTCGGGGGTTTTTCGATGCGTCGTCTTCTTTTGACAGCGGTTGTCGCGCTGACCGGCGGGTCTGCGATGGCGTCTTCCATCGAATATGTAAACGGCACCCACACCAGCAATGGCAGCTTCGTTCGTCTCGACTGCGCCCGCTGCCAGCCCGTGAAGGACAACCCTGCCCCCGAGGGCTTTGCCATCCCCTCCATCGAGCCGGGCACGCAGCACACGGAAATGCGTGAAATCGAGGGTAAGCGCACGCTGGTGCGCACCGAGGCCTGGCTTGGCGGCGCGCCCGTCACCTTCGTCAGCACCAATCCCGCTTGGATGCCGCAGGAAACCCCCGGCACCGCAATTGCCACCTATGATGAGGGTGAAGCTGGCACTCCCCCCCAGGAAACGGCAGCCACGCCAGCAGGCATAGACATGACCGCGACCACGGCAGCGACGAAGACAATTTCGGCGGCCAATGCCACGGCACCGTCAAGCGCATCAGCAATGGCGGCACCCGATTTCCAGGATTTCAAATTGCGCGGCAATTGACCGACAGTGTCGGCGGCGTCTTTGATGACAAAAGTCAAATAATCGCGTCATCGCTGCATTTTTCGAAGTGCACGGCAACCATCCGGTGAATAATAAATTATGCATCCATTATTCTGCCAAGCACGCTCATAAAGCTTTTGCTAATTAAATATTTATTCAAATTTTTTGCCGCTAAGTGACCTCATAGTGCGATGCAGCACGACATGAGGGCTTGGAGCGGACTTTCGCTTTCAGGCTGATCACAGCGCATCAGGCGCCTTCCCATTTTCGAAACTTCGGCAGCGCGCGGCTTTTTCCGGCTCGCGACGCAAAAGCTTGTGAGCGCCCATGAAGAATCTTTCCATTTCCCGTCAGCTGATCGTGCTCGTGGTGGCCCTTATGGCCGCCTTCGCAGCAGCAACGTTTTACCAGCTGAAATCCGCCACCGACGCGATCTATGAAGAACGCTACGGCATGCTGCGGACACAGGTGCAATCCGCCATTTCCATCCTGCAATCCTTCCACGACAAGGAAAAGGCCGGGACGCTTTCACACGAAGACGCCATGAAGCAGGCCTTCGCCACCGTCAGCGCCATGCGGTTCACCCCGGATGGCTATCTGTTCGGTTACGACTACGACGTGACGATGAAATTCCATCCCGACGCGAAGCGTGTCGGCGAGAACTACAAGGGCAAGCCGGACAGCAAGGGCTTCCAGTATCGTGACGAGCTCGTACGGCTTGGCCGCAACGGCGGCGGCCAGACGGATTTCTACGGTCCGAAGCCCGGCATGGAAGGCAATGACTACGCCAAAAGCTCCTACGCCCTTGCTTTTGAGCCCTGGCAGGTGGTGGTCGTGACCGGCGTTTACATCGATGATCTGAATGCCCAGGTTCGTGGCGAGGTGATGAGGGCGCTGTCCATCGGTGCCGCCATCTTCGTGCTGGCACTTGCCGCCGCCTTCTACGTTATCCGGGGGATCTCGAAGCCGCTCGGCGACATTCACAGGGCGCTGGGTGAAGTCGCCAATGAGAACGTCTCGCTCACCATACCCCATACCGGGCTGACCAACGAGGTGGGCATGATGGCGAAGGCCACGGCCTCGCTTCAGGACAAGGTGCGGGAGCGCCACGCCATGCAGCGCCGGGAGGAAGAACAGCAGCAGCAGCTCAACGCCGAGCGCCAGAACAACCTCGACATGCAGCGCGACGAGGCCGCATTGCAGGCGCGTGTCGTCACCACCATTGGCGAGGCGCTGGAAAAACTCGCCGGCGGTGATCTGACCGTGCGTTGCGCCGATCTCGGCCACCGTTACGCCGCGCTGCGCGACAATTTCAACGAGGCATTGACCCATCTCGACGCCGCCATGGCCAAGGTGAATTCCAAGAGCATCGATATCGGCGGCTCGAAGGAAGAAATCCGCAAGGCTTCCAACGAGCTTTCGCAGCGCACCGAACGGCAGGCGGCAAATCTAGAGGAAACCTCTGCCGCGCTCGACGAGTTGACGGTTGCGGTACGCCAGACGGCTGAAGGTGCAGCCGACGCCGCCAAACGCGTCACGACAGTCAGCTCCGAAGCGATGCGCAGCGACCGGGTGGTGGAAGAAGCGATTGCGGCGATGAGCGGCATCGAACAATCTTCCGATCAGATTTCGAACATCATCGGCGTGATTGACGACATCGCTTTCCAGACCAATCTTCTGGCACTGAATGCGGGCGTGGAAGCGGCGCGTGCCGGGGAAGCGGGCAAGGGCTTTGCCGTGGTGGCACAGGAAGTGCGCGAACTTGCGCAGAAATCTGCCGCCGCCGCCAAGGAGATCAAGGACCAGATCGCCCGCTCTTCCAACCAGGTGGAAAACGGCGTGCGTCTTGTAGGCGAAGCCGGTGACGCGCTGAAACGCATCTCTGACCAGATCAAATCCGCCAACGAGATCGTCGGCAAGATCGCCCATTCGGCGGCCGAACAGGACACGACGCTGCGCTCTATCTCCACATCGCTCAACCAGCTCGACGTCGCCACCCAGCACAATGCGGCGATGGCGGAAGAGACCACGGCTTCGGCGGAAGCGCTGGCCGTCGATACCGAAGAGCTGCTGAACCTCATCCGCGGCTTCCGCGTCTCCTCCGGCAACCAACTCCACGGCATGGCAGAGCAGATGCGCATGGCGGGGTGATAGACGCTGAGGTGATGGATAAACGAAAACGCCGGAGGAAACTCCGGCGTTTTTTGTTTCAACGTGTCAGAGTATCCAGCCGGTCGATATCGGCAGGCGAAAAGACCGCAATTCCCGCTCTTTCAAGCAGCGCCGCCGTCACGCCATTGCCCGCATGTTTGATGCCGGAGAACGAGCCGTCATAGATCGCAACCGATCCGCAGGACGGGCTGCCGTCGATCAACAGCGCGTGCGTGCAGCCATTGGCTTTAGCAAGGGCCAACGCCTTTTCCGCACCGGCAATAAATTCCGCCGTGACATCGCCGCCGGTTACTTCCAGCACCCGGGCGCGGCCTTCCATCACATCGAGACCGGAAGCTCCCTTCTCGATCTCTGCCGGCGGGCGCGGCACGGACATACCGCCCGCCATTTCCGGACAGATTATCACCAGCCTGCCTTCATCCCGCCAGCGGTCTATCGCCGGGTGGACGAGAGTTTTGCCCTTGCCGTCATATCTGACCGGATGGCCGAGAAGGCAGGCGCTGATTAGGATTTTGGTGATCATCAGGCCGCTGCGACAGCGAGATGTATACCCGAGTTCTTCTGAAGCGCTTGAATGACACTAAACAGATTATCGGCCCGGGGATTTCCCTTCGGGCCGAACATGCGCATCAGGCTTTTCGCAGGCACATCCACGTGTTTGGATAAAGTCTCGAAACCGATCGTGGCGTTGATGAAATCTCGCAATACCGACTTGCCGGTTTCGACATCTCCCTCCAGCAACAGTTCCACAGCATCCGACAAGAGAGCCGCCCGGAAGGCTGGGTCTTTTTCCGCCCTCGCCTTGACTGTCTGTTTGAATTCCCGCGTTAGCGCCATGTCAATCACCCATCCCGGCACCCTTGTGGGCGCCCTTCCTGGATTTATAATCCTGCCAAAAGGCCTTGGCCGCTTCGATATCGTTCTGCTGCCGTGCCTTGGTTCCACCAATCAGCAATATCACCAGCTCATCACCGTCACGCCCGAAATAGACACGATATCCGGGGCCATAATCGATCCGGTATTCGAGAACACCGGAGCCAACGGATTTTACGTTGGAGAGATTGCCCTGCCCCATCCGGGTCACGGCCATCGTTACCTTCGACGCTGCACGCGCGTCGATCTTCACGAACCATCGCTCAAATGGGCTCGATCCGTTAGGGTCCAGATATTCAACGACCTTCATGGAGCAATAGTAACATAAACATTACCATTGGCAACCCTGCCTCACCCCGTAATCTTCGAGAAATCCGCAACCGTTCCGGTGGCTTCACGAATGGCCTTCAACAGCGCCAGACGGTTTGCGCGGATGGCCGCGTCCTCATCGTTGACGAGAACATCCTCGAAAAACTTGTCGACGGGCGCGCGAAGCGTCGAAAGCGCCTGCATGGCGGAGCGGAAATCTTCCGTCTCGACGGCCTTTGCGGCATCGGCGGAAGCGGTCTTGATCGCCGCGTAAAGCGCCTTTTCGGCGTCGAGCTTCAGCAGTTCTTCTGAAACGCTGTTCGCAACCACGGTGCCCTTCTTTTCCTCTGCGGCCAGAAGCTGGGTGGCGCGCTTTGCACCGGCCAGCAGGTTCCGGCCATCTTCGCCGGTGATGAAGGCGGTCAGCGCCTCGACACGGCGGGCGATCATCAGCAGATCGTCAGACTCCGGTGTCAGGACTGCATCGATCAGATCGTAGCGGGCGCCAAGATCGCGCAGATAGACCTTCAGGCGGTCGTGGAAGAAGGAAAGGAGGTCAGTATCCTTCGCGACGCTCAAGAGAGGCAGGCGCACGTTCTTTTCAAGCAGAATACGAACCACGCCCAGCGCCGCACGGCGCAGTGCGAAGGGATCCTTCGAACCGGTAGGCTTTTCATCGATGGCCCAGAAGCCGACGAGCGTGTCGAGTTTGTCGGCGAGAGCAACCGTGATCGCCACCTTGTCGGCTGGCAGGCGGTCGGAGGGACCCTGCGGCTTGTAGTGATCCTCGATCGCCGCGGCGACACTTTCGTTTTCGCCCTGCAAGGTTGCGTATTTTCGGCCCATCAGGCCCTGAAGCTCGGGGAATTCGCCGACGGCTTCGGTGCGCAGGTCGGCTTTCGCCAGCACCACGGCGCGGTCCACCAGAGCAGCATCGGCACCGACGACGGGGGCCAGAGCCTTGGCCAGTTCGCGAATGCGGGCCACACGCTGCCCTTGAGTGCCGAGCTTGGCATGGAAGGTAACGTTCAGCGCATCGAGCTTGGCCATGCGCTGGTCGAGCGGCTTCTTGAGATCGAGGCCAAATTTCGCAGCCGAATCCTTGAGCGTCTCCAGATCGGGCAGATCGCCCTGGTCACGGTTCCAGAAATGGCGGGCATCCGACAGGCGGGCGCGGACGACCTTGCCGTTGCCATGGATGATTTCCTTGCCGCCGTCGCTTGCCTCGATGTTCGAGATGAGGATGAAGCGGTTGGAAAGACCCTCTTCCGCACCCTGATTGCGGGTGACGAAACACTTCTGGTTGGTCTTGATGGTCAGCCGGATGATTTCCGCCGGGATCTGCAGATAATCCTCCTCGAAAGTGCCCATCAGCACCTGCGGCCATTCGACGAGGCCGGAGACTTCTTCCAGCAGGCCTTCGTCTTCCACCAGCTCAAGGCCGTTGGCAAATGCCAGATCCTTGGCATCGTGCAGGATGATATCCTTGCGGCGGTCGGCATCGAGAATGACCTTCGCCTTTTCAAGGCTGGAGACATAATCCTCGAAACGGCGCACGGTGATCGGACCCGGCGCATGGAAACGGTGGCCATAGGTGACGTTGCCAGCGACGATGCCGTCGATGACAAAGGGAATGACCTGGGTTTCGTCATGTTCGGGGCCGAACAGGCAGACGATGGATTGCAGCGGGCGCACCCAGCGCAGGCTCTCCGAGCCCTTGCCTTCGATGCCGGCATAGCTGGAACCCTTCGGCATGGAGGCCGGGCCGGAGCGCATGGATTTCGGCCAGGGGAAGGAGCGGATGATGCCGGGCATCACCTCGGCGATGATCTCTTCCGCCGGGCGGCCGGGCTTGTTGATGATGGCGATGTAGAAATCGCCTTTCTTCGGATCGGAAACGACCTGAGCTTCGGAGACATCATTAAGGCCAGCGCCGCGCAGAAAGCCCTCAATCGCCTTTTCGTTGGCATCGGTGCGCGGACCCTTCTTTTCCTCACGCACATCGGCGGAGCGGGCATTGAGGCCGCGAATATCCAGCGTCAGGCGGCGCGGCGTCCAATATTCGCGCGCACCCTCATAGGTCAGCCCTCTCTCCACCAAGGCGTCAGTGACGAGTTTCTTCAGATCGCCCGCCGCCTTGCGCTGCATGCGTGCGGGGATTTCCTCGGAGCGAAGTTCAAGCAGAAGATCGGGCATGGGATAAGGACTTTAATCTGTTGCAAAAGAGTGTCGCGGACTTAGCAAGACCAGCGGCAAAAGTCATCAGCTATCGGTTAAATTACCGCCGGTGGACGTTACCAGCCGCCACCACCACCGCCGCCGCCGCCCGAACCGGAAGAACCACCGCCACCGCCACCTGAAAAGCTGGAGGAAGATGAGCTGACAGGCTGGGGAATGGTGGAAGCGATTGTATTCGCCATGGAAGTGGAGAACCCACCAATCCGGTCTCCGAAGCTGCCGTAATTGCTGCCCAAATACCAGCCGGGCGCATAACTTGCCGCGGCGGCACCAGCGGCGGCTGTCGCGAGCCAGGTCTCGAAGGTAAGGCTCCAGGGTTTTTCCACGCCGAGCGCGACCGCATAGGGCAGCAATGTCTCAAAATGCTGCGGCGACATGGCGGGGGCATCCGCCATATTCATCCGGTCCTTTTCCGCCAGCGTCAGATAGGTTCTGAGGCCCTCGATGCCGTCCATCAGCTTGCGGCCGAGCGGCGTCGGCGCACCCATCAGGAACAGGAACAGCGCGTTGGTAAGCACGATGCCGCCGATGGCAGCCAGCGCCAGCGACTTGGTGTCATGCGTCACATCCAGCAGGATCTGTGTGGCAATGCCGCCAATGACCGAAAAAGCCACAAAACCGGCAAAGGCCAGCATGACGATGCCGCCGATGCGCTTGCTCAACGACGCACCACGCGAGAACTGTCGGCCGATGCCGATCGACAGGATGCTGAAGAAGAAGGCGAAAAAGCCGAAGACCAGCACGGCGGCAATGGCGCTTTCATCGAGATCACCGAACACCAGCGTCGCGACGATGATGGCGACGCTGAAGAAGATGCCGAAAACGATGTAACCGGCGTTGCTGCGGTAATATTTGCCGCGGTGCTCTTTCTCTATCGCCGCGCGAAACTGCTTGCCGACTTTTTCGACTTCCGTTCCATGCGCCTTGTCGATGGTGAGCGTCTCGCCCGGACCACCGATGGAGGACAACAGCGTCTTCTGCCCGCTCGGCAACTCCGCCCCAGCCTGCTTTTGCGTGCGGCGGATGACGATGGAGTTCTTCAGATCCTCCAGAACGACATAACCCTTGACCGCCAGATCAAGTGCCGAGGCGGACAGCGCTGTCCAGCCTGCGCCGGAAAAACCCCTGTTATCAACGTAATTGACCAGAGCCGGCGAAAGCCCCTCCGGTGCATCCCAGCGCGGCACGACTACACCCTTGGCCGGATCACGGCCGACCGCGAACCATGCTCGCAGATAATAGAGCAGCACTGCGAAAAGCCCGCCGCCCGAAAGCAGGATGGCAAGATTGTCACGTAGCCACCAACCGGCCTCCTGGGAGGAGGCGGGGGCGGCAATGGCGCCCTTCGGTAACTTCACGGCAACTGTCATGCCCTCGCCCACTGAAAACGGGCGGGTAGAGGCAAAAAACACCTCGTTGCCTTCGCTCAAAATGCGCGCATCCTTGCCCTTGGCACCGAGTGGACCGGTGAAAACGGCAGTACCGGTAGCCTTCACGCCCTGTGGCAAAGTGATGGTGGCTGAAATCTCACCCATCGGAAACTGCCAGCCATTGCCGGTGACATTCCAGGTGAGTTCGTCATAGTCGCTGAAATAACGGATCTGCCGGGCGGTGGTGTAGGTGATCTGGAAGATATGCTCGCCGGTCGGAAGAAAACGGTCGGCGCTGCCGGTATAAATGCGGATGCCGCCATCGATATTCTCGGTGCGCCAGTTCTCCGGCGCGCCATCGCGCTCCACGGAAACGACGTTAAAATCCACCTTGGTGCGTCGGTTATTCGCATCCAGCGCATAAAGCGGGAAATCGCGAAAGATGCCGCGCTTGATGTTCTGGCCTTCGGCACGGGCGGTGATGGTTTCCGTCACCGTCAGTTCGCCACTCTTCGCAACCTCGACGACGGAATGATAGGAGCGGATGAATTCTTCCGCAAAGGCCGGGCAGGCCGCGCCCAGGAAGACAAGCAGCGCGAGAAGTCTTGCGGCGATGGTCTTCACGGGGCGGTCTCCTCCAGCCGGTTTCAGTGCTGCGGCTCGGCAGCACTTTCCTTTTCGGTATAGTCGACGCCGAGCGAGGCGAGCGCCTTCCAGTAGCCCGGATAGGTCTTGCCAACGCAGGCAGGGTTCTGGATGGCGATGCCGCCGATCTTCAGCGCCGCCAGCGCAAAGCTCATGGCGATGCGGTGATCGGCAAAAGTATCGATGGAGGCATCGACCGTCTGACCAGCGAGCGCCGGATCGGCATGCACGATCAGGTCGTCGCCTTCCTCATGCGCCAGACCGTTGCGGATTTCGTTGAGGCCGAGCGAGACGGCACGGATACGGTCACATTCCTTCACACGCAGATTGGCAATGCCGACGAAACGTACCGGCGTTTCGTTGAACGCGGCGAGAACGGCGATGGTCGGAATGGCGTCCTGCATCTGCGAACCGTCGATTTCAGCGGGCAGGTGCGGAAACTGCGCCATGACCTCATAGGCCTTGGCATCCGGCTGGGTGAACTTGTCGGCGGGCGTGCCGATGTCGATCGCACCGCCGGTCAGAAGTTCCGCGCCCCAGAGATAGGTGGCGGCGGATGCATCCGGTTCGATGTGGAAATCGGTCGCGGTATAGCCGGTCGGATTCACGCGCCAGATGGCGTTGCTAACTCGCTCAATCTTCGCACCGAAAGCTTCCATGGCTGATGTTGTGAGATCGATATAACCCTTCGCGCCGATTTCCTCGCCCTTGAGGATGATATCAACGAACTTGTCGCCGCAGGCGGCCGCCATCAGAAGTGCCGACACATACTGGCTGGAGAGGTTGGCATCGATGGTGACGCTGCCCTTCGGGAAACCCATGCCCTTGCCCCGCACGGTAACTGGCGGGCAGCCGGTCGGCGCATCCGCTTCGACGCCGAGGGCGCGCAGCGCTTCCACCAGCGGCATGATCGGGCGTTTGCGCATGTGCTCGTCGCCATCGATGATGACGGCGCCATCCACCAGTGCTGCAGCCGCAGTCAGGAACCGAGTGGCTGTGCCGGCATTGCCGAGAAAAAGCGGCTTTTCCGGCTGCTGAAGCACGCCTGTACCCTCCACCACGAAGGTCGTGGCGTCAGGTTCTGTCACCTTAACTCCCATGGCGCGCAGGGCTTCGGCCATATAGAGCGTATCATCGCTCTTCAACGCGCCGGTTAGGCGGCTTTTTCCCTTGGCGAGGCCAGCCAGCAGAAGCGCGCGGTTGGTGATGGATTTGGAGCCGGGCGGCTCTACCTTGCCGGAAAGCGGGTGGCCGGGCGGGGTGATGGTCAGTTCGATCATGATCGTCGTCTTGTCAAAGAATGCGGCAGAGAGCCGGGATACAGGAATGTCGGCGGGAGGACTTGGCCCCTGGGAACGGTTGCCTTAGAATTTCACGGTCGGCACGGCGCGGTCTGCCGGGTTTTCGATCTCGAAGTAAGGCGCCTTGGCAAAACCGAACTGGCCGGCGATCAGATTGGATGGGAAGCTTTCCACCCTGACGTTCAGATCGCGCGCGGCGCCATTGTAATAGCGGCGCGACATCTGCAGTTCGCCCTCGATGGTTTCCAGCGAGCGCTGCAATTCCAGAAAGTTCGTATTGGCTTTCAGATCGGGATAGGCTTCAGCGAGCGCAAAGAGCTTGCCGAGCGCCTGTGACAGCATGCCTTCCGCCTGGGCGCGGCCTTCGACATCGCCAGCCGGTACGGCCTGGGCCCGGTTGCGCATGGCAATCACCTCCTCGAAGGTGCTTTTTTCATGCGCCGCGTAACCCTTCACGGTCTCGATGAGATTGGGAATGAGATCGGCGCGGCGTTTCAACTGCACATCGATGCCCGACCACGCCTCTTCCTTCATCTGCCGCGCCTTGACGAGGCCGTTATAGATGAAGACGACATAGAGCGCGATTGCCGCGATGATTGCCAGCGTGATGAACATTCCCGACCCCTCCTCAAGAGGCGCGAGCGCCGCAACGGCACCCGCACGTTAGACTGTTGCCCCGCCTTACATAAAGGTTCAGGCGGCCCTGTTCCAGTTCAACCCGCCCGCATCCGTGAGCAGGAAGGCTTCGCCGCAGGCTTTCGCCAGCGTGCGCACGCGCAGGATATAACTCTGGCGTTCCGTCACCGAGATCACGCCGCGCGCATCCAGCAGGTTAAAGACATGGCTTGCCTTGATGCACTGGTCATAGGCCGGGAACACGCATTTATGCAGGCGCTGATTGTCATCATCACCCGGCGCACCGGCGGCGAGAAGCGCCAGGCATTCCTTTTCCGCGTCGATGAAATGACGATGCAGCATGCCGGTGTCGGCAAATTCGAAATTATGGCGGGAGTATTCCTGCTCGGCCTGCAGGAAGACGTCACCATAGGAGATCTTCTCTTCACCCTCGCGGCCGTTGAAGTTGAGGTCGTAGACATTGTCGACGCCCTGAACATACATGGCCAGACGCTCCAGACCGTAGGTCAGTTCGCCAGCGACCGGCGAGCATTCGATGCCGCAGACCTGCTGGAAGTAGGTGAATTGCGACACCTCCATACCGTCGCACCAGCACTCCCAGCCGAGACCCCAGGCGCCGAGCGTCGGGCTTTCCCAGTCGTCTTCGACGAAGCGCACATCATGCAGCAGCGGATCGAGACCGATGGCCTTCAGCGAACCGAGATAGAGTTCCTGAAGGTTGGAAGGGTTGGGCTTCAGAATGACCTGATATTGGTAATAATGCTGCAAACGGTTGGGGTTTTCACCGTAGCGACCATCAGAAGGCCGGCGCGAGGGTTGCACATAGGCAGCCTTCCACGGCTTCGGTCCCAGCGCGCGCAGCGTCGTTGCCGGATGAAACGTACCCGCGCCCACTTCCATATCATAGGGCTGCAATACCGCGCAGCCCTTGTCGGCCCAGTAATTGTGCAGCGTCAGGATCAGCGCCTGAAAGGAACGCTTGGGGTTCATATGGTCTGGAATATCGGTCATTGCAGTCATCGCGGCGTTGTGAGGATAAGTAAGCACTGACTTACTTCGGATGCGGACTGGTGCCACGGCATGGCGAAGGGGTCAAGGATTTATGCGTGGAGACACCGGCTTACGTCTCATCCTCACGCTTCACGCGGTATTCGCCGGTTTCGGGATCCTTGATCAGCGTGCCGATGGCGCCGGTTTCGCGTTCCTTTTCGCGCTGCTTCGATTTTGCCGAAAGCTTTTCCGCATCGCGAACGAAGCGGCGGTAGAGGATGACGGATCCCACCACCAGAAGAACAATTGTAATAAGCTGCGCCATAAGGCCCTATTCCTGCGACATCATAGACCGAAACGCGACCACAATGCCTTTTCTTCGGCAACTTCCGCAAGTCCCGAGACGGCGCCTGCCGCAAGCCTTTCGGCATTGAGGCCGAGTGCCGCATTCACGCCCGGCACTTTTTTG
>Ga0213828_1001664_pt1 | contig 17676 bp, 16 predicted proteins | sample MC6MC0897MG_FD_180664 | JGI IMG/M metagenome (GOLD analysis project Ga0213828, IMG submission 180664) | Enriched soil aggregate microbial communities from Iowa State University, Ames, United States - MC6-MC0897-MG | ecosystem: Environmental > Terrestrial > Soil > Unclassified | place: USA: Iowa... | reverse complement strand
TTTCGTTTATGCCGAACGAAAAAGACGTAAAAAAGCTTACAGAGACCATCCACTCCTATGAAAATGATGATAATTGGGTTTTATACTTATGGAAAAAGAATGATGAATATGTTGGCATTGTTGGGCTTGTAACAGATGAGAATACTGCTACTATCCAACATGTATCTGTTATCCCTTCCTATAGGGGTGAAGGTGTTGCCAAAGAAATGCTTCAGGAAGTAGCAGACCTTGGCCACTATGAAAATGTACGTGCAACTGATGAAACACGTCAATTCGTTCAAAAATGTATTAATTGCATCGATAAAAAAGCAGACGATTAACAACGTCTGCTTTTTCTTTGTTTGCTTTCTTGTCGCTCAGCAAGTATATGTGAACGATCTCGTAGCATATGTTTATGAAGAAGATAGTTTGAGTTATAGTGTGGTAAAATTCGTATGCGCGCTACAACTAATTCCAGCAAATTGGGTGAAAGGGTGAGCTGGAATGTATGAAAGGACTTGCCTGCTTTAATAGCAGCGAGCGTATTTTTGATTTCTGTCAGGAGTTGATAATAACTAATTTCGTGGAAAAAGATATGTCCCTCATTTTGTTGAAAATTATGAAATGCTTTTTCTAAAATTCGTATAGCGCCAGTATCATTACCACGCCGCCAATGATATAAGCCTGTTGCGAGCTGAACATAGCCAACCAATGGGTGCATTTTATCACCAGGCGCAATTTCCTTCCAATACTCCTCAAGCACTTCATGGCATTCGAAAAAATCCTGATTGCCGTTAAAATAAGCGCAGTAATCGATAAATAAAGTATGATGCTGTGGATGCATTTTGAACTCCTTTCCACTATACTAAAAGAACATAGAATCTCAGGGTGGTAAAATAATGTCTTATGAAGTAAAATTAGATGCCTTTTCAGGGCCTCTTGATCTATTATTGCATTTAATTCACAGATTGGAAATTGATATCTATGATATCCCAATGGCTGAAATTACACAACAATATATCGACCATATACATGCTATGCAAGTACTGGAGTTAAATGAAGCAAGTGAATATTTAGTAATGGCCGCAACGCTGCTGGCGATTAAAAGCCGTATGCTTTTACCTATTCATGAGGGTGAAATGGAAGATGCCGAATTGGAGGTAGATGGCCCAGACCCACGTGAAGAACTGGTGCAACGATTAATCGAATATAAGAAATACAAAGAAGCGGCTAGTAATCTACAAGAGCTTGAAACCGATCGAGCGCAGGTATTTACAAGGCCGCCAGCAGATTTAACCGGTTTAGCGTCAGATGAACAAATGGCTTTATTTGATTTGAATGTGAATATCTATGATATGCTTGGAGCATTTCAAAAATTGATGCGCCGAAAAAAATTAAAGAAGCCTCTAAAAACGACCATTACGAGGCAAGAACGGTCAGTGAAAGATCAAATGCGGTCTGTTGTTGATTCTTTACGAATAACAGGTGGACGTGCATCATTTTTCGAGCTTTTTCCCTATGAAGATAAGCCGACTCTTATTCTGACGTTTGTATCCCTTCTTGAATTGATGAAACGTCAGGTAGTCATCGTAGAGCAAGATGGTAACTTTGAAGAATTAATGGTTACCTTACAGAAGGAGGTATGGGAAGATGACGAAAACATTGATGTTACAGAGTAGAATTGAAGCCTTATTGTTCGTTGTCGGAGATGATGGCTTAACAATTAAACAACTTTCTCAGCTGCTAGGTGAACAAGATGAGATTATCGTACAGGCGATGGATGCATTGAAAAATGCCTATGAGAAAGATATTGCTAGAGGAATAACTGTGAAAGAAATGGCAGGCGTTTATCAGCTTATTACCAAATCAGATTTAGCAGATATTATTCAAAGATTAGTAGAAAATCCAACTGCTCAATCATTATCCCAAGCTTCTCTGGAAGTATTAGCGATTGTAGCGTATAAACAACCAATTACCCGTGTAGCTATAGAAGATTTACGCGGTGTAAAATGTGAAAGACCCATTCAGACATTAGTGTCAAGAGGACTGATTAAAGAAATAGGACGTTCAGAGGGAACTGGACGTGCTATCCTGTATGGAACAACTAAAGAATTTTTACATTATTTTGGTTTAAACAGTGTAGAAGAAATGCCACCTCTTCCTGAGGAGGAGCTTGCAGAAACTGAACAAGAAACTGATTTATTTATGACTAAATTCCAAGAAGCGTTTAATGGAGCAAAGTAATGTATAAGAATAATGCATAACGACCAATATAAATCTATACTTTCCTATCATATTGAATAAGGAGTGGCTCGTTGCTTCGGTTATTTCGATTAATAATGTTGATGATCATTGTGCTAATGGTAATACTTCCGCAAACAAGCTTTGCGAGAGGAGGAAGTGGCTACGCGGTCTTAGATGGAGAAACTGGTCGTGTGTTAATAGGTTCGAATAGTGATGAACGACTGCCGATTGCTAGCTTAACGAAGATTTGGACGGCACTAGTAGCCATTGAAAATAGTGAATTGCAAGATGAAGTCGTCATTTCACCGAAAGCTGCTATGGCTGAAGGGAGTTCTATTTATTTGCAGGCAGGCGAAACGGTGACAGTAGAAACGTTATTATATGGTTTAATGCTGCGTTCTGGCAATGATGCTGCCACAGCTTTAGCAGAACATGTGGGAGGTTCTGTAGAGGGCTTTGTCAAATTAATGAATGAAAGAGCGGTAATTGCGGGTCTTACCAATACGGTTTTTATGAACCCTTCTGGCTTACATCATGAGGAGCATTTATCTTCAGCTAGAGATACTGCTGAGATGCTAAGGACGGCCTTGCAAAATAAAACATTTGAGAAAATCGCTTCAACGGTACTTTATCGAGCGAATACGATTAACGGAATGTTATGGGAAAATAAGCATCGATTATTAAGAGAGGGTTCAGGAATGGCTGCGGATATTGATGATGAGACGGAGCAACCTGTAAGTTCTTTAAAATCTGCTACTGGAACTGCCTATGCTGGCAAAACAGGTTTTACAAAGGTAGCTGGCCGTACGCTTGCAACAGCTTTTCAAAAGGACGGGCAAACCTGTATAGTCGTCACGTTAAATGCATCCGATGATTGGAATGTCCATCGAAGCTTGTCCAATAAAGTATGGCAAGATTATGATCTTGAAACAGTAGTGAAGAAGGGCAAATACAATGTTAATAAAAAGTTGGCTATTCGTTTAGAAGAGCCTGTTCGCCTACAGTTAAATAAAGAGGAAAAAGAGCAAGTACGGCAAGTTTTACACGTTTCAAGAAAACGTAAGGAAGCGGTCTTGTCAATCTTTATAGGCGAAGAACGTATTTATGCAACTCCAGTAAAAGTTGAAACAGCAGATCGTTGAAAAACGATTTGCTCTTTTTTTTACATTATTTGATTAATCAAGGGTAAATTTGGTAAAATGGTAACGAAAGAAGTCTTAATTTTCTAAAAGCGAGGGGGTGAAGTAATTGAGGAGTGCTTCTATGGAAACAAATAGTAGACAAATTCAAATTGGGATAATCATTGTATTATTTCTATCTAGTTTAATTATGCCCATCATTCTACTATATCCGATTCAAGAGATGTTATATCGACCACAAGAATTTTACTATTTTGAACCTTATTTTAATGCCTATGTTATATTTATGGCCGCTTTATTTGTCATGGCACTGATACTACTAATCAATTTTTTGATAATCCCTAAAACTAAGAAAAACAACAATATTCAACGTGGTATAGTGACTGCTTTCTTTTTAATTGCTTTAGGCTTTATCACATTAAGCTTTAATAACTATAAATTGATGGATTCAGAAGGTATCCATGTGAATCAATTATTCAGTTTAAAAGCAGATCTTGTTGGGTGGGAAGAAATAGTAAAAGTTGAGCAAGTTAATCGGGAAAAAGATGGCGTGACAAAGCCAGATCGACTGGTTTTTACGTTACAAAATGGTTCCACAATTGAAGAACCTTTGACGAGTAAAATGATGGAAGCTAAAAACCTTTTTGCTGTTGAGTTAAATCAACATGGAATAACAATTGAAAATGTATACGAATAAAAGCTGCCGTATGGTAGCTTTTTTTGTCGGTAAAATATAAGAACTACTAGATAATACAAACATTTTTTTTAGAACGATTTGCTTTTTGGTAAAAAGAGTATACTACTATTAAAGTAAAGAAAAATTATTACGAATAGTCTAACAATGAAAGTGAAATTTGTTTTTCTTTAATATTGCGTTAAAGTATGACATAATTTTCACAGATTAGCGGGAAAATTAACCCTATTCATTTGAACGAGATGGAATTTTGACGAATTTGTCAATGTGAAAGAAAACTAGAGGTGAAAAAATGGAAAGATTACAGAAAGTCATTGCCTATGCAGGGATTGCTTCAAGGCGAAAAGCAGAGCAATTAATACTAGAAGGTAAAGTAAAGGTGAACGGTACAGTCGTTCGTGAATTAGGAACAAAGGTGTCTAACTCAGATACAATTGAAGTGGAAGGCGTAAAGCTTGAAAAAGAAGATAAAGTTTATTTCTTACTTTATAAACCACGTGGAACAATTTCGGCTGTGACAGATGATAAAGGACGCAAAACTGTCACAGATTTATTTCATCATATTCCGCAACGTATTTTCCCAGTAGGTCGTCTTGATTACGATACATCTGGATTATTGCTATTAACAAATGATGGGGAATTTTCCTATATGTTGACACATCCGAAGTTTAAAATTGACAAAACGTATATCGCTCGTGTCAAAGGTGTTCCAACGGTTGAAGGACTGAAAAAGCTTCAACGTGGTATTAAACTAGAGGACGGCAAGACAGCACCAGCTAAAGTTAGTATGACATCCTTTGACGAAAAAGCAGGCAAAGCGATTTGTGAAATTACGATTCATGAAGGACGTAATCGCCAAGTTCGACGTATGTTTGAAGCAATTGGTACGCCTGTTGTCAAATTAAAACGTGAACGATTTGCTTTTTTAGATTTATTCGGCCTTGCACCTGGAGAATACCGTGAATTGTCAAAGCATGAAGTCAAGCAATTGCGCGTGTTAGCAGAAACAGGAAAACTGGACTAAAAGAATTTTGCCAAAAGAAAGTGAAGATACCCCGAAAGGTAGTAAAAACTGTTTTCACTTTCTTTGTGGTGAAATCGTTCATAAATCATTCATAATTAATAGCTAAGTGTTTTTGTATCATTTTGCTATAATAGGTGAGAATAGTACACCTATTTATATTTTAGCCAGAAGAGCTTAGCACATAGTTGACGTTAAATTTTCAAAGAAGTTTTTACATACGTAAAGACGTTTATAAAAAGAAAAAGTTCTATCTACAGTCTTCGCAATGTAAAAAGCTTCATGTCTACAATGTTTACGCAAAGTCGTAAATGATAGGGGGTTTATTAACTTGGAGAAAAAGAAAAAGCGTCTCGTACTACGGACTGTCATTTTAGCAGTATTAGCATTGGCAATCGGGTACACGGTATACGGAACAGCAACAAAGGAAAAAGTAGAGTTAGTAGCAGTTGGCTCTGAAGCACCTGACTTCACGTTAGTAGATTTAAACGGTGAAAAACATAAATTGTCGGATTATAAAGGACAAGGGGTATTTTTGAATTTCTGGGGAACTTGGTGTAAGCCTTGTGAGAAAGAAATGCCTGCGATGGACAGACAGTATCAGATCTTTAAAGATCAAGGTGTACAAACATTAGCAGTAAATATTGCCCAAACTGATTTTGAAGTGCAGAATTTTGTCGATCGATATGAATTGAAATTCCCAGTAGTCATCGATAAAACAAAAAGTGTTATGACAGCTTATAACGTAGGTCAATTACCTGCTACAGTGTTAATTGATCCAGAAGGCAAAGTGGCAAAAATTATTACTGGTGAAATGACAGATGCAAATATTGCTTCGTACATGGAATTAGTGAAGCCGAAATAAGGAGTTAATGACGATGGAAAAAATCATTTGTGCTTGTGGTCATAGTAACCCTTACGGCACGAAGCTCTGTGAGAAATGTGGTCGTCCTTTAACCGAAGAAGAGAAACAAAATAAAGTGGTCGATATGCGTTACGATGGTACTGCAATTCGTTCTAAGACTTATAACAAATCAATTATCGACAAAATTTGGAACTTCTTCTCTAGTGTTAAAGTTGGTATATCTCTTATTATTATCACATTGATTGCCGCTTCAATCGGAACATTACTACCACAAGAGTTTTACGTAAAAGCCTCTGATATAGAGAAGGGAGCCTATTACGCTGACGTATATGGTACGTTCGGTAAAATTTATTACACATTAGGACTCTCAGATTTATATAGTTCTTGGTGGTTCCAAATTTTAGTTGGCATGCTGGCAGTGTCAATTATTGTGGCGAGTCTGGATCGAGGAATCCCGCTCTATAAATCACTGAAGAATCAACGTGTTAAAAGACATGAAAGCTTCATGAAGCGTCAGCGTATTGTTGGGGAAGGCCAAGTAACGGCTAACGTAGAAGAGACGCTTGATAAAGTAGCTAAAAAAATGACTGAGATGAGATATTCTGTTCGTCGTGATGGTAGCGCTCTCTTAGCTGAAAAAGGACGTTTTTCTCGTTACGGTCCGTACATAAACCATGTTGGTCTTATTATCTTTTTAGGTGGGGTTATGCTTCGTCTTGTCCCAGGCTTCTATGTGGATGAATCGATATGGGTTCGCGAGGGAGAAACACGTGCTATTACGGGTATGGACGGTTATTTTATTGAAAACAAAGATTTTGTTTTAGAAACACATGATAATGAAGCTCAAGGAGAACAAATAAAACAGGGTGTTAATGTTGTAGCTAAAAATTTCCAGACTGACATTACGCTCTACAAGCAGCCTAAAGATGCAATACCAGGTGATACGGAAAATCTAGAAAAAGTAAAAGATTATTCTATTCGTGTCAATCACCCATTAAAAGAAGATGGTTTTGCTCTTTATCAAATGGATTATCGTCTTAATGAATTAAAGAAAATGAAATTTGACTTAATCAATAAGGAAAGTGAAAAATCTCTTGGTACACTGGAGATTGATTTAACAAATCCTAAAAAAGATTATGATTTAGGCAATGGTTCTTCCGTGCAAATTCTAGTCTATACACCGGATTTTGATGGCTTTGAAAATGGAGAACCACAAACAAAAACATCTATACCAAATAATCCAGCATTTTTATTTAAAATGACTACGCCAGAAACACCAGAAGGCGAAGTAAGCTTTGTGGAAATTATGCAACCTCCACTAGAGCCACTGGGTGAAAATCAATACAGAATGAAGTTTGCTGGAGCAGAGATGCGTGATATGTCTGGTATTACGGTCCGTAAAGATACTACGATTCCTCTTTTATTTGTTGGTGGAGTTATCTTTATGATTGGCGTTGTGATTGGATCTTACTGGAATCACCGTCGTTTATGGCTTCAAATTGAGCCGGATGGCCGTGTCTTAATGGCTGCCCATGTTAATAAAAATATGTTCAGTATGAAAAAGGATTTAGATGCTGTTACAGCATTTGCTGCATTGCCTCCATACGAAGATCAGTTAGAGAAAGAAGAGGCTGGCGAAGAGTCCACGGATGGTGGCATAAATGAAAAGGAAGGTGACAACACCTTATGAGTTTGATTGACATAAGTGGAAACTTATTATTTGTAGCATTTATTGCTTATTTAGTTGCGACATTATTATTTGGTGGATCAATTAAACAAGCTAATGCTACGGGTAATAATACTGGTAAATGGGGCCAGCTTGCCATTGTGGTAACCATTATTGGATTCCTATCACAGCTTGGCTATTTTATTACTCGATGGATTTATACAGGACATGCGCCAGTAAGTAATATGTTTGAATTTACGACTGCTTTTGGGATGTTCATTGTTGGTGCGTTTATCTTAATTTACTTTATTTATCGTTTGACTGCGCTTGGATTAGTAGCATTACCTGTAGCACTATTAATCATCGCTTATGCTTCGATGTTCCCGAAAGAAGTAAGTCCATTAGTGCCTTCTTTACAGAGTTATTGGTTAACGATCCACGTTATTACAGCAGCATTAGGGCAATCTATTTTAGCTATCAGTGCTGTGGCAGGGCTTATTTATTTATTAAAAGCAGTAGATTTAACGAAGCCTTCTAAACAACGTTTTTGGTTAGAAGCTGTAATGTACTGTCTAGTAATAGTTATTGGTTTTGTCACAGTGACTTCTACATTTGGAGCAATGGATTATGAATCTAGCTACAATTATGTGGATAAAGAAGGAACTACTCGTAAAATTATTTACAATCTACCACCAATTTTCGGTATGAATGAGTATGAAGTGGTTGAAGAACATGGCATGTCACCGTTAGTAGAAATGCCAGCATTAATTAATGCGAAAAAATTAACAACTGTCGCTTGGTCATTATTAGTAGGGTCTGTTTTGTATTTATTGATTCGCTTAATTGCACGCCGTCGAATTAGTGCCATTTTCCAACCACTTGTAAAGCGTGTCAACTTACAATTACTTGATGAAATTGGTTATCGTTCAGTGCTAATTGGTTTCCCTGTATTCTCTCTAGGCGCTTTAATCTTTGCGATGATTTGGGCGCAAATTGCTTGGAGTCGCTTCTGGGGTTGGGATCCAAAAGAAGTATGGGCTCTTATTACATGGTTATTCTATGCGGCATTCCTACATTTACGTTTATCAAAAGGCTGGGAAGGTCAAAAATCTGCTTGGTTAGCATTAATTGGTTTTGGCATTATTTTATTTAACCTAATTGCTGTTAACTTAATTCTTGCGGGTTTACACTCCTACGCATAACCTGTGAAACAACAAGCCTTTTCGCTGTAGCGAAGAGGCTTTCTTTTCTTTTCAATATGTGTCACACCATGTACAATAGAAGTTAGAGAAAGATTGGAAGAGAGGGATCGTGAAAGTGTCAGAAAATATTTCAGTATTAGTAGTAGATGACGAGGATCGTATTCGCCGCTTATTAAAAATGTATCTAGAGCGAGAAGGATACCTTGTTGACGAAGCAGAAAATGGTGAACAAGCGATCGAAAAATCTTTAGAAAAAGAGTATCACTGTATTTTACTTGATATTATGATGCCTGAAAAAGATGGTCTAGAAGTGTGTGCAGAAATTCGAGAACGAGCAGCAACACCGATAATTTTATTAACTGCTAAAGGCGAGGAAGCTAACCGTGTTCAAGGCTTCGAACTTGGAGCAGATGACTATATTGTAAAACCATTTAGTCCTCGTGAGGTCGTGTTACGTGTGAAGGCTATTTTACGTCGTTCACAGGCATTCTCACCAACGACAAATGCATCCTCTTCAAAAGATTTAGTGGTGTTCCAGCATCTGATGATCGATCATGATGCACATCGTGTAACAGCAGAGGGCATTGAGGTTAATTTAACACCAAAAGAGTATGAATTACTTTACTTCTTAGCGAAATCGCCAGACAAAGTATTTGACCGTGAACAACTACTAAAAGAGGTATGGCATTACGATTTCTTTGGAGATTTACGTACAGTTGACACACACGTAAAACGTTTACGGGAAAAGCTCAATCGTGTTTCTGAAAACGCTGCTAAAATGATCGTGACGGTTTGGGGCGTTGGTTACAAATTTGAGGTTGTCAATGAATAGAATATGGAATAGTGTTGTCGGGAAGCTATGGGTAACCATATTGCTTCTCGTTTCATTTGTATTATTTGTTTTCACGGTATTAATGCTTGAATTTCTTCAAAACTACCACATGCAGCAAGCGGAAATATCTTTACGTCAAACCGCTGCAACTGTGGCAAGTATAGTGGATGACAATGAAACAGCTGAATCAACTTCGGAATTATTAAAAGATATTTTACCTAAAGGCACCAATGCACTCATCGCTATAAGCCATGTCGAGGTATCCTTTGCGATGCAAGAGGGTGTAAATAAAAAGGAAATACAAGATACCATTTTAGCGAATAAATCTTTTCGTGAAGTTTTTCAATCAGATGAACCGATTACAGAAGAAATGATGATGCCCTCTTCTACAGATCCAGAAAAAATGGAATCCTATGTTGTGCTTGGTTTCCCGTTGAATGTAGAAAATGCTGTACATGGAGCAGTTTTCATCTATCAAAGCCCCGATGCACTACATAAAACGTCCAAGGAAACGACGAAAATTGTCTTTTTAGCAGCCTTTATTGCTTTTGTCTTGACGACATTTTTTGCGTTCTTCCTCTCTTCACGTATTACTTCACCACTCAGAAAAATGCGTGAGTTGGCATTTGAAATTGCAAAGGGAAATTTTGAAGCGAAAATGCCCACGACTCAAAATGATGAAATTGGACAGCTTGCGGTTGCCTTCAACCAAATGGGACGTCAATTAAAGCATAATTTAGAAGTCATCAATCAAGAAAATGAGCAATTATCAAATATTTTGACGTCTATGACAGATGCAGTGATTACGTTTAATCGTGACCGTACAATATTATTAAGTAATCCACCTGCGGAACGTCTGATGCAAAAATGGTTTGTGAACAAAGGTTCACAAAGTGCTAAACCAATCCCGCCAGAGCTGTATCATATGCTAGACCATGTGCTGATGTTTGAGGATAAACTAGAAGAGGAAATTGAAATGGATGGCAATTACTATACATTTACCATTAGTCCTCTTTATAGTGGAGAAATCATACGTGGTGCTGTCGCCGTTATTCGTGATATGACTGAACAACATCGCCTAGAAAAACTTAGATCCGATTTTATTGCGAACGTCTCTCATGAATTGCGTACGCCTATCTCAATGCTTCAAGGCTATTCAGAAGCATTGATGGATGATGATTTTATTCAAGATCAAGAAGAGCGTAATGAAATTACAAAAATTATTTATGATGAGTCAAAACGAATGGGACGCCTTGTCACGGATTTATTAGATTTGGCACGCATGGAATCAGGACATATGACGCTCTATAAAGATGAATTACCGATTAATTCTACGTTCGAACGTATTACCCAAAAATTTGCACAGGTTGCGAAGGAAAAACATGTTGGACTAATATTTGATAGTGAATTTAATGACGATGCCATGATTAATATAGATGAGGATCGTATCGAACAAGTACTTACAAATTTAGTCGATAATGCACTAAGACATACAGACGAGGGATCTGTCACTGTAAAAGTGGAGCAAGAGCCAACATTTGCTAAAATTTCGGTTCAAGATACAGGACATGGCATTCCTCAAGATGATTTACCTTATGTCTTTGAACGCTTTTATAAAGCAGATAAGGCACGTACTCGATCCAAGGGTGGTACGGGTCTTGGCTTAGCCATTGCTCGAAATATTGTGAAAGCACATTCAGGAAACATTATGGTGGATAGTGTGCTTAAGGAAGGTACTACCTTCACGTTTTATTTACCGTTCGATTAATAACATAGATTGTTATTAATTGGCTGTAACTTCTATGAATGTAAGACGACAAATAATATAGAACGGGGGTGGAGTGCATTGAATGACTCCGTGTTCCATCGACTATACGATGAATATCATCAAGACGTGTTCCAGTTTCTAATCTATCTTGTAAAAAACCGTACACTTGCTGAAGATTTAGCGCATGAAGTTTATGTAAGAGTATTGCGCTCATATGATCAATTTGCAGGCAATAGTAGTGAGAAAACATGGCTTTTTGCAATAGCCAAAAATGTTGCGATTGATCATTTTAGAAAGCAAGCTGTGCGCCAAAAGCATTCACTTGATTTCTTTGACTGGGAAACGGAACAGCTCCATTCAACCACACCATCACCGGAAGATATGCTACAAGCCAGTGATGAATTTATGCAAGTAGAGTCAGCACTAGAAAACTGTACTGGCGATCAAAAAATGGTCATCATTATGCGCTATTTCCAGGACTTATCAATTGCGGAAACAGCGCAAATACTCGATTGGACAGAAGCAAAGGTAAAAACAACCCAGCATCGAGCCATTAAATTTTTAAGGCAACAGCTACAGCCGATCAGAGAACAGGAGGCGAAACGGCAATGACACATAAGCCATTTGATGATGAGCAGCTTGAACATGTACTGAACAATGCCCCTAAGCTTTCTGACCACCGTTCGAAAGAAGACATATTAAATCGGTTAATGGCAGATGCTCGCTTGCAGGATAATATCCACCTTCAAAAAGCTATACAACAACCTATAGAAGATGAACAAACTAAGCAGGAAGTTCCTATCGTTAAAGAACCTGCGACAAAATCAAAATTACGTAATATGCAGATTTTTATGAGTGTTGCCGCAGTTTTTGTGCTAACGATACTGGTTGGCTCAATGTTGAAGAACAATCAAGTTGAGCAGAAAGATCAACCAAGTACAGCCGAAACGGCTCAGTATTCTACCATGCAGGAAGATCGTGCTGCAAAGGAAGCGGCCACTCAAGATGAAATGCTCGATTCAAAAAGTATAGTTGCAGAGCATGAACGCATTTTATCCCTACGCACATCTGTTTATGAGGAAGATGTAAAAGATGCTGTCGTATTCCGTATTGGTTTGGCGGGGCGTGATGCGGAAAGTGTCCCAATGACGTATGTCATCCCAAATGAACGTGTAGCTACTGATTTTGGAGGAGAGAAGCCTTCTACCCTTCAGATGTATGAAAAATATGCGCCTCAAATTGACGAAGAGGCAAAAGGGTTTACAGAGTATCATCCTTATATAGGTGAGCTGAAGGAGAAGGATGATAAGCTTATCCATGTCTTGCCAAAGGAAAATGACTATGATGTAGCATCTGCTACAGTCAACGAATACAAAGGAACTTTGGAAGATACATTCTCGGGCTCTGAATATACCGAAGTGGAAATTCAAAATGAAGATGGAACACCCTATGCGTTTTCTCAAGAAGGTGAGCCAAGTCAAGCGATGTCCTTAACAAATGCAAAGAATTATAATTATTATCTGTACCAAGATACTAATGGCGCAGAATATTTATCAGCAGATTTCCGTCAAACTTTTGCGACAGTCACAGAAGCGCTTACACAGATGAAAAATCAAAATGATGATGTTTATTTGTCCGTAGTGCCTGAAAATGTGACTTACACAGTCAAAGAACAAGCGGAAGGTGTCGTTGTTACTTTTGATATTCCGCTTGATTTAACATCAATGGAACCAGTTCGAGCAACTCAATTAGTTGAGGCTATGATGCTGACTGCTGCTAGTTTTAATCAACAGCTCCTCTTAGATAATGTTGTGCAAGAAAGCTGGGAAGGATTCGATTTGCGAGGTTATTTACCAAAGCCAGTGGGGCCAAATAAGCAATATATGCCATAGCTGAAGAAAGAAAAACAAATGAGGCATTCCTGCATTGCAGGGAGGCCTTTTCTATACACAAAGCATACAAATCTAATCGGATTTTTTTGAGCAGAACTATTTACTTTTACTTAATATTTCTTTATAGTAAGGCTGTAGAATAAAATAATATGATTCATCTTCGGGGCAGGGTGAAAATCCCGACCGGCGGTAATAGAGTCGTAAATCGTTAGTGAATACATTCCTTCATTAGCTCGTGAGATTTATGTAAAACTCTTCAGCCCGCGACCTGTGCAAAATTTTGCATGGCTGACTTGGTGGAATTCCAAGGCCGACAGTTAAAGTCTGGATGGGAGAAGATGAAGGTACGATCGTCATTCATTGTCATGAAATGAACTATGACCGAGCGCTTTTTTTGTATGGTTTATTCAACAGTGCTCAAAAATAGTTAATGAGGACGCTTATTCGTCATGCCTTTCTCCCTTGTGCTTTTTTAGATGCATAAGGGTTTTTTCATGTAACAATCGAAAGATCGTCACCTTTCTTCTTGCGAGATTGAATCAGCAAAGAGGAGAGAGTTTTCTATGAAGAAAAATGTCAAACTTCAATCGTTTATTACGATTGGCATGCTGAGCAGTATTTCGTTTTTATTAATGCTTTTTAATTTCCCAATTCCGCCATTCCCAGCATTTTTGGAAGTGGACTTCAGTGATATGCCTGCCTTACTAGCAGCAATCACGATGGGACCTGTAGCTGGTATTTTAGTAGAATTGTTTAAAAATGTATTGGATTGGATTTTCTCAGGAACGCCAACAGGTGTTCCAGTAGGGCATATGGCAAACTTTGTAACAGGTATTTTATTTATCTTGCCAGTAAGCTTTATTTTTAATCGTTTTAAAACGATTGCTGGTCTTGTTGGAGGTTTAGCAATAGGAACAGTTGTTATGGCAGTAGGGATGAGTGTTTTAAACTATGCTGTGTTTTTACCAATGTACACTTACTTCTTGGGAATGGAGCCTGTTGTAGGTGATTCACTTTATAAAATGATTGTCGCTGGGATTTTACCATTTAATATTGTAAAAGGAATTTTATTAACGGGTATTATGGCGTTATTATTTACAACAATGCGTAAATGGATTGACCGCCAGCGTTCTATGTATATAGCAAAATAAATTATGATGAACCTCGAGTGTATAAACTCGAGGTTTTTTGTGGGATAAAATGTAGGAGAAAAATAGAAAAAAGTAATGTATTGGTGAAATGTAACTAGTTCTTTATTCGTAAGACCTAGGCGAGAGCTGTGTTTTCATGTAGAATTAGAGAAGAGTTTAGAATGTTTGAGGAGTTTGAAGAGATGAGTGGAAAAAAAGGACAGTGGTCGAGTAAGTTAGGATTTATTTTAGCATCAGCTGGTGCTGCGATTGGACTAGGGGCGATTTGGAAACTCCCTTATGTAACAGGGCAAAGTGGTGGAGGAGCGTTTTTCTTAATCTTTGTGCTATTTACATTGTTAATTGGGCTCCCAATGCTATTGTCAGAGTATATTTTAGGACGGGGTACACAGTCGGAGGCAATCACCGCCTATAAAAAAATCGCTCCCACGAAACAAGGGTGGGCATGGATTGGCCGAATGGGTGTGCTCGGTTGTTTTTTGTTACTAACTTTTTATAGTGTAGTTGGGGGCTGGATTTTTATTTATAGTGGGCTAGGAGTAGCGGGGGCTGTAATTGATCCAGCTATTGATCCGGCAGAACTGTTTGGAAAAATTATTGGTACACCTTGGATCACACTAGCTGGTTTGGCTTTGTTTACATTAGCAAACGTACTTGTTATTTCTTTAGGTGTACAAAATGGTATTGAGAAGGCGAATAAATGGATGATGCCATTGCTCTTTGTTATGTTCATTGTCCTAGTGATACGTGCTGTCACATTAGATGGTGCAATGGAAGGTGTAAAATTCTTTTTATGGCCTGATTTCTCAAATATTACCGGAAAAGCATTATTAGAAGCTTTAGGGCAATCTTTTTTTGGTTTAGCAGTAGGGTTTTCTTGTCTTGTTACATATAGTTCTTATCTAAAAAAAGATGTGAGCCTACCGAATTCAGCAGGCTCTGTGGTAATGCTAACGGTGCTTGTCTCATTTTTAGCTGGACTAGCTATTTTCCCGGTCGTATTTGCCTTTGATTTAGAGCCGGCTGCTGGGCCAGGCTTGTTGTTTATGGTGCTGCCAACAGCATTTAGTCAAATGCCATTTGGGGAAGTATTTTTAGCGATGTTTTTATTGTTATTCTTATTTGCCACATTAACGTCGTCGTTTAGTTTGTATGAGATTATTGTAGCGGCATTTATGGAAAATAGTCAGAAATCTCGTCGGGTTTGGACTTCTTGGCTGGGTGTAGTCGTTTTTCTTGCAGCCATACCAGCGTCCCTTTCCTCTAGCTTATTAGCCGATGTATCCATTTTTGGAAAGAATATTTTTGATGCAACTGATTTTTTAGTATCAAATTTAATGTTACCACTGGGGAATTTGTTAATTGCCATCTTTATTGCACATGTAGTGGATAAGGAATTTGTTAGGAAAGAACTGCTAATTGGTAGTCAAATGGGTCAGAGGTTTTATGCAGCATACAGGATATTAATGTTGATTGTTGTTCCGGTCGTGATTCTTGTTGTGTTTGTTAATATGTTATTACAATATTAAAATATATAAGGTGTATCCATTGAGTAATGGGTACGCCTTTTTTATGTATCGAAAATCAAGATGAATATATTCTAAAAAAACGATGTTATAAAACATAACATTCGTATTGCGTAATATACAAAATTAATGTATTTTAAAAACAGCTATATAAAATGATGTTAACTAAAATTACATTGGAGTGGTGAAAAATGAAACATTATACAAAAGAAGGAATTATACGCAGGGTAAAAGAAGAAAATGTGAAGTTTATTCGCCTACAATTTACGGATATATTAGGAACAATTAAAAATGTAGAGATACCTGTGAGTCAATTAGAAAAGGCATTAGACAATAAAGTTATGTTTGATGGCTCTTCGATTGAGGGGTTTGTGCGGATAGAAGAATCAGATATGTATTTAAAGCCAGATTTTGATACATTCGTGATATTTCCTTGGACAGCTGAAAAAGGGAAGGTCGCCCGCTTAATTTGCGATATTGCTAGACCAGATGGTACACCCTTTGAAGGAGACCCTCGCTCAAATTTGAAGCGTGTTTTAAAGGAAATGGAGGAGTTGGGCTTTACTTCCTTTAACTTGGGGCCAGAGCCAGAATTTTTTCTTTTCAAGCTGGATGAAAAGGGGCACCCAACACTTGAACTAAATGATAGCGGGGGATATTTCGATTTAGCGCCAACAGATTTGGGGGAGAACTGTCGTCGTGATATTGTATTAGAACTAGAGGGGATGGGCTTTGAAATTGAAGCCTCACACCATGAAGTAGCACCAGGTCAACATGAAATTGATTTTAAATATGCCAGTGCCATTGAGGCATGTGACAATATTCAAACGTTTAAGTTAGTCGTAAAAACCATCGCTGCGCAACATGGGTTACACGCAACTTTTATGCCCAAACCACTATTTGGGGTTAACGGCTCTGGCATGCATTTTAATTTATCTTTATTTGAAGGGGATAAAAATGCTTTTTATGACGAACACGCAGATCTTCAATTAAGTGCAACAGCTCGTAGATTTATGGCAGGAGTCATCCAGCATGTACATGGTTTTACGGCTATCACCAATCCACTTGTCAATTCTTATAAACGATTAGTACCTGGTTATGAGGCTCCTTGCTATGTTGCGTGGTCTGCTCAAAACCGTTCACCGCTAATTCGTATACCAGCAGCTCGTGGACTATCCACACGAATTGAATTACGTTCAGTTGATCCAGCTGCCAATCCTTATTTAGCAATGGCTGTGATCCTGGCATCTGGACTTGATGGCATACGTAAAGATTTAACGCCCCCTGAAGCGGTAAATCGAAATATTTATAAAATGACAGGCGCAGAGCGAGAGTTAAACGGCATTGAAAGCTTACCGTCTTCCTTAGAAAATGCGCTAATTGAATTAGAGATGGATACGGTAGTACGAGACGCACTAGGTAATCATATTTACGAAAAGTTTAACGCTGCCAAAGAAATAGAGTGGAATAAATATCGCACACGGGTCCATAACTGGGAGCGTGAGGAATATTTAACGATGTACTAAAAAATGTTGGGGCTATTTGGCTCCAATATTTTTTTACTGACTTTGATTTCCTTTTGATCTATCATTAGAGAAAAGGAGTGTGGGCAATGACACAAACGACTCAAGTTGTGACAATTCAAAACAATGATATTGTGCAATTTGAACATGATATTAATCGGGCTTTATTAGATT
>Ga0213828_1001662_pt1 | contig 17689 bp, 19 predicted proteins | sample MC6MC0897MG_FD_180664 | JGI IMG/M metagenome (GOLD analysis project Ga0213828, IMG submission 180664) | Enriched soil aggregate microbial communities from Iowa State University, Ames, United States - MC6-MC0897-MG | ecosystem: Environmental > Terrestrial > Soil > Unclassified | place: USA: Iowa... | reverse complement strand
AGAAGTGGCTGCCGTACCGATTGGTGCGACAGCCACTTTTTTACTCAATTCCATTGCTCCGACAACAAGAACTCACGTATATTCATATGTTTCATACCGTCTCTGCTCATATCAAAGTCATCATATGACACAACATACTTGGGATAATTATCCTTAATTGTATCATATGCTCCGAATTCTCGATTAATTGTTTCCTCCGATGCAAGAAGATATGCCACCTGAACATATAGTTTTTGATTTTGCTTTTCAGCAATAAAATCAATCTCCTTCTCTCCTGCTTTTCCAACTGTGACCTTATACCCTCGCCGCAAGAGTTCCACATACACAATATTTTCAAAAATGAGATTAATATCCTTCATATTCCCGCCAAAAACAGCCTCTCTAATTCCGTGATCAGCAATGTAGTATTTCTCATTGACAGTGAGAATCTTCTTTCCCTGTAGATCCTGCCTTCGGACACGGTGGAACAGAAAAGCATCCTCGCAAGCCTTAATGTAATTCAAGATCGTTTCCGGCGCAACAGTGCGTCCTTCACTTTTAAGATATTTTGAAATTGCTGTTGCCGAGAAAGTAGTCCCTACATTAGCCGTAATATATGCGATGATACGTTCCAGCAGATCAACATCCCGAATGCTGTTGCGTTTTACAACATCTTTTAGGACAACGGAGTTGTAGAGATCTTGCAAGTACTGACGGCTCGGCTGCTCAGCATACCGGAGGTTACTCAAATACGGCATCCCACCGTCAGTTAAATACCGGGTAAACATCACTCTCGAATCGGCATCAGGATAAACAGTATGGTACAGTTCTGAAAACTCTCCGAAAGAGAAGGGATAAATCACAAACTCTACATACCTCCCCGCAAGGTATGTGGCCAACTCTCCAGAAAGCAGCTTGGCATTTGAGCCAGTGATATAGATATCGCAGTCAAATTCAACCCGAAATGAATTGATGCACTTTTCCCATCCAACGACCTCCTGAATCTCATCAAAAAACAGATATGTCTTTCCAGATATGTTATTAATCCGACGAGTGATTTCCTCGTGCAATGTCTCTGCAAAACAAAGATGAGCGTTGCTCATATTCTCAAAATTGATAGAAATAAATTGATTTTTATTAATACCAGAGGCAACCAGTTCTCGCTGAATCAAATCCAGCATTACGGATTTTCCGCTGCGGCGGATTCCAGTTAAAACTTTAATAAGTTCATTTCCGAAAAAAGGACGGATGCGGCTCATATATAACTCACGATTAATCATAAATTAATGACCTCCTTTGCCTTATTTGGCACTTATTTTATCACAGTCGCACCTTTAGTTCAAGCAATTTTATTAATTTTCAAAAGATACAACTGATAAAGCTTATATTTCTACAATATTCAACATCATAAACCAAAATCAACATGTAGTGAAGCTTTTAAGATTTTCAGCGAACAGATAAATGGAGAGGGTGCCCCTCAAGTCATTTCATGACTTTTGGGGCACCCTCTCCATTTATCTGTTCATTATAATTATATTACAATGTAGCTGCACTATCTTCATCTACAGGCAAATCATACACTTTCACGTCAAGCTCTGATGTCAGCCTTGCTGTTACAAGGCCGGCCAGCATAGCATCGTTCACATTCAAAGCGGTCCGCCCCATATCAATTAAAGGTTCCACAGATATTAACAGTCCGGCCAGGCCAACAGGCAGATTCATGGCGGATAAAACCATCAAAGCAGCAAATGTCGCACCGCCGCCAACCCCGGCAATACCAAAGGAGCTGATTGCAACGATAATAGACAGTTTTGCAATGAAACCAATACTCATAGGGTTAATACCCACCGCAGGGGCGATCATGACAGCAAGCATAGCGGGATAAACACCTGCACAGCCATTCTGCCCGATTGTTGTTCCGAAAGATGCGGCAAAATTGGCAATACTTTCAGGAATGCCAAGCTTCTTAGTCTGCATTTCAATCGTTAAGGGCAGCGTACCCGCACTGGATCTTGACGTAAAAGCAATGGTAAGCGTTGGGAAGGCCTTCTTGAAGTATGTTGCTGGATTTAATTTCATCAACAGGATAATTAAAAAATGTATGGCAAACATCACAATCAATGCAACATAATTTGCAATAACAAACTTAGACAAGGCAATAATGCCTGCTATGTTCGTTGTCGCAATTGTCTTTGTCATAAGTCCCAGAATGCCATACGGCGTTAATCTCAGTATAAAAGTAACCATCCGCATAACTACAGCATAAAGGGAATTGATGATTTTCTGGAACGTTTCAGCTTCTTCCGGTTTTTTCTTTTGTATTCCCAATGCGGATATGCCAAGAAATGCGGAAAAGATAACCACTGCTATGGTAGAGGTAGCCCTGTCGCCGGTCATATCCTGGAAGGGATTTTGGGGGATAAAATTCAAAATCTGCTGCGGTATCGTCTGATCCTGGACAGTTGAAACTTTTCCTTCAAGATACTCGGCCCGGTCTGTCTCCGCCTGGCCCACGGTTATTTCTTCCGCTGTAAGATGAAAGGTATTTGCCGTCGCAATTCCCACCAATGCGGAAATGAACACAGTCAGCAGTAAGGTTACCAGCACATATGTACTGATTTTCCCCAAGCTTGTATGGGACTTTAAATTAACGATGGCCGATATAATGGAGACCATAATGAGGGGAATCACAATCATTTTCAAAAGATTCACATAACCAGTACCGATAATAGAGATCCAATCCAACGAAGTTTTCAGTACTGGGCTGTCAGATGCAAAAGCAAGCTGCATGACACTGCCTATAACAATTCCCATAAGCAGAGCAGAAAATACTCTCTTGGCAAACGATATATGCTTCTTCTGCATATAGTAAAGAATTCCGACCAGCACAAGAATTACGGCGATTATAACCAAAGTCCATAACAAATCCATACATTTTCCTCCTTAAAAACCACACATATTGAACACTGCAGTATCAGACATTTGTTTGCATAGTGACGGGGAGTGATTGTGAAACTACTGAAATCTTTCATAGAGCGATGATCTACGGCGGCTTTGGAACTGTTACGGCATCAGATATTCCTTTACCCATATGCCCCCGGATTGATAAAGTATATTCACGAAGAATAACCTTAATGATACCGTTTACGAATGACTTCAACCGATCTTACCCTATATAACATATATGTTTAGTATGTTAACATTATGTGGGAAATTTGTCAATTAATTTTAATTGATTTTAAGCCATTGCGGAGGCGCAAAAAACGGAGTGCATCTTACATATGCACTCCGTTTTCCTGTCAGATACCGGTATAACTTCTGCCGGACTATCTGACATATGCTTGATTATAAAAAGGACAGCGTCCTATATGACTCCATGCAATTCATATAATATCAATACTCGCCGCCAATATAAAAACATTCCGAATAATTCTGATAGATTTTCTCACATCAATGGCAATTCCAAAACATTCCGATATTAGACAGTCCGCCCATCCTTCAAAGCTTTACTTCTGCATCATAATTCTCATGCAACAACTCCATATACACGGCGCCCAATCCAAATGATTCTTCCGGTTTCTAATTCCTCTTTAAAAAACGCCAGTGTGAAAATAAGGTATGTGAATAAGGCCACCAGTACAATCATTGATAAAAAGTAAACCATTACTTTATAAATGCGCATTATTTCTCCCTTAAAAAAGTTGAAACTTACAAATCTTCAAAACTATTATTTTTAGTTTTAGCAGTCATTTCTTCCAACATACGCATCAGTTCTAAAGCGCTTCGAAAATTCACATATTTTTTCTTCGTCAGCCTTCCAATCACTCTTCCCTGCATGCTGGCATTCTGGCGAAACTCTATCTTGACTATCAATGTTTCTTTAGCCAGATGAGCCCTGGAACCTAAGGTCTTACTATCCTGCAGCTGAATCTTTGCCTTTACTGGCAGTCTGTTTCTCCCTTGGGTCCTGTATGTATATTCTTCAGCCATTATTCTATTAAGAAACCTTGGATTCGTGGTTGGTTGGGGGGTCCCAATCCAGTTGCATATTTCATCCAATTTAAGAATCAAATCGCCTACTCCGGAGAACCGGACAGGTTCATCGATGTAGCAGTTTAAAATTTCACCATATAAATTCCCATCTTTTTCTTCATGAAAACAAATAAGCATCGTACTGATGCGGTCTGTTTCAGTCAAGCCTTGACAGACGTTTCTTATTTCATCGCTATATATCATTTGTATCTTACCCTCTTTTTATATCATAGTTTATCAAGTTTTGACTACTATATTATTTTTACATTAAAATAATATAAGACTTTTTTGCTTTAAACTGTCCTTAACCTGCACTTTTTTGTTCCAAATTTGAAAATAATATCTGCAGGCATGAAAAAAGCCGCAGCTTAAAACTGCGGCCAGATTATAGACAAACTATTTTCTAATTTCACTTTATACATAACTTGAACTTTTATTCAAACAAAAGCCGTGACCTTTAGAATTTCTTTCGATAGGGTATTCGCTTTACCTATTGTCTATCGCATGGGACTTTTTATTTGATTGTACCTACAATCTTTACGTTCCCGCCATCTTTAAACACACCGGAACAATTATACTGCCAAATTCCTTTTTCCAAAGCTATCTCTTTTGTTATGTTAGAGGAACCGATTGTAATGTGCTGTTCTTTACCGTTAGGGTCAAATAAGAATAAATCTACCGACCCACCTTTAAGATCCGAGGTAATATTTAAGGTTAATGTTTGATTATTTTCCGCTTGGAATGAGCCAGATTTAGCTATGTTTGTCTGGTTGGCATTATTGGTTAAATTCATAACGACATTCCCCTCGGAAATGATGTCGCCAATAACTTTTTGCGAACTGTTGTTACCGGGAATTAAATCAATCGTATCTTTTACGCCGTCATAATTAACGGTATATCCGAGCATTTCAAGTAATTCATTTGCCGGCACATACAAGCTCGCGTTTTGCTCATTATCCATTGTAACCCAAATTAATGACTGACTAAGCGGCAAAGAATCCCCGTTAATCGTAGCTTTCGTATTGCTCAAAATCGCGGACTTAATGCCCGTTGCCGCAAATACCGTCGTTATCCCCAACGTTCCAATGATTATTCCCGCTACTAAACTTTTTACATCAAACTTTTTCATTTATATCCCTCCATTTTTAAGATTTGAAGTGCTGTGAGCCGGCCACAACCGCCACCCTGGCAGCGTGGTTTTACTCATAGCCCCTGGCAGAACCCAGACAAATTCCGATTTAAATATATATATCACAGGAGCAAGTAAAAAGTAGTATTGAATCTTTATGATTGAGTTAATACTCAATACTGCTTTATAAAATTGACTTTGTCTACAGTCTGGCCGCAGCTTTAAACTGCGGCCTTTACTTCTTTGCTATATATATTGTTGCTATATTATCTTTATTTATCAGTTGATAAATACATCCGTCTTAATCACACGTGCAAAAAGGCCATCCAATGAAGCCATAAAAACATTATGAACGGTTTCGGCGGGTATCGTTTGCTTATTATATATCAGGTCTTTCGTGGCACAGGCATCTTCCAGCAATGTAACCTTTAATCCAAAGTCCATACAAGCTCTTGTAGTCGTATCAACGCACATATGGCTCATCATTCCGCATATGACAAGCTCTGATATTCCCTTTTCCTGTAAAACAGAAGAAAGATTTGTATTCAGAAAGCTGTTTGGTGCATGTTTTACGATTAGCGTTTCATGTTCTAATGGAGTCAGATTCTTGTGAATCAAAACTCCAGCCGTGTCCGGGAGAAAAAAGGTTGCTCCGGAACGAGTATTTATATGCTGCACATGAATCACAGGCAGGCCGCTTTCCCGAAAAAGCTTTAACACTTTTTCTATATTCATTAGTGCTTTGTATGAATTATATAGCTCTGATTTACCACCTTCAAAGTAGTCGTTCTGAACATCAATAATTAGTAATGCTTTCTTCAATGAAATCATCTCCTCCTAACATTCAGGCTTACCATTATGCTGCCAAGGCTCTAAGCCAACAATAATAGATTGCCTCATAAGATAATTGCCGCAACTAAGCCCTGTCCTGAATAACGGAAAATACCAGGGCTGTGTAATCATAGTTTTACTTTCTTATTTTCTCGCCTGTTCCTATTAGAAACGGTATATTTTCCGCCTATGATTACATTGCAGGCTCTTGATTTTGATTTACAGAAATGTTATAATGAATACACCAAAGGAACAACCGCCCCAATACAAGGGGTTGGCCAATATGAAGATAGAAATCCACCCTCGAACTCGCCAAAGTATACAAGGGTGGGTTTTCTATTCTGTCTTCAGAACTTTATAGAAAAACGCTACTTACAATTAACAAAAACAAAAGTAAGTAATGCGATTATGAACATACCAAAGGCCATAAGGTCATTAAAGTCATACTTCATCCGCACCACCTCCCATCTATGTAATGATGGAAGGCCAACACACTTGCAGTGACACGATTGTTCCATATTGCTATGGTAACATATCCCATTTCAATGTGCAATTATTTTTCTCAGCATATCCTACGACCTCATGCTGACCGCCGATTTACCACTCTATAACCATCAGGCGCATGTACTTCAGGTACATATGACCTCGACGGTTTCTTCCTTACTTTTTTATTTGAATCAGGCATAAATGAAAATCCCATGGCTCATTTCTGATTGAACAATAAAGAAGGGGTTCCAGTGATCGTGATTTCTCCATCGACACGGCAGCACACCGATCCGCTTTCCGCAATAATAATACCTTGTACATCGCTCACATCATCTGTATAGATTTTTCTGCATGTAATATCTCCTGCAACATGGGAATGGTATAGCTGTACTTGATTCGCCCGGATATTTCCGGTGATGGTACCGCTGCAGTAAACTGTCCCTCTGCAAAAAACATCACCATTTACCTCACCTCGTATGAGCAGATCATCGCTGCTTTCAAGATATCCATATATTTCATCTTTTTGCATATCATTAAACTTTTCGGATTGAAAGAATTTATTATCCATTCCATCAATCACCTCCTTTTCACACTGTTCCTTAATCTAGTACTTTATTTGATCAATATTATATGGTTGTTTTATCTTACCTAAGTAAATATCGTTCCTAACTGGCTGTATCTTGTATCAAACAAAAATTGGTAACCACTATTGGAATATCTTGAAAATCAAGAACATTATTCTGGCATTTTGGAACAAATTATCCTGAAAATATATTAAAAGTGCTATATTCAAAGCGTGAAATTAGGCAAACATGTGGCGCTCCCGCCGATCTTCCTGCCAATTTTATCAACACACGAAACGGAGGTGGTCTGTATCCCCAAGATCTATTCATCGGAAGACGTTTTAACTGCAGCAATGGAACGAATTAACATCGCATTCTCACATTTCTCCCATCTTTACCTCTGCGTATCCGGCGGGAAAGATTCGTCTGTTATGCTTCAGCTCTGTGCGTACGTAGCCCGGCAAAGGGGCAGGAAATTCAGCATACAGTATATTGACTTAGAAGCACAATATCAGGCAACCATTCAGCATATTGAAGAACTGCGCCGGATGACGGCAGATGTGGTAGACAGATTTTACTGGTGCTGCCTGCCCCTGTCACTTCGCAATGCGGTATCCGTCATACAGCCTAAATGGATTTGCTGGGACCGTAATGATCGGGATAAATGGGTGCGTGATATGCCTGATCACGATTGCGTGATAAATGAAAATAATCTGCCGGAGGATTGGACATGGTTTTACAAAGGCATGGAGTTTGAGGAATATACATACCGGTTCAGTCAATGGTTTCAAAAAACACATGGCAATTCTGTCGGCATAGGCATCGCCATCCGGAGTGATGAGAGCCTTAACCGTTTTAATACCATCGTCAATAAAAAGAAGGAGCGGTTTCAGGATTATGGCTGGACTACAAAGCTTCGTGCTTCTGATCCCGATTGCGAGATTTATCATTTCTATCCGTTATACGATTGGAGGACCGAAGACATTTGGGGCGCCGTAAGCCAGCTGGATCTAGCCTTTAATGAAATTTATGAACTGATGTACAAGAACGGACTGAGCATCCATCAGCAGCGGCTTTGCCAGCCTTATGGAGATGACCAACGCAACGGGCTGAACCAGTTCCGTGCATTGGAACCGGAAACCTGGGAGCGGGTGGTCAATCGGGTTCATGGCGTGAACTTTGGAAATATCTATGCCAGAACATCACTGCTGGGAAACCTAAAATCAGAAAAGCCCGGGGAAATGACCTGGCAGCAGTATACGGTATTATTGCTTGAAAGTCTCGGCTTATACTCACCTGAGCTGCGGGATCACTACTACCGTAAAATTAATACGTATATCCAGTGGTGGGCCACACGCGGATATCCGTTGGAGAAGATACCAGACGAAGCAGACCGGAAGCTGGAGACAAAAAAAAAGGTTCCATCCTGGCGGCGGATAGCCAGAGCTATTGAAAAGAACGACTTTTGGCTGCGCCGTCTTAGCTTTGCACCATCGAAGTCTGACGTAAAGCTTTTGATGCAGCTTAGAAAGCAATATCAGAATTTTATACATTTGGAGGACGCCCAGGATAATCAGATGCGTAAGATCATTACTGAGGAGGAAGACGATGGAAACGATACAATGCTTTGAAGGGAACTATGATAAGGCGCTTTTTTATTCAAAGATGGGGCGCTTTTTCGCAGAGGAGCGATACATTCGCCAGATGCCCTACCTTCGCAATGAGCCTGAACGGGTCTGGTTCCTGATTGAAAAAGAAGGACAGGTCGCCGCTTTTTCCTCTCTGGTGATTAAGGATGAATACATTTTGTTTTCTACGGAATATGTGGAGATCAGATATCGCAGACAAGGCCTGTTCAGAGCCTTAACAGATGCCCGGTTCGAATACTGCCAGGAAATCAAAATGCCTGTGCGCACCTCGACCAGCATCGAATTGGTCAAAGATTACTATATACGGCGGGGATTTTCAGTATATAGAAAAACAAAGAATTACTGGTTTTTATCCGGAACTATTCAGGAGGTTACCTATGATACACAAAAAAGAGAAAACAACAGAAACCTGCTATTCGGAGCTTGAGGCTTGCGTTGAAAAAATGACACAGCTCCTTAAAACAATGCGTTTGCATGACAAAGTGCAGGCACTAAATAAAATCCGCCGCGCATTAAGTGAATGTTCTCCGTTTCAAGACCCCGTTGATCTCGTGGAGTGGATTCCTGCCCAAAAAGTACAGGCAAACGATTATAATCCCAATAAGGTTGCTCCGGATGAGATGGAACTGCTTTACACATCGATTCGCTTGGATGATTTTACCCAACCAATCGTATCCTACCGTATCGACAATGATCACTATGAGATTACAGATGGATTTCACCGTAACAAAATTGGCAGATATCCCGAAATTGCGAAAAAACGCCATGGCTACCTGCCTTTAACCATCATTGATAAGCCTCTGGACGAGCGCATTGGCTCTACGATCCGCCACAACCGGGCAAGAGGAACCCACCAGATCCGTTCCATGAGTGAGATCGTTGTCGGCCTGGCATCAATGGGGTGGTCCGATGCTAAAATAGAAAAAAATCTGGGCATGGAATTGGATGAGATCATTCGGCTGAAACAAGTGAGCGGATTGAAAGAAGCTTTCCAGAACCACGAGTTTTCCAAATCGTGGAACGAATTTGAATATAAATATTATAAATAAAAAGGCAGCTTCCATCACAATGAAACCGCCGCCTCATTCTATACTGTTTCGTTTGCTTTTAATCGGGGATTTATAGGTATGCAGCTCTTTATTTTAAATATCCCCTTTTCACTGTCCGGTTCAATAAATACCAGTCCACCCATCCCCTCAATCGTCTCTCTTATGATTTGCAACCCAAAACCATGATAATCCTTGTCTTCCTTTGTAGTCTTCGGTTCACCGCCCGAAATTATCAGCTCTCCGTTAAAGGTATTGGTTACCTCAATGATTGTCCAATCCTGCGTGCTGTTGCTTGTTACCTCAATAAAACGTTCGGAGCCGGATACCTTATTACAGGCTTCTATGGCATTGTTAATGATATTGGAAAAAACACGGACAATATCCAGTTCTGTCATTGACACGGATTCAGGAAGATGTGCATGTGCCTGGAAACGGATATTTTTTTCTTCACAGACACCGGCGGCATCCTGCAAAATGGCATCCAGGACAATATTGTCGGAGTAGTCTTTGTGAATCTGCACGCTCCGCTGCATCGTATCATGAATGTCATCCAGCAATTTGATTGCCTTATTGTATTCCTGGCGGCGCATTAATGTTTTTAAAGAAGCCATCAACTTTTCATAATCATGACGAAAGGCCCGATAGCTTTCTGTATATTTGCGATAGGATTGGTAATGACGCATTTGACGGGAAAGCTGCTCCTGTAGTTGATGAGTAAATAATTCGTATTTAAATAATTCTGATATCCTAGATGTATGATTCAGGATAAACAGCAGCCATAAATTACTTATGATGCAGGAACCCATATAGAGAGTAGAATACCAATATTGCCTGATATCGTCATAGTAACGCCCATCATTAATAAGTGTGAGAAACAACCATTGAAAAAACAGATAAATAACTACAAATTTCAGCTGGCCCGGATTGTTCATTAAATACTTGATCTTTTGTTTGGGAATGAAGACATCTCGGATCATCAAGAAGTATAAAATTGCAAGAAGTACTGCTAATACAGAAATCATATCATAATACTGTTGAAAAACACTTTTAATGCTTATATGCAAAACAATAGAATAGATTGAAAAGATAACTCCCCGGCTGGAATACAAGGAAAACGTATAAATACTGCCCGCATAAAGAGTTTGAGTTGTGGTTCCGCTGAATAATAATCGGAAAGATATCATAAATGATACAAATACCAGATATACAGCGATCCTTGAATCCAACAGTGTATAGGCTGCTGCTGTTGTAATAGCATTGATAGCAATTGCAATAATATAATAAATCCAATGATTCCTTTTCACCTGAAACAGCTTTTTAAAACGCAGAAGAGTAAATGTATCATATGTAATCAGCGAAACAAGACTTATCATGATATTCTCCTATCCACAATCGTGAAAGTTGGTACGGCTGATATAATTGGCAAAAACCTGTTTCATCTGCTTGATATAAGTTGCACCGATCGGAATCTTTTCACCTGTTTTCAAAATTAAGACATTCTGTTCAAATTGCAGAATATAAGACATGTTCACAATATAGGAACGGTGAATGCGAACGAACCCTCTATGGAGTATTTGAGTCTCTATCTGCTCCATGGTTGAATAAAATTGAAATACTTCCCCTCCATTATAGTGAACGGATATAATTCGTTTCCAGATCTCGAAGAAGGCGATTTCCCTGAACGGAATCACTTTTCTAATACTATTCTTCCCCGTCTCACAAAGGAACATATCATTTTCCTTTTTTGAGGCCAAAGTAATAGCTCTGATAAATACTTCCTCAAATTTCGCAGTAGTAATTTTTGATTTTATCAAATATTGGACAGGTGAAATATCATAAGCATCGAAAACATAATCTTCACTTGTAGTCAAAAAGATAATTTCCGAACTGCAGCCAAGTTCCCGAAGCCTCTTCGCCGTGTCAAGCCCATTCAGCTTGTTCATCAATATATCCAGGTAGATGATGTCTGCCTGGTTTGGTGAATCCGCTAAAAAAAACAAAAGTTCTTCTCCGCTTTTGAAATAGGAAATGGTGATTTCCACCTTGTTTTTCTTTGCAACCTTTTTAATCAGCCCGGCATATTGAGCACGGGCATCCAGATCATCATCACACAAAAATATCTTCAACATGACTGTTCACCAACCTTTCTCCAAGGTAATCTATCTCATCAAAGCCTTAATCTTGTGTATTGGCCCTGCACCATTCTCTTCCCCCCGGTTTCATGAAAATGTAATAATAGTATAGCACTCTGTAATTACTTTTTCAATTATATAATATATTCCATTGTATGTATTATATAAAGAATTTCATTGTTGATATTATATAATATATTTCTTAAAATCATGTAAAAAACGAATAAATGATTGATTTTGAGTATCTGTTTTTCTTACAAACATATTAAATATACGTGTAAGCTTTTCCTCTATAGAATATTTGTTCATAGGAAATGCTCCCTTCTGGATAAACAGCTTTATTATTTCAACTGCTTAACTAAAAGGGAGCATTTCAAACTTTCGGGGGCCTAATTCATTCATAGAGCTTACTGCCAGAGCTTCGGATTCTTAACCTTCATTAATTGTTTCAATTGGGAAGAGCACCAGCCCCTGTGCATCTCTACCTAGTACGCTTTCAATGAAATCCCTCCGTCCTACTACATGAAACCCTTGAACGCCTGCCAGAGAAAATACCTTTTTATCTCCGATTTTGGAAACATCTATAACTGCCTTTTTAATCACACTACGATCCGGATTGAACTTGCTTTGTTCGGTCAGGCAATCCACTTCATGTAACTCTGGACAGAAATACAATTCTGCAAGTTCATTGAACGTATCCATCAAAACAATTTCCGTAAAGACGGTGTCAGGTTCATATAATGCAATAACACTTTGAATTTTCTCTGATACCAGAAAGAAAGGCCGGAGTAGAATATCATGAAAGGTCGTGTAGGCGTTTCCATGGAAAAACAGTAATTCACGCCCCGGATGTTTATGCGCCTGGTCCTGTTTTATATCCCAGATATCAAATGGGCTTACTGCAATAGGTATATCTGTGTCAGCCATAATTAAAAAATATTCCAACTATTCCGCCTCCTGATAATATGTATTTATGGTTCAGGTACATAGCCGCCTCCAACATGTATCGTATGATAGCTTCAAACAGACAAACCAGGTACTTTACTACTGCCCTGGCCCCGGCCTTACAGCGGAACATTCAGGGCAGAAAAACATTTATCACTCTAAAAACAGTGCATTGACCTTATCCCTGTTCTCTTTAGAAATGAGTGTTTTAAAAACCTTTTTCTCAGAACCGGACATGGAATGTACATCCTCACCTGACAGCCGTGCTACGCGGATCATTGATTCTTCTTCGTTTTTGGCTCCGCTTATCCTGTTCAGGCTCCAATAGATAGATTGAAGCTCGTCAAAATCGGCCTCGCCTGTTATTTCCACCTCATACGGATATTTCCTGGTCTGATTATGTTTTATAGCATAGACGGCAAGCGCTTCGCAAAAATTATCCTCTCCCTCTATGAGCGTATAATCATCAGAAATATCAAGCAGACCTGCAATATAATCAATGTGATCAAACAGAGCCGTGTGTGCGGCTTCCATGGCTGCTGCAACATCAGGATTGCCTTCGTTTTTACCTGGAACCTTTGTTTCAGCCTGGACCTGGCTTTCACCCGGAAACTTACTTTCCTCATCTTTACCGGTATCTGTCTGCAGCTCTTCCTCTTCCGTCCCATCGCTTTGTTCAGGTATGGAAGCATCGGATCCATCAGAACCGCCAGAAGGTTCCTGTTCAGCTGAATCCTTGGAAGATTCTCCATCGCTTTCCTCCGGCTCTGACACAGACGTTTTCTGTTCATCACTGCCCAAGGTTTCTGAAGGATTATTGGGAGCTTCTGTATCTTTTTCGTTCCCGGCACTATCCTCCTGCTCCGCGTTGTCTGCCTGTTCCGTATGATCTTCCTGCTCTATGTTATCTTTCTGTTCTATCTTATCTTCCTGCTCCGTATGATCTTCTTGTTTTACATGATCTTCCTGTTCCGGTTCTTCTGCACGCACTTCCTCCTGTTGTGCATAAGCCTGAACAATCTTCCCGGTAATCAGGCTGGCGCAAAGTACCGCAGAAACAAGAAATATGGCATACCTTTTCATTCGATACTCCTCCTTATTTTGATATAGCCGTCTCCCTCTCTGACGCCTCATCTGATTTTGAATCCCCCAGCAGTTTTTCCAAGTCTCTTCTGATCTTCTCAATTTCCAGAATCTTATACTTTTCAAGACTGGATATCTGTTGCTGCAGCGTGATTTTATGCTGCTGCAGAGCCGTGAGTTCGTCATCACATTTACTCCGGGTCTGCTCAAGCATTTCCTTCGCTGTCTGCTGGGCAGCCAAAAGCGCTTCTGAAATCTGATTCTTTATCTGGTAATATTCCGTGCGGATGCTGCGAAGCTGTTCCAGTTCCCTGCACTGCTTTTCAGCCGCCTCCCCAATCTCATCAAGAAGGCTATCCACTTCCTGAGCATCATAGCATTTCCCGAACTTTTTCGTCAGCTTTACCATATCAATCGCTTCTTTCGTTAAAATCATTTTCTCACTCCTCTCCTATGCCCCGCTGGCTTCCTGATTCCGGCCGTAAAACACCGATTACGATATACCGGGCATCGTCAAATTCATAGCTGCATGTAGAAAGCACAAGGAAACTGTCGTCATCTCCATTTTCTGCGGCACTTTTAAATGTCGTTTTCGTTGAGGCATAAGCTAACAACGCATCCAAATTCACCTCATATATAAACGCCCGGTCACGCCATTCCCCTGCACTGATGACGCAGCCATATTTTAAATCGACCCGATAATTGCCCTTCTTTGTGTATAGAAACATAGAAGGGTGTTCATCAAAATAATCCTGCTTCTTATAGCCTGTCAGGGAACCAAACATCCTGCCGGATTTCATATGGTGTCCGTAAATGATACTTAAATCTCCGAGAAAGTCCTCTGGGCAGTTAGGATCAAGAAATAATGTTCCATTTGCATTACTGGAACCATCCGGAAGATGATGGAGATACCAGTCATAATCGTCTGCGCGCATAACTGGATAATCAATTGCAGTATCCGGGCAATACAACCATGCGGAGGTGTCAGGATTGATTTTATTTAACCATTCGAAATCGATAAAGTCCGGCGGTACATTGCCTGACAGCAGTTCCCCTCCGGACTCACTGCCGCTTTCACGGCGGTGGGCCTGCTCCTTTAGAGTCTCATAACTTTGATTTCCTGCTTCATAAATCTGCAGACTTTTTTTAAGCTGATATCCAGAAAATATGATGACGCAGATTGAGCCGGTCAGAAGGAACCATACTCCTGTTGTAATGATCTTTTGTCTTTTATTCATGCTTCACCTGTCATTTTGCCTGAGATTTCTGTTACTTTTTCTTTGTCTGGCAGCAAGAATGAGGTAAATCATGGAGCCAGCCGCTACAACAGAAGAAACCCAAAGCATTCCCACATATCGTTGATCGTTGATTTCATCACCGGTTTTGGGTACGCCTATTACACTAGCGTTGCTGCCGCCCCCTGCTTCATATCCGGGACTGCCATCGAAGCCGGTTCCAAAGTCAGGCCCGCCATCAGGGCCGGGGCCGCTACCGCTTCCTGATATTCCAGGTCTATTACTGCTTCCTGATATTACAGGTCCATTACCGCTTCCTGATACTCCAGGCCCATTACTGCTTCCTGATACTCCAGGCCCATTACTGCTCCCTGACACGCCGGGCCTGCCGGGACCGCCGCCGCTGCCTGATCCACTGCCGCCGCTGCCTGATCCGCCGCTCCCGCTTCCGCCGTTGTACTTATTGATAAAAATACAGGACTCTACCTGCTTATTTGCACCATTTGTCACTGTCCGTGTAACTGCAAGCTGACCGTCTATGTCTCTTACCACATCAGTGATCGTGTATACGGAGCGGTCATAAGTATAGCTTGTACCTGCAGCCGCTACTTCAGAGATCGTATAATAATAAATTCCTTCCCGGGTATAGGTCCATGTACCGAAATCCTCTTCTCCGGATCCGTAAATGGTTATGTACTTGATACCGTCTGCACTTCCCTCCGGCATGGGATTTGCCTTATCCTGGGCTGTTAATGAAAAAGTAAAATTGGAAGCAGCAGACGGATTGCCGGAAACCGTCTTTTTCACCGGCGGGTCCACCATGATATCAGGGTCGCTTGCAATGGGAGTATACGTATTTACAAATCGAATGCTGCCCGCTTTGCTGCCATCACTTTTTTTAACTACGATCTCAGCCGAAAGGTTCACCCCTGTCTGTTTCACATAGACCGTGACGGAATAGACCTGAGTATCATAAGAATATCCCCTGGCAGGGACTGATTGGTTCCCTTTGATTTCGTAACGGTAGATACCGGTGTCTGAAAAGGTGATGGGACCAATATCTTTCACACCTGTCCCGGCGGCCGTAAAGGAATAGATACTATTTAAGCTCCCATGCGGCATAGGATTTCCCGTATCCAGAGAAATGAGGTCATACGAAAATACATGATTCACATCGGAAGCCGAACTGTTCTTTATAAAGACCTGATCTACATTTAACATAACGGCAGCCGAATCCGCTTCTGCGTAAACATTCAAGGGGAATCCGATGACCAAAAGGCAGAAGAGAAGCAGGCGCCGCACAGTAATCCATTTATTCTGCACCTTAATATCTGAGTTCATATTTTCATTACTCCTTTTCGTGTTTCCTTCTTTTTCCTCTGCATTTATAATAAACTGCAATCATAAACAGAATCAGCATCATAACAGGCAGTAAGATTTGCAGCCACCGGGGAAGGCTTTCCCACCGGCCGACTTGCCGGTCCACTGATACTGTGTTTGCATTGCTTGATTTTTCCTCATCAAATGGATTGCTATAACATTCTTTTGTAATCCTCGCAGCCAGGATATCTCTCCCATTGGTCGCATCCGCAGAACAGGTAGTCAGAAGCAGAATATGATCCTCCTCCGTTACCCCAATCCCGCGTGTATATACTGCCTTATCCAACAGGGACTTTAAATACGCCTGCTGCGCCTCTTTGCCCTGAACGCGGGGAGCAAACACACTTCCGTCATAGGCATCTGTTTTAATAAAAGCAAAAAATTCTAATCCGTGATCTTTCCCGTCATAATAGAGATTGGCGTAAGGATGCGCATCAAAAAAGCTTTTTTCTGCATAGGAGGCAAGGTCACCAAACATGGCATTCTTCTCCATGTGATGCCCGTACAAAATGTGGTTGAAGTCCTGAAATCCCCGGTCATTTCTGTAATCCAAAAAAATAGCGCCCGAAAGGGAATAGTTGCCGTAAACGTCGGTGTTGACGTATTTGGCATTGTCGTCCCCCTGCGTGACAGGGTAGTCGATATGGGTGCCGTAAACGGTGATCCAAGCGAACACCTCCGGGTTGAGAATACGGAGCTCGTCAAAGGAAACGCTATCTTCCTCCGCGGGCTTATACACCGCATACTGCGCAGAATCCGCTGCCTGATACACCTGACCGGAGTCCCATATGGCGTAGCCCGCAAAAGCAATGAGCAGCAAGAGGATAGCCAGTACCGTAAAATTAACGATACTGTCTGTGATCCGAATAATTTTCCTGCTGATTTTTTCTGCGATAGCTGCGTTCATATGGACCCTCCTTCCGGTGTTAGTTCCTTGATATGTATAGATCTTTTTATCGCTGCCGGTGCGTTTTTGTTTATTGGGCTGTGTATCCTCTGCGTTTACGGGCTTTCACGACCACAAACAGGACCAGCGTACCCTCGGCTACTGTAAGCAGCAGGATAAAAGGCAGGTTGTCGATGATGATGCCGGTGGGCGTCACATCCGAGCGATAGGTGTTCATGAAAGCAGCGGTGTTCGCTCCCTGGTCGCCAATGGTACGTGAATTTGTGGAAAGGGAACTGCCGAGCGATCC
>Ga0213828_1001658_pt1 | contig 17703 bp, 13 predicted proteins | sample MC6MC0897MG_FD_180664 | JGI IMG/M metagenome (GOLD analysis project Ga0213828, IMG submission 180664) | Enriched soil aggregate microbial communities from Iowa State University, Ames, United States - MC6-MC0897-MG | ecosystem: Environmental > Terrestrial > Soil > Unclassified | place: USA: Iowa... | reverse complement strand
GGTCGGTATCGTTACTGACGGCGACTTGCGTCGGGCGCTTCTGGATGACGAGAGCATTATTCAGGCCTCGGTAGACCAGTTCATGACCGCCAGCCCACACACTATTCGCGAGGATTCCCAGCTTTCGGAGGCTGAGGCCTACATGCTGGATAACAAGATTCGAGCGTTGGCTGTGACCGACCTCGACGGGGCTGTTGTGGGTGTTGTTGAGATTTTTGACTAAAGTTTCCCGCTCCCCCTTTGAGAAGCCGGTATGCAAAGCATGCCGGCTTTTTTTTGGAGGGGATTTCGTGGTCTATAATCTTGGTTCTATAAAGATAAGTGTGGGAGAGCTTGATGAAGGGGTTTAGAGTCTGCGGTGTGGTTGCATGTCTTATTGTGATCACGAGTTGCGTATCGGATGAAAATAAAAGTGTCGCTGGTGAGCGTGAGAATGTTTGCCAATTGCCTAATGATGGTGTATTGCAGGGCGATACTAAGCTTACGCGTGGGTGTACTTATCACCAGTCGGTAGTAATATCTAGCTCTAATATTACCTTGAATTGTGACGGTGCAACACTCGACGGGATGGGTAAGCTTAAATATGGGGTTCAGGTTGTAAGTGGAGGGGAGGAGCTAAGGAATGTTAAGGTCGCAAATTGTAATGTGAAGAACTATGCTGTCAATGGAGTTATGGTGGGATCAGGTATACCTGATTTTAAGCGCCCCGATGATCGACGGGAAAATTATAGAAGAAGTCCCACGCAAGTTGAGATTAGTAATTTCAATGTTGAGGGTAGCGGGAATGTCGGTGTTTATTTGTATAGTTATGTCACAGATGTTACGTTGAGGGATTCTGTCATCAGGGGGTCTAGGAGCTCTGGTATATATTTGGAGCAAAGCACACAAAGCAATAAGATTATCAATAATGTTGTTCGTGATAACGGGGTGTGGGATGGTCCGAGGACTGGCCAGAGGGAAGGTCTGTCCATCGATTCTTCAGCGAAAAACCTAATCCAAGGCAATAGCTTTATAAATAACGCTGCGGGCGGAATTTTCTTGTACAAAAATTGCGGGGAGAACTTCAGTAAAGGGATGGCAGTGCTCCGTTGGCAATCTAGCAATGACAATATCATTCGCAATAATAAATTTGTCGATGAGAAGATAGGTGTTTGGGTTGCCTCGCGTCAAGGAAGTGATCTCTCGCATAGAGATTGTGGTGACCCGTCCTTAGATAATGTTAAAAAATATTATCGAGATTATGCTGATAGTAACGTGATCGAAGGTAACAAATTTTGTAGAAATGGGCAGTATGTTCGGATTGCTGGTAATGACAATGTTGTGAGAAACAATAAGGCAGATGTTGCGCCTGAGAAATTAGTAGTTGAGCCCCCTAATATGACTAGTCGGTTGACTGGGGTGCCGCCCAAGGGTAATAGTGCCATGCATAATACCTATGAAGTTTGTAATTGATCTGCGGGATGCAGCTGCGCATAGCGACCCCCAAAAAAAAGCCCTCCACAGGGAGGGCTCAGTAGCATAATTGATCGCAATTTACTGCAGTACAGTATACTCCGGCATCTGCGAAACTTCTTTTGCGCCTTCAAAGTCGCCAAGTTTCTTCAGGATCTCAATCTTGTTTCTATAGAGGGCTGAGACATTAGGGGAGTGAGCAATCCCATCGTCAACGGCGATAAGTGCGTCAGAAAATCTACCCTGTTTACTGTAAAGGTTGCTTAGGTGGATTCTATAGAACGGGTTTTTCGGGTCATGCGTTAATGCAACAACAACCGAGTCGATTGCAGACTCCATATCCCCAAGACCAGCAAGGATCTCGCTCCGTTGACGGTGCAGCACCGCCATCCCTGGAGATTGCTTTATGCCGCTGTCTATATGCTCTAACGCCTCAGAGAACCTTTTCTCTCCCACCAGTATTTTGCTGATCCTGAGTTGGATTAATGGGTTCTGGTCGAGTTCAAAGCATCGCTCGAATGCTTCGACGGCGTCATCTACACGGCCCATGCTTTCAAGGAGAGTACCTTTGTGCATGAAGTAGGTGGAAGACTCGGAGTCAAGTTCGATTGCTTTGTTGATCGTTGAAAGAGATAGAGAAAGTTTGTTTTTTTTGTGAAGATAAATAGAAAGATTCTTGAGGTACGATTTCGACCGCGCTTTATTCTTTCTTAGATTTATATTGTCGACTGTCTCGCCTCGGAAAACCGTCAGCGCAACTTCTTTGAGGACGCCTGTTTCTTGCAGGTAGTGGCTGACTGGATGTCCTGAGAATGGAATAGCAACATTAGTGACGTTTCCAGTTTTGGATAACGCGAGAATACGATCAGCATGCTCTTTGTCTAAATCGTATGGATCATGAAAAACAAAATACTTACAGGATTGATTAAGGTCATCAGCCCCAATGTTGTATTTCCATTCTACTCTCTTTGCATGGCTTTCCCAGCGCTTGTCAAAACTTTCAGTAATGCTGAATTGGGGCGAAAGCGCGAGTACAATATTGCATTTGAATTTCTTCGAAAACTGAACGGCAGCATAGCCCCCCATGGACGATCCGTAGGCTACTACAGTTGAGTAACCCTTGTTTTCGATGATTTTGTTAATTAATTCGAAAGACTCTTCAGGGATTGTTTGGAACCAGCTGTCGTTGTTGCATTTGACTGAAATAAGGTCGACTTTGTTATCTAGCAAAAACTTTCCGCCAAAGCCAAGACCATCTAGAACTCGGTTTCCACTCGGAGTGAACGTGATTGCTACAATGTCAGGCAAGTTGAGCGGCTTGTGAAAGTAGTCAATAACAACATTTGGGCTTTTTGTAATAGTTCCATTTACTATCATTCTAGCAACTACTTCTCAAAAAAATTAAATAATCAGCATCCCGGACTCTCGCTTCCTTGCTGACTGCCGGGAAGGCTATCGGTAGGTACATGATGCCCGCTTGTGCCCCCATCCTCAAGTTTTCTTAGCGCCGGATTACTGACGCTTGGGCCATCCTCTGGTTGCGAGGCCAATTTGCTGCACTGGAGAAGAAAGACTGGGATTAGTAGCCTTGTGCTGCTCATTTGGTGCCATGGACAAGGGGGGGGCAGTCCTTCGCGAGCCAGGATCCATTTGAACGGCGAGACAGCCACCATCGGGCTCTATGTCCCTCGTCAGATAATTCTGCAGTCGCCGAGGGTGAGGCAGTGGGATAGTGTTTGTAGGGGAAAATTCAGCCTAACCCCGAAATCATAGGTAAGGAGAGGATGAAGGGGATGAGCAGCGGTCCTCATTGAAAACCCGCCGCTCACTGGCTTTACTGTGCCATCTTCGCCATGACTTGCGCGTAACCTGCTGCAGTGCCTAAAACCGCTTGCTTATTTTGTGCGTGCAAAATGGCATCGGCAACTTCCCTAAAGGCGCCCGATCCACCTGGGGTGCTCAGCGCTTCAGTGGCAGCATTTTTTACATATGCAGGCGCATCGGCCACAGCAAACGACATTCCACATGCTGCGAAGGCCGGTAAGTCGATACAATCATCTCCGATACAGGCCGTTTGGTCTGGCGTTACGCCTGCTTCTTTCATCAGTTGATTACAAGCAGCTAATTTATCTTTAACGCCAAACTGACAAAGCGTGATGCCTAAGTCTCCTACTCTTTTTCTCAGCGTTGCTGAGTCTCGCCCAGAGAGTACAGCTACTTTCACGCCATTTTCTTCAAGAAGCCGCATCCCCATGCCATCACGAACATGGAAGCGTTTTAGGCATTCACCGCTGGCGTCATAGTAAATACCACCATCCGTGAGTACGCCATCTACATCAGTGATTACTAATCGTATATCTGCTAACGTGGGTTTTTGCTTAGTGGGTAGGCCGCTGATCAGTGCGCGAACTTGTTCGAGACACTCGGGAGTGTCAACTCCGGGTCCGGTTGGCTCTACTAGGTAGGCGCGAATACAAAAGCCGGCAGCGAGTAGGCGAAGTTGCTCTAGCTTTTCGGCCTGCTCCATCATCGGTTGCTTTAATTTCGGATATTCAGCAAGGACTTCGCGGCGATACGCATAAACACCAACATGTTTAAGGTAGTTACATGCCGCATCATCTCGAGGGTATGGGATTGGTGATCGGCTGAAGTATAGGGCATTTCTATTTTCTGCCAATACGACCTTGACAGTGTTCGGATTGACTGCCTCTTTCGAATCGATCGGGTGACATAGAGTACCAATGCCGACACCATTGTCAGCAAGCATGCCCGCTGCAAGTTGCTCTATGTCCGCAGGCCGTACCAGAGGTTCATCACCTTGCAAGTTTATATAAATATCGGCTTCAACTTGGGTCATAACCTCAGCCAAGCGATCAGTGCCCGAAGGATGGTCTGCCGAGGTCATGACGTACTTGCCACCGAAAGCGCTCACGGCAGTTGCTACGCGTTCGTCGTCTGTAGCTATAACCACAATGTGTGCATTGGAAACTTGCAATGCACGTTCGTATACGTGCTGCACCATCGGTTTGCCTGCAATGTCAGCCAGCGGCTTACCCGGTAGACGGGTTGAACCATAGCGGGCTGGAATGATAATTGCGACCCGTTGATCCCCACTTGCCATGTTCACGGTCCTTTTACATTAACGAGACTTACGAGATAGCCAGGGCCGGGAAGGACTTGACCAAGTCATCAAGCGCCTTGATTTGGGCCAAGAACGGTTCAAGCTTGTCCAGTGGAAGAGCGCTAGGACCGTCGCACTTGGCCTGGGCAGGGTTTGGATGAGCTTCAAGGAACAAGCCAGCCAGGCCAACACCCATTCCCGCTCGCGCTAAGTCAACGACCTGTTCGCGGCGCCCACCAGATGCAGCACCGGAAGGGTCGCGGTTCTGCAGGGCATGAGTCACATCGAAAATGATTGGCAAATCTTCGCAGGTCCGTTTCATTACACCGAAACCAAGCATATCAACTACCAAGTTATCGTAGCCCATGCAAGTTCCGCGATCACACAAGATCAACTGGTCGTTTCCAGCTTCTTTAAACTTGTGCACAATGTTCTGCATTTGCGATGGGCTTAAAAATTGTGGTTTTTTTATGTTGACTGGCTTTCCTGTCTTTGCAAGTGCCACTACTAGGTCGGTCTGGCGAGCCAAGAAGGCAGGCAGCTGCAGTACGTCAACTACCTCAGCAACAGGAGCTGCCTGATAGATCTCGTGCACGTCGGTGATGATTGGTACATTGAATTCTGCTTTCACCTTTTCAAAAATGCGCAGGCCTTCTTCCATTCCAGGGCCACGATAGGAGTGGATCGAAGAGCGGTTGGCCTTGTCGAAGCTAGCCTTGAAAACGTAAGGGATTCCTAGTTTCTCGGTTACACGCACGTACTCAGCACATGCGGTTAGGGCGAGTTCTTCAGACTCCAGGACGTTGATCCCGCCGAAGAGAACGAATGGGGAAGAGTTTGAGCATTCAATGGACGGTGTAAGTTTCAAAGGTGTCATTCCAATATAAAGTGATGGCTGCAATGGCGCGATATGAGAAAGCTTGAGAACCCAAGGTGCTAGAGACCTAGCATGACTATCTGGCATTGGAAGGGGTTGCATTAGCAACCCCTTGCTCTCAGGCGACTGGGTAGAAATATTCGTCTACATAGAACTCATTAGGTGCAATGTTTTTAGGCTTTTTCGCTGTCTTAGATGGTGTGATGACAACCTTTATGGAGCCTTTGTCGAGTGCAATCTGATCATTTGCACCTGTGAACGACAATTCTGCTTTTGTCGTTTTGGCGAAATGACCCTTGATTAGTTCGTTTGTAAAGACAGGACGAGTATTTCCGTTAAGCCAGAGGCGGGTGTCTGGTTCAATTGTGTTGCAGATAATTATTTTTTGCGCGCTCTTGACGGCTTGCGCGAAAGAGTTGTAATGCTGCATATAGCGGGTCGCAAGTTGTGGTGGCTTAGGCTCCGGAAGGGAGCTATTCACAACTACACCATTCTTCATGAGAGTGTTGGCCAGCATGTTCTTGTTCGACTCAGGGTCGTAAAGTCGAATCAGGCTGTTGTTGAACAGTTGATGAACCAATGCTTCTGTACGAAGGGCAGTGCCGTCTTTGTCAAATTGAGAGCCAGTTACTTTTCTGACTGCTGTTTCAATGTGATCCCGGTGGAATGCATCAAAGGTAATACCTTTACCGGAATACACGCTGTGCCCCAGCGCGATCGTAGGTTTACCAAGCAGAATCGACTCAAGCCCAACTGTTGAGTTGATCACCACGTTTGCGACTGCATGCTTGAGCATCGTGTGAAGATGCAAGGAATTGTCAAATACCACTCCAGGGTGCAGCGCTTTGAGTTCCTCAGGCGTCAGAGAGTACTCAGGGTGTGGCCTGCATACTACTTTCAAACCGGTACGGTTAGCGACTTGCTTTACATCCTCGATAACGTCGGCCATTTTTTTGTAAATGGGCGAGTTGATGATTATGTTGGAGTCACCCTCAATTTGCATCGGGAAGAAGATGAATTTGGCTCTGGCCGGGAGACCAATCTTCCGATTTACCTCTTCGCTGGTCAGGTCGCGATCAAGATTTTTTCCTACAATGGTCTTGCCTTGTGTGGAAAAATCTTTGATATAAGCGCGAGCGACTTTTCGCTCTTCTTCAGTAATGAGAGGGAGGTAGCTACCAGAGATATAACTCTTGAAGTTTACACCCTGAGGATCGAAGACCAGAGTGTCTGGCAATAGGCCGCGCTCAACGTGGAAGACCGGCACGTTGGCAATTTTCGCGGCAACTTTCATCAGGAAGATAAAGTGTGGGCCGTTGCCGTTCCAGCCAACCAGGAAGTCAGGTGCGGTTTTGGAAATTCGGCGAAGAATCGAATCGAGGATCAGCATCGCGTGTGCAATAACATCCACTACCTTCTTGCCTTCGAAATGTTCAGGGAACATGTCGCGGTAGGTTGTAATCTCGTCGCTGATATTTACGCCCTTGAGCGTAATTTCAATTCTGTCGCTTGTTTCGAATTGCTTGCGCAGTTCCGCTTTTATTTCTTCACGTTTCTTCTTCTCCAAGTCTGGCCGGGTAGGGTGGGCCAGATAACCTTCGGAAAGGAAGCGGTTGCACCGAGCTGCATCCATGGTGACAAACTCGGAGTAGATACCCAGCTTCTTGAAGCTCTCGGCAAGCGATAGCTTATAACCGATAAGGTAGTCTGCGTCGGAGCTGTAGATTAGTGCTTTGGTGCGCTTTGTATTGGCGCCAACTGCAGCAGCGATGTGTTTAGCAGTGCTGGTCGCAATGATCTCAGGGCGATACGTAAAATCATTGTTGATGATGGCGTTATAGCTACGTGCAGCAGTGGTACGGCTGTAGTAGGTTCTGGCCAGCATGTATGCATTGTGCGAAATTTTCTTGCGCAGTTCAGCATCTTTAAGCAGGTCGATGACGGCTTTTGCAAATTCGGCATTATCATCTTTGATGAAGCAATTGGTGCCGTCTTTGCCTTCGATGCCGTCCATTGAGAAGGCCGTGGCTACAATTGGCATGCCGTGCGAAAACGCCTCAATATTTTTGACCTTCATCCCCGCGCCGCTCATGATCGGAGATACTACGATCTTGGATTGAGCGTAGGTTTTGGTCAGGTCGTCTACGCGGCCAAGATAAACGATGTTGTCGTTTTTCAAGGCTTTCACGGATGCGATGTTGCTGACTTCGCCAGCGATGGCAAGTTTAACCTTCGGGAAAGCCTTACGGACGGCGGGGAAGGAGTGTCGAATGAAGTGTTTGATGCCTTCGGAGTTGAAGGGGGACGCAGAACCGACGAATAGAATATCGTAAATTTCTTTGCCAGTAACGTGCTCTGTCTGGAAGTCGTTAAAGGCCGGAAGGGTCAGAATCTTCTGATTAGGCAGCCGTTTCTGGATCTCTCGAGTTTCGTTCGGATTAATCGAAACGATGAAGTCGTAAGTCGAGAGCAGTTGGAACTCGTCTTTTTCAAAGCTGACGAGGTCGACCTTTTTCTTGTAGGTTCCGGCTTTGATGGCGGCGGAAATAATGCTTGTTTGGATGTCGTGTGTATCGACAATTCTCACGCCCTTGTACGACTTCGGAATGGCGCGATCGAGCTTTACATAGTTTACAAGGACGTGCGTTGGGCGCAGTTGAGCGACCATTTGGTGGACAAGCTTTTTATAGGCGTCCGGGCAAGCGTCAATATTGGAAACCTGATTCTTATCGGAAAGCTTTGCCAACTTTTGAAGCAGACTAGGCTTGGCGTCTTTGTTGAAGCGTGGGTGACGACGAACCTCCACCTCCCGAATGTTCGGGTAGTGAGCTTTGAGCTCTTGCTGAACGTGTGCCGATGTCCTGGCTTCTTGGTTGAAGTTCAGGACGGCAAGAGAAACATCATGTCCCTCCGCGAGGAGTACCTTGATGGTCTGGTCAATGCGGCTCTGATTGCCCTTGAAAACCGGGTACGGAATTTCTGGCGTCAGGATAAGAATATGTTTTTTCTGATCCATTTCAGTGGATTGCTGGTTCATTGTTCAGTACTTTTGCATCAGAATTTTGTTGGGGGGCGCGGCCGTATCGGTCTTCGAAGCGAACAATATCGTCCTCGCCCAGATAGGTGCCGGATTGAACCTCAATCATCTCCAGAGGGATTTTTCCCGGATTTTCAAGCGCGTGCACAACACCAATTGGGATGTAGGTGGACTGGTTTTCAGTCAGCAGTACTTCTTTCTCACCTATGGTCACTTTTGCAGTGCCAGTGACGACGATCCAGTGCTCGGCGCGGTGGTGGTGCATCTGCACCGATAGCTTCTGCCCTGGAGCTACAGTGATACGTTTGACCTGATAGCGCGGACCATTGTCGATCGAGTCATATGCTCCCCAAGGGCGGTAGACTTTCCGATGGTTTGTGGCTTCGGTACGCTTGGCGTGCTTGATGCGATCTACCAGCAACTTCACGTCTTGGGCTTTGTCTTTCGATGCGACCATTACTGCGTCAGCAGTTTCGACTACGATCACTTCATCCAGGCCCAGGATTGAGACCATGCGATGCTCTGCATGAACATAAGAATTGCTTGTCGCTTCAAGGATGACATCACCTTGAATTGCGTTTCCTTGGAGATCTTTTTCGGTAATTTCCCAAACAGCAGACCAAGAACCTACGTCGTTCCAGCCCGCATTCAGCGGAACCACTGCCACTTTGTCCGAGCGCTCCATGACGGCGTAGTCGATGGAAATGTTTTCAGAGGCGCTGAATGCTGCGGGATCCAGCCGAGTGAAGTCGAGGTCAGTCTTCGCTGCGGCCAATGCTTGTTCAACGGCCTGCACTACCTGTGGGGCGTGGGCGCGTAGTTGCTCAAGCATTACCGAGGCCTTGAACAGGAACATGCCGCTGTTCCAGTAGTAGCGGCCGTCTTCCAGATATTCCTGTGCTTTGGCAAGGTCGGGCTTTTCAACGAACGCTTCTACAGGTTGTGCCGCTTGGCCTTTTTCTGCAACGCGGATGTACCCATAGCCCGTTTCAGCTTTGTTGGGGACAATGCCGAAGGTCACAATGCTTCCATCCCGGGCGGCAACGGCGCCGGTCTCGAATGCAGCTTGCAGGGCTACGATGTCGTCGATTGCGTGATCAGCTGGCAGAACCAGGAGCAGTTCATCCTTGCCGGTGCTGAGCGACTGGAGCACTGCGGCTGCAATCGCGGGAGCGGTATTCCTGCCACATGGCTCGAGCAGGATAGCGCTTGGCGAAACCCCCAACGCTCTGCATTGTTCTGCAACCAGGAACCGGTGATCTTCGTTGCTAACAACGATTGGAGTTAAGGCATCACCCTGGATCTCAGCCAGGCGCTTAAGCGTCGACTGGAACAGCGAATGTTCCCCGCCAATGGCGAGGAACTGTTTAGGGTGCATGGCGCGCGAGAGTGGCCAAAGGCGAGAGCCGGAGCCACCGGAGAGTACGACGGGGATCATGTGATTTCCCTATGCCTGATCAATTTGAAGTTTATTTGTAAGCGCCGGTCGCACGGCCCAGCAGCATGGTTTGTACGATCGGAGAAATGACCTTCTGCCATTCGTATACAGCTGCGTTTGTTACGTAAATGGTGTCGTCCGGTTTCACCGCAATCTGCCGGGCATAAAACACTGCAGCCGGATCGCGCATGTTCAGCCGGAGTACAGTCGGCTTCGACTTGGCGTCGTTTGGCATCCGGAAGACGAACACCCCTTCAGGGTTGGCATTCGCTTCACGCAGGCCGCCTACGCTGCCCAGCGCATCCAGCAAGCTGGTGTTCTGGCTCGGAAGGTCTTTCAGGCCAGGCTCTGACACCGCGCCCATTGCTACAAAGCGCTGACGCGCACGATCCAGCACCACTTCCGAGTTAGGGCGCAGCACCATGTTGTTGCCCGCCAACACATCTTCATAGTTGAACTGTTGAATTTGGGTGCCGGTACGTACAGTCACATTGACCAAGTGCGGCTCCAGTACTGGGCCGCCTGCTTGGTTAACAGCATCCAGCAGGGTCAGTGGGCCTTGCAGGGTGCTGAAGCGCCCAGGGGTTTTGACGGCGCCGGCAACCAGCACCGAGCCCGACAGGTCGCCGACCAGCTCAACGTGAGTTTGCACGTCACTGGTGATCCCCTTCAGCTGACGTCGAATCATGGTCTCAACCTGGTTGAGGGTCATGCCGGCTACAAACTGACGGCCCACATAAGGGAGCGACAGCATCCCTTGGGCGTCGATGCGTGACTTCAGCTGAGTGCCGCCGGTTGCCAAAGGCGCAAACAGCGCGGATTCTGCAGGAGCGGTATCTGCAATCAGCACATTCAGCGTGTCACCTGCGGCAAGGCGCACTTCAGGCGGCTGTGGCTTGGTGACTGTAGCCAGCGAGGCGCGTGGTGCGCCTGCCAGGTACGGGCCGATGGTGCTGGCGTTGATATCCACGAGGTTGTACGCCTCGTTCTTGCTCTCAATCGTACCCTTGTATGGCCCTGCACCAGATATGGTGCCGCCGCAACCCGCCAAGCCCAAGGTCGCCAGCGCCAAAGCAGCCAGTTTCAAATTGAATGTCTTGGAGACAGCCAGGGATTTAATCACGATGATCCTCGATCGAAGCCAGAATGAAGCGTGTGATGCCATACAGCATCAATAGGCCAAGCAAAATGGTTGCCAGGTTGTACCAGCGCTCTGGATAGAGCGCGAGTTGGGGTGTGTTGGGGCTGACTACGGTTACCAGGGTGCGAATTTTCTTGCTGGCTTCTACGCGGGCATTATCGAGTGCGGCAACAGCGGTCTTGTAGGTTTCCTCGGCGATGCCGGCGTCCAACGTCAGCTGCTGGAAGCGCGAGGCAACCACGTTGAGCTGCGAGCCTTGTGGGGACGAAACCAGCAAGCGTTTTTCTTTGGCCAATTGATGGACGATGGCTTCGACCTTTTGCTTTTGCTGGCGAACTTGCGGAGCGTCAGCGCGCAGCTTGAACAACATCTCGGTCAGAACGGCCTGTTCCTTGGTGTATTGGCTTTCGAGGTCGGCAATGATGGTGGCGCGGCTTTGTGCGGAGTTGCCGCCGTCCAGCACTTTGTTTTCGTTCTGGAAATCCATCAGCTGGGTCTTGCGCTTGGAGTAGTTGACGCGCGCTGTTTCCAGTTCGCCTTGAGCAAATTTCATCTGCTCCCGGGCAATGTTGTGGCTGACTTCGTTGACGAAGTGTTCACTGGCCTGAAGGATGACACGCAGCATTTTCTCGGACAGTTCAGGAGTAAATGCCTGAACCTCAACACGCAGCAAGCCGGTGGTTTCGTCGTAGTGGGCCGAAACCATGCGCTGATAGTACTTCAACAGGGCTTCACGCGGTGCGTCTTTGTCCAGCCAGAAGAACACGTCGCTGCGCTGGGCGGCGAACTGCTCTATCCACTGCACTTTTTCTTCAAGCAGCAACATCATGTCCATCGACGTGATGTATTCGCGCAGGTAGAGGGTCTCTTCCCGCGAGGCTGGGTTGGTGCCGGTCAGCAAGGTAGCAAGGCCTGGCATCTGCGCGCCTTGATTGTTGCCATCCTGGCGCACCACCACCTGGGCGGAGCTTACAAAGCGGTCAACGGCAAATACGCCGTAGTAAACCCCTGCAAGGATCATTGGCAAAACCACCATGGCGATTGCCAGGCGCCAGCCCTTATTTTTACCCGTGCTGCTCATAGTTGGATGCATCCTTGAAGTCGAACGGTGCTGCTTAAAATTGGGAGTGGGGTTGGTTAGCTGCTGTATGCCTTGATGCCTTCGGATACGTCTTCGTACACCTGGATTTCGCCATTGCGCACCAGCAGCACTACGTCGCAGAGTTTTTCGACTTCGGACATAGTGTGTGTCACCAGCACGACGTTGGATTTCTGCAGTTTTTCCTGAAAAACCTCGTTGCACTTGCGCTTGAACTGCGCGTCACCCACCGACATAACTTCGTCGATGAGGTAGTAGTCGAAGTCAAATGCCATGCTCAGCCCGAAAGCTACCCGTGATCGCATGCCGGAGGAGTAGGTCTTGATCGGCTCGTCGATCCAGTCGCCGATTTCGGCAAATTCCTGGACGTAGCGAATCTTTTCACGCATGGCTTCGCCGGTTGCACCATAAATGCGGCAGACGAACTTGATGTTGTCGCGCCCCGTCATGCTGCCTTGGAAGCCGCCCGTCAAGCCAACCGGCCAGGAAATGCTGCGGTCGGTAATGATGGTGCCGGAGTCGGGCACGTCAGCGCCGCCCAGCAGGCGCATGAGCGTGGACTTGCCGGCGCCGTTGCGGCCGATAAGCCCAATGTTCTTGCCTGGCGGGATGGCCAGTGACAGGTTGCGGAAGACATACCGCCGGCCATTGGGCGTGAGATACGACTTGGTTACGTTTCTGAGCTCGAACACGTTTGGCCTGTATTTAACCGTTCTTGGTGGAAATCAGGTGCATCCTGCGGGCGCGATAGGCACCTAGGGATAGGAACAGCAATACCAGGGTGAAGCTGATTACATAGGTCTCGGACACGCCGTCAACCGGGGTGTAATGCGGCAGTACCTCGGCGCGAATCAATTCGAGGATGTGCAGGAATGGGTTTAGCAGCAACACCGGCATCATGGCCGGGGGCAGGTAGGACGCGGGAATCAGAACCCCAGAGATGAAGTACAGCGGGAAGAAGGCCATGCGGATGACGATCTTCACGCTGGGAAGGGCGTGAGTGACCAAGGCCAGTAACATGCCCAGGCCAAAGGCGAACAGCAGACCCAGCAGCAGGGTGGCGACCCATTGCAGAGGGCTGTGGATCGACATGTCGAACCCTACCCAGGCAAAGCCAAACACCAGGATGGCGTACACCGTAGCCGCAATGCAGGTCTCTACGATGACGCGGGCAATGTAGGTGTCCAGTGGTTTGATCTGTTTATAGCCGAACAGCGAGCGGTTTTCGCGAAGGCTGTCCATCAGGCGTAGCGCGGTATTGCGATATAGCAGGAAGGGCGCCATGCCGACGAGGATGAACACCGGATATTCAACGCCGGATACCGTGCGGCCACGCAGCATTGCAAACAGCAGCGAGAAGAGAAGGAGGTGAACCAGCGGCTCCAACAGCATCCACAAGGCACCCAGACGGGTGTCGCCAACACGTGCACGCGCTTCGCGCAGGACTAAAGCGAAGATGACCGATTTCTGGATCTGTAGAGACGAACGAGCTTTCAAGATGGCGACCGCAAAGCAATGCAGCGCGCCTGAGCACGCCGGAATTCATCTTCAGGAAAGGCTCGCCCGGGGGCGATTTCTGACGGTTATGCCGTAAACTTCCCTGTTCTAAGGGGCAGAAGGGTAAGCGTCAGGGGGCATAAGCGTCAAGCGAGGTGCAGCAGATGTCGTCGAAAGTTCTAATCAATTGGTCATATTCAAGACGAAAGGCAGTGCATTAGATGATGTCATATTGGCATCATATTCAGAAGGAGCCAATTAGCTGATCGGCTGATTCGAAGCGATCTTCATCTTTTGCTGGTGGGGCAAACGGGCAGATGAACGGTTTCATATTGCGTGGTAAGGAGCGCATGTATTTGCCGGTCGGCAGCTGACTAGGCGGTCTGTGGGCCGGAACCGTACCAGGGATACCGAAGGCTTTCAAAAGCTTAGAGCCAGGGGCTGCACGGCAGCCCCAAAATGCCGAGGCATGCGCGAAGGGGGCTTGCGCATACCTCAGAGGTACCAGCAATTTGCTGTTCCGGTTATTCCTGGATCAGGCGGGCAATTTCAGCGACGCGCTCGGCGACCAGGGCCTCATTTGCCCGGCTCTCCACATTCAGGCGCAGCAGAGGTTCGGTATTGGAACCACGCAGGCTGAAGCGCCACTTCGCAAACTCGACGCTGATGCCGTCGGTACGGTCGACGCTAGGGTTGTGCGGCAAGTAGAACGCCAGAATTTTCTCGATGGTACCCTTCACATCAGCCACTTCGTAGTTGATCTCGCCACTGCACGGGAATGCCGCAATGCGCTCGTCCACCAGTTGGGCCAGGCTCTTGCCGGTGTGGCTCATTAGCGCGGCGACCAGCAGCCACGGGATGTTGCCGCTGTCGCAGTAAGCGAAGTCGCGGAAGTAATGGTGGGCGCTCATTTCGCCGCCGTACACGGCGTCTTCGGCACGCATGCGCTCTTTGATGAAGGCGTGGCCGGTCTTGCTCTGAATGGCCTGGCCACCGGCGGCGGTGACTTGCTCGATGGTGTTCCAGGTCAGCCGTGGGTCGTGGATGATCTTGCTACCGGGGTGCTTGGCTAGCAGCATTTCGGCCAGCAGGCCGACCACGTAGTAGCCCTCGATGAAGCGCCCCTGGTTGTCGAAAAAGAAGCAGCGGTCAAAGTCGCCGTCGAAGGCGATGCCCATGTCCGCACCAGTTTCCAGCACGGCCTGGCGAGTCAGGTCGCGGTTTTCCGGCAGCAGCGGGTTGGGGATGCCGTTGGGGAAGTTGCCGTCCGGTTCACCGTTGATGATGGTGATATCCAGCGGCAGGCGTGCTTTGAGCAGCTCCAATACCGGGCCTACTGCGCCGTTTCCGGGGTCGGCTAATACTTTCAGGGGCTTGAGTGCGCCCAGGTCGATATAGGTCAGCAGGTGATCGATGTAGGCAGACTTGTCGAACGCTTCGCGCACGCTGCCCGGCGTGGCCGCCTTAGTACCAAGTTCGCCTGCTTCAACGCGGTGGCGGATGTCGTTCAGGCCAGTGTCACCGCTGATTGGACGCGACTGCTCACGCACCAGCTTCATGCCGTTGTACCCCTTGGGGTTGTGGCTGGCGGTGACCATGATCCCGCCATCTGCCTTGAAATGGCTGGTGGCGAAGTAGACTTCCTCGGTGCCGCACAGACCGATGTCGATCACGTCGGCGCCACCTTCGGTCAGACCCTGCATCAAGGCACGGGACAGGCCTGGGCTTTCAAGGCGCATGTCACGGCCGATCACGTAGCTGCGTCCGCCTAACTGGGCCACCAAGGCGCGGCCAATGCGGTAGGCGATGTCGTCGTTGAGGTCGCTCGGCACTTGGCCGCGGATGTCATAGGCTTTGAAGCAACGAGTTTGGATAGGTGCGTACATACATCTCTCATATGCGGCGCCGACTGCAGGCACCGTCTAGAAGGGGATGGTGGGCAAAATGATTAGCCGCATGAATTTACTGCTCTACCTCGCTGAGGCAGGCGGAGCCCGGAAGCAAATGCCTAGGGTAGTTGTTGCCCCGAACCTTCTGGCGCTGGAAGCGGACGAGGGGATTCCCCCCGGCTGAAAGAGCCGCCGCTCTGCACTTCGATCGGAGCCGGGGCATCATAGCTGGACTTTCCACAGGTTGCTTGGGGCGCGGCTGGATAATCGAAGCAATTTTTTCCCTCGGCGTGCGAATGTAGTCGAAAGCAGGGCGTATGGCGTTCGGCGTGCTGGGCGCCAGATAAATCTAGGGAGGGTTTCAATCGGGCAGCCCCTGGTCGGTCGACAGGGGCTACTCGGAGCGCGACGTTTTAGTGAGCTATATCCATCGGGCCTGAAGAAGTGGGTCGGATAATCGCGATGTCCACATGGTAGTTGGCGTAATCGGTAGATCGGGCTTCCGTACGCAAGGTGGCACTTAAGACTACCTCCTGCTGACGATTAATATCAGTCAAGTAATTCTGAAATTGGTGCTCTTTCACTATTATCAACACCACGCAGTTCGCGCCATGTGAAAGACGCGCTTTCAGCTCTGCCGGGTTGAACGCTACCGCCACATTACGTTGGTAACTCTCTACCAGGTCATGGGTTGCAGTAGTGTCCATATTCAATGCCCCAGTGGGGCCGCGGCGATTTGCCAGCTTGGTTTGGGTCAGCACATGGCTACACATCTGCAAAAAAAGCGACTCGAACCACTCCACTGTCTTCTCCCTAGGTCGAAAGGGCGTCATAAATACAGCAGATCGCCAGAGATTGCCAGCCTGAGGGGATAATTGGTGTGCGTGCTACAGACGGGGTGTACGGCTGCTTGAGATGGCGAAAAGGAGTACAACGAAAGCCTAGGGGTCTTTACCTTGTTCATGCGGCCTTGTTATGTTGTTAAGTAGCGGAGTGAATATTTAAGGCGAGGTCGGTTATGCAGGTAATTGATGAAATAAAAAGGAGCGCTGTTGAGTGCGAAAGTAAGCTGTTGGATGAGTATTTGCTCACTCTCAACGAGGCGATGTACGACGCTTTCTTTGACGCGCGCGGTGGCGCGGAGACCTATGAAGATGTGCCCCTTTCCCAGATCAAGTCAGTAACCCATCGCAATAGTTTTCGCGCTGTAGGCATGACGTGGCGAAATGCAGTCGCCAACCTGCTCGGCCATGATTGGCAGCCGAACGTCCTCATCTATTTTACAAGCTCGATGCGAAACTTGGATTTTCCACCGGAAAACAGCGCTGGCGAGCTGAAGATGGTGCGTTACGGAACGCGATATCACGTTCAGCGAGGCGTCCATAGGGTGATCGCCGGTAAGGCGTGGTTACTGCATAACGTTGGCGAAAAAGCAGCTTTTTCAAATTGCCTGGTCAAACCGTACTCACTGAATCCCCATATGCGAGCGTTTCTGGAGGAAAATAAGTCCAAAAGCTTCATCTTGTACGATACCCGCCTGCATTCCTATGATGGAATATATGTGGGCGGTGAGGTGCCGCATTTCCTTCTACTTTCGTGCAGTTTTCCTTGGGAGGTCTATGCGATTTCTGGGGAGGTACGGCGGGTGACTAGGTTTAGTGCAATCAACCTCCGAATTTTGTATATCTTTCTATGGTGTACTGGCTTTACCGATAAGTCTTGCTACCAGAGAGTCAGCGAGAGCTGGATAATGGAGGCACTGGGCTAACTTGTATTCAAGCACGCTGCGTACATGGTGCTGGACAAGCGCTGTGCAAAAAACCGATAGGTCTGATGCCGCGCTCGGCCGTAAAGTTTTTCTGAATATACTGCGGTGACTAAATTGGTTGATGGCTGACGCGGGTTGAAGGTAAGCCCGCTGCACCCGCTGCCCCAGGTGTGTGGCGCAAATGGCAGATGGAGGCATAAGAAGCGGGCGAAATGCAGAGCGCACAGTGAGATGCAACATCAGTCGTAGAATCTTTGTGTTTTTCTGCAAAACCCGCAAAATTATGGCACTCTGCCAGGCCTAGCCAGCCTTGTGGCTCGCCTTGAACCCGTACCTGGGCACCTGCCCGGCACGCCTGCCTGACCGTGAAACGATGAACATCCA
>Ga0213828_1001653_pt1 | contig 17740 bp, 15 predicted proteins | sample MC6MC0897MG_FD_180664 | JGI IMG/M metagenome (GOLD analysis project Ga0213828, IMG submission 180664) | Enriched soil aggregate microbial communities from Iowa State University, Ames, United States - MC6-MC0897-MG | ecosystem: Environmental > Terrestrial > Soil > Unclassified | place: USA: Iowa... | reverse complement strand
ACCGCACTGGTGCTGTTCTTCATCGTGATGCTGGTGGCCGTTGGCGCCATCGCCATGCAGCAGCTCTGGAGCATCAGCCAGAAGCAGCGCGCCATGTACACGGAAACCGTCATGCCGCTGCGCGTCGTCGTCGACGCCGCCCGCCAAGGCGCCACGCATTTCCGGCGCATGTATGTCTACATCTGGAACACCGATCCGCAAGGCCGCCAGAACGAACTGCGCCTGAACGAAGAATCCGAAAAATCCGTGTTGCAGGCGCGTGACCGTCTGCAGCAGGAGCAGGACCCCGCCCTGCGCGACCTCGGCGGCAAGCTGGCCGACACCTGGACCCGCTACAAGGCGGCCGTCAACGACGTGAAGGGCCTGGCCGACCGCAACGACCCGACCGCGATGACGGTCCTGCACAAGGACTCGGCCGAGCTGCACGTCGCCGCGCGCAACATCCTGATGGAAGCCGCCAAGCGCCAGGAAGAACTGGCCCGCCTTGACACCGAAGACGCCGCCGCGGCGGTTGAACGCACGTTCTGGACGCTGACCGCGCTGATCGTGTTGTGCGCGCTGATCGGCAGCGTCCTGGGTCTTGGCCTGGTGCGCTCCGTCATGCGCCGTCTGGGCGGCGAACCCGCCTACGCCGCGCAGATCGCTCAGGAAGTCGCCAAGGGCAACCTGGCCGTGCGCGTGCAACGCCGCGATGGCGACCAGACCAGCGTGCTGGCCAACATGGACGCCATGCGCGCCAACCTGGCGCAACTGGTGAGCCAGGTGCGCCAGTCCAGCGAATCGATCGCCACGGGCGCCACGCAGATCTCGTCCGGCAACGCCGACCTCAGCCAGCGCACCGAGGAACAGGCCGCCAACGTCGAAGAGACCGCGGCCTCGATGGAAGAGATGAATTCCGCGGTAAAGCAGAACCTGGAATCCGTGCAGATGGCCGGCAGCCTGGCCGGCTCGGCCAGCGCAGCCGCCGCCCGCGGCGGTGAAGTGGTCGGCAACGTTGTCAGCACCATGGACGCCATCTCCGCCAGCTCGCGCAAGATCGTCGACATCATTGCCGTCATCGACTCCATCGCGTTCCAGACCAACATCCTCGCCCTGAACGCCGCCGTCGAAGCGGCCCGCGCCGGCGAACAGGGACGCGGCTTTGCGGTCGTGGCGAGCGAAGTGCGCGCACTGGCCCAACGCAGCGCCAGCGCCGCCAAGGAAATCAAGCAGCTGATCAGCGACAGCGTCGGCAATGTCGAAGCCGGTTCGAACCTGGTCGGCGAAGCCGGCAGCACCATGAACGACATCGTGACGCAGGTGCGCCGCGTTGCCGACCTGATCGCCGAAATCGGCGCCGCCGCGCACGAGCAGGGACAAGGCATCTCGCAAGTGGGCGACGCCATCAACCAGCTCGACCAGACGACGCAGCAGAACGCCGCGCTGGTGGAAGAATCGGCCGCCGCTGCGCATAGCTTGAATTCGCAGGCGGCGACGCTGGTGAAGTTGGTCAGTGTGTTCCGTCTTGCCGAGGATGATGCGCCGCGTTTTGTAGCGCAGCCGCAGGTTGCTCAGGTGCGGGAGGTGCAGTCTGTAGTTGGCCAGCCTGCAAAGCCGCAGCGCGCCCTGGCCAAGCCGGCGTCTTCACGTGCCGCCGCTGGCAAGCCGGCAGAGACTCGCCGCGCCGCCGCCAAGCCCGCGCCGCAAGCGAAAGCGCCGCTGCGCGTTCCGGGCGACAACAAGCCCGCGCCGTCGAATGATGATTGGGAGAGTTTCTGATCGGTAGGCGGTGACACCGCGCGCAGGATCGCTGCAAGCCGCCTGCGCGTTCACCAGGCGCCAGCGTGGATTCGCAATGCCAGAGCGCGTATCCCCACGTTGCAAATCGAAGCCATCCCGCACCGCCCCCTCACCTATGCTGACCTCTCCGGCCCACGCGGCCGCCTTTTCGAGGAGCAGCGTATGTTGGACCACATCGAGATTCACGTCAGCGACTTCGCGCGCAGCCGGGCTTTCTACCTGAGCGCGCTCGCGGCGGTGGGGTATGTGCCGCGCAAGGCGCTCCCGACGGGCATGGGATTTGGCGTTGGCGAGGCCGACGACGCGGGCGACCCGGGCGGCGAGTTCTGGATTCATGAGGGCACGCCCAGCACGCCGCGCGTGCATGTGGCGTTCCGCGCGCGCAGCCGTGACGAGGTCGACGCCTTTCATCGCGCGGCGCTGGCGGCCGGCGGGCGCGACAACGGCCCGCCGGGGTTACGCCCGAAATACCATCCGAACTACTACGGCGCCTTCATCCTGGACCCCGACGGCTACAACGTCGAGGCGGTGTATCACCGCCCTGCCTGACGCGCCTGCGACGTCATACGCGCGCCGCCACCGGGTTCAGGGCTGGCCGGGCGGGCGCACGCCCAGCGCGCGCATCCACGGGTTGTCCGGCAGGCCCTGAATGGGCGCCATGCCGGGCATCGGAAAACCGACCGGATTAAGGGCGGCGTCCTGCAGCACCTTGGCCCACTCGCGCGGGTCGATCGGTTCGCCCATGCGCGCGCGCACATCCAGCAGGTCCATCGCCGCGCGCCGGTGCCCTGCCTCGGCGGCATCGCGAAACAGGCGTTCGGCCACGGCATAGTTCTTGGGCACGCCCCGGCCCATGCCGGTCAGCTCGCCCAGATAGGTCTGCGCGGGCGCGAAGCCTTGATCCGCGGCGTGCTGATACCAGCGGGCGGCGACAGGGTAGTTCTGCTGCACGTGCTCGCCGTTCTCGGCGATTAGCCCCAAGGTGGTCATGGCGACCACGTCGCCCGCCTTGGCGCGCGCCTGCAACGACGCCAGCCGGGGCTCGTCCACATACTGCGCGCCGCGTTCGATTTCGTATTCCCAGGCGCTCATGCGGGCTTTGATCAGATCGCGGCCCAGCGTGGGGGACGGGCCTCGGCCCTGCGCCGTCTGACCGCCGGACGCCCCCGGCGTCGCGGGCGTCTGTCCGTCCGCCAGCGTGGTGAACGTGACGGTGCCGACCAGGCTGCTGGCGTAGTGCGGAATCTGCCGGTAGGCGGTGGCCACCTGCACGTCGGCGGTCAATTGCTTGAAGAAGGTCTCCACCGGCGCGGAACCGGGCAGCGTGCGCAGTCCTTGCGCGAAGTAGTACGCGTAGGGGCTGTGGCGGGGGCCGTCGTTGCCAAAGCCGTCTTCGGCCGTGGCGCCGGGCTGTGTGGAGAAGGCGATAAGTTCACCGCCTGCGGGAACGGCATGCACCAGTCCCGCGGCGGGGGTGCCCCGCGTCAGGTTGGTGCGGCAGGCGTCCAGCACCATCAGGCGCGCGCGGACATTGGCACGCCGCAGCGCTTGCGACACGCGCTTGAGGCTCAACGAGCTTTGCTGGGCCGTGCGGATGCGCACTTCACCCAGCGGCAAAGGCAGGTCCACACCGAACAGATAGTTCACGTCGTCCACCGCAACAGCATGTCCGGCGAAGTACATCAGCGCCAGGTCCCCGCCGGCGGCGCGAAGGGCGAAATCGTCGACGGCGGCTTCCATCTGCGCCGTGGTCAGGTCCGTGAGCAGGGTCACATCGACCTGGCGCTGGCGCAGCGAGTCGGCGATGAGACGGGCGTCGTTGACCGGGTTGACCAGCGCGTTTGCGGGAATGGCGTAGCGCGCGTTGCCGATCACCAGCGCGTAGCGGCGCTTGGCGGGCGTGGCTTGGAGGTCGGCTTGAAGGTCAGCTTGCGCCTTGGCATCCGATGCTGCCTTGGAATCCTTCGCAGCTGCGGAAGGCCCGTCGTCCGGCGCTGGCGCAGGCGTGGTCGGCTGGGGTGCCGGCGCGCCCGAGCGGGCCGGCTCCTCGTCCATCATGTTCCGGTTGTTCAGCCCCCGCGCATTCGCACCCGCCGCGAGCACGGCGCCAGCGTGCCCGCCGCAGAGCCCCGCGCCGAACAGCGCGGCCAGCAGGCGCCGCCGCATCAGGGGTTGCGGCCGCGCGTCCGGCATGCTGGCAAGGGCAGGTTCTTTGTTGGGCTTCATAGAGAATTCGGGGCCTGACTTTTGTTCGGGAGGGACTGGACGTTATCTCGGGCTTGCGCCGGGCCTCACGGTTTGGGGCACGCGCCCGCTGGGGCCGTCGTGACCGACAGCGCGCCCAGCGCCGTCGCGGCATCGCGCAGCGACGACTCACGCGCAGCGGCCAGGACGTATCGCCCGTCCGCATCAGGCCCGTCGACGATGGACACCGCGTACTGGGACAAGGTATTGCGCAACTGCCGCGCCGTCAGGGCGTCGGGAAGATCGACCACCAACCGCGGGCAAGATGCACTGCCGCGCGTCAGGACGTCGTCAGACAGGACAACCGCGGGACCTTGCACCGGCGCCTGCTGCATCACCACGACGGACAGCATGATCGCGAGCGCCCAGCCCAGCGGCATCAACGGGCTGGCGGGCGTAGGCCACAGCCATTGCCACAAGCGCCGCCCGCGCGATACCGGCGCGTGCGAAGACACCGGCGTGCGCGCAGATGCAGGTTCCGACGATGACGCACGCGCAGATTCGGCAGAAGCAGGCTCAGATGCGGACGCAGATTCGGCAGACGCCGGCGCAGGCGCCGCCTCCACGCCCTGCGCCAGCGCACGCAAGAAAGCCGCATCGCGCTCGCCCTGCCCGATCTCGTTATGCGCAAGCTGGCGTGCCTCGGCAAGATTGCGCCACGCCTCCAGTTCCTCCCGCAATGCGGGATCCCTCGCGAGATCGGCTTCGAAGGCCCGGCGGGCATCGGCGTCCAGCGCGCCGGACAAATACGACAGCACTCGGTCTTCAGCCATCATCAGTCCATCCCCTTGCGGGTGCATTCCGTCACCAGCTTGCGCGCGGCGTGCAGGCGGCTCTTCACGGTGGGCACGTGCAGGTCCTGCTGCCGGGCAATCTGTTCCATCGGCATGTCGTCCAGGTACAGGAACATGGTGGCTTTCAGCGTGTCGCTGAGTTTGTTGAGACACTCGCGCATGCGCTTGACGACCGACAGGTGCTCGTACGCCTGCGCGGGGTCGGCAAAGAGCGAGGCATCCGCCACATCCCGGGCGTCGTCAAACGCCGTATCGTCCCGATCCCCGCCGTCGTCGGGACCCGCCCACTGCACCTCGTGCCGCGTACGGCGGTGATACTGGATCAGCTCGTGCAGCGATCCGCGGTACAGGTAGCCGCCCAGCTTGCTGACGGCCAGTTCATGCGCCGTCCATCCGCCCTCGGGCTGGCCGTGCAGCAGGACCTCGTCCTTGAAACTGCGCGTCTGCAGAAACTTCATGAGCGCGTTGTTGAACGCGTCCACCACGCCTTCGGGCGGCGTGTTGAAGAACTTTCTGCGCAGTTTCAGCGTGATGTGCTGCTCGGCTTTGTTCCGGAACGCCAGCGCGTAGCGCGGGTCGGCGTGCATGATGCGCAACAGCGCGTCGACGTTGTCGATGACGTAGCGCTTGGATTCGAGCGTGTTCATGGTTCAGGTTCTTGGGGCTGCGGCACCTTAGCTGCGCAGGGACGGAAAATCAAGCGCGGCGGCGCAGCGCGGCGACCCCGCGGACAGTGAAGGCCAGCGCGATGGCGACAGACAGATAGAAGCCGAACCCGAACGACAGGCCGCTCCACAGGTTGGACGCCATGTCGCCCGCCAGGCTGCGGCCGGCGCGCGAACTGCCCATAAAACCCGACAACTGGCGCGTCGCATTGATGAACTCCTGCACCTGCGAGACCACGCCCGCCAACGCGATGATCCACAACGCAAGCGGCGCAAAGTAGCCCAGGCGCGCCGCGCGATGGTCCAGCAGCGAAGGCAGCAGCGGCCCCACAACGGCCAGCAGCCACAACACGGCATAGAATCCCGCGCCGGCCCCCTGCCCTGCCATCGCGCCCTGTACGCTGCCGCCGTTCTGCAAGCGCAGGAGGTCGTAGAAGCTCAGACTGACGCCCGATCCCATCATGCGCACGGAGACCACGGCGAAGAGCGTGGTGCCCAGAAGAAACAGCAACGCGCCCGCCGCGTCGCCCCGGTTGACGCGCTGAACCGCGATGGCCGCCCACCGGGTTGCGTGGGTCTTTGCCTGCGTCAATACGTCTTGTGCTTTGTCCTGCATGGTGTTTCCTTTTTTGCGTGAGGCGGATGCCGGTATGGATGCCGGTACTGATCGCTACGCGCAGCGGCGCAAAAGGTTCGATTTTTTTTCGCCCTTTTTTCGGCCAATTGATTTGCCGGGTTCGGTTTATCCTTCGTCGCTAAATTTTTCGAACCTTTTTCAAGACGGCGCGTAGCAAGGGTCATGGGCTCGTCTTTTTTCCCACTTACCACCAACGGAGCGTTGAATCATGTCCACCCCCACCCCGCTGTCCACCCTGTACCAGACCGTGGTGCAAGAAGAACTGGGCCTCGTCGCCAGCTTTGACGAGCAAGGCGATGTGGTCTTCAAGCATCCCGACATGGGCATCATGTATTTCAGCCTGAGCGATTCGGACCCGGAATTCCTGCGCCTCGTCTACCCCGCCTTCGTGCAGGCAGATGAACTGAACCTGACGCGCGGCCAATTCCTTGAAGTCATCAACGTCGTGAACAACCGCTGCAAGGCCATCAAGCTGACGCTGCCGCAAGAGGACGCCGATCGCCCGGCGCGCGTCTCGGCCTCGGTGGAAAGCTTCGTGGCCGCGCCCGACACGCTGCCCGACATCGCTCTGCTGCGCGCCACCGTGGCCCGCACCGTGTCCGCCATTCGCAATGGCGTGCACGAACTGGTGAAACTGTCGATGGAACTGAAGCAGGCCGCCAACTGACGCGCCAAACCCGCGCCTGGTTTGCGACGACGCACGGCGCGACGCGCCCGGCGCAATTGAAACAAGTCTGGTCCTGCGCTGTAACTTTGCGATACATTGCAGGGCTTTGACGAAAAAGGCGCCCGTGTGGCGCCCGGTTTTCCGCCTTCCCATGATGTCATTGCGCCTGCACGTATCCCGTTCGTTGATCCTTCGCCTTGCGGCCAGCTTCCTCTTGCTGGCGGGCCTGTCCGCCTGCGCCGTCAAGACCAATTCGCGGGGCAACTACGTGTTCGGCGTGGACACCGCCGCCCTGTTCGGCACCGAGATCGGCCAGTTCCCGCTGCAGGACGGCGGACTGGGCACTTTGCGCCGTGAAGGCAAGAACTTCTCGGTGAAGCTATCAGGCAACCAGCGCGTGGTGCCCCTGAACAATGTCGAGTCCGCGCGCATCGCCCGGACCGAAAACATTGGCCCGCGCACCGTGGTCGTCATCGAGACCCAGCGCCGCAACTGCGATTACCGCTATACCGTGCTGGCCATCGAGGGGTCCGACGTGTTGTCGTGGGACGTGGGCAATTGCCGTGACCGGCCCGTCGTGCTGGTCCAGGACGACCGCAGCGCGCTGACGTTCGACTTTCCCAAGGGCTCGGCGATCGAGCGCTTTGTTTACACGCAGGATGGCCGGATGCGCCGCGGCAACGTCAAGAGCGTCGCGGGCTTGAATCCGCGCGCCAAGCCGTTTGCCGACGAGTCGCTGTATCCGCCCGGGTACATGGATTCGATCCGGCTGCATGGCGTCTTTCCGCCGCCCGCCGCGCCGGCCGCGCGATCGGGCAAGGCGCCTAAGCCGGCCAGCGGCGGCCGCCGTTCGCCACCCAATGCCCCCGCCGCGGTGCAGACACAAACGGCCGGCAGTGACACATCCGCTGGCCGCGTGGTGCCGCCGCCCCCGCAGCGCGTGTCCACGGGCGACGCGCCCGCAACACCCCGCGCGGGCGCGGCATCGCGCACACCCGCCAAGCTGGACCTGCCCGAAGAGGAAATCACCTCGACCCGTCTGGACCTGAGGGATTGATCGTGCGCCAGGCCCAGATTCGCCAGATTTTGTTCCTGATCGTCCTGACGGTCATCTACCTCAGTTTTGAACTCGGCTTCAACGCCCGGTTGCTCGATGTGGTGGGCAGCCGCGCCACGCCGCACGATATCGAGGAACTGGAGTTCTTCGGCCGCACCCTGTCCGGCATCGCCGCCGCGCTGGTGGTGCTGCAGCTCATGCTGACCCGGCGGCTTGCCACCGGCGGCCGGCCGTCTTACCTGAAGATTGCCGTGGCCTGCGCCGTGACCGCGCTGCTGGTCTTCAGCGCCATCAAGATGATGGTGAACGTGCTGGTCGACTCGCGCGACGGCGAGTTCCGCCGCATTGCCACCAACGCCGGGCTGCTGCAACGCTCGCTGGTGCAGGGCGACCTGCATCTGGACGGGCTGGTGGACGACGGCATCTACGCGCGGCCCGAGGGCAAGGCGTTCCTGGCGGTGTTCCAAGTGCTGCTGACCAACATCGACAATCTGGATGAAAAGGTCGAACCCAAGAAGCGCCAGGTCATCCGCACCGACCTGCAGCGCCAGATGAAGACCTTCACCTTCGATGACCACGAAGTCCGCATGACGTCCCCGGGCATCCGCGGCTATCACCAGGTCTACACCAGCGTGATGCAGTCCGTCGCCGAACGCTGGAAGAAATACGCCGGCGTGCCCGTCCCGTCGGACATCGGCCTGGCGCGAGAACAGGATCGCGCGTGGGGCGACTACCGCCGCAACCTGTCGCGCCGGGGCTGGACGCCCGACAGCGTGCCGGCCCGCTACCAAGGCCGTGTGGTGCAGGACGTGCGCAAGCGCATTCCCGTGCCGGCCGGCTGGCAGCCGCACGACCGGGCCACCTTCAATGAAGCGGTCGCGCAGCAATACTGGAAGACCATGCGCAGCCGCACGGTGCATGTCGAGGGCGATGCCATTCCGCCCGGTCTGTCGTACGAAGACTTCGTGGCGCGCCCCGGCGTGCAGAAGCTGCTGCGCCAGACCTTGATGGTGCCCGCCACCATGAACGTCGCGCCCAACTACACCGACGCCGCCAGCTTCAAGCGGCTGTACGACGGCATGCTGGACCGGGCCGTGGACGAAGCCATGCCGCGCTTTTCCGCCAGCAGCGCGGACTTTGCGCGCGGCGGCCAGCATCAACAGTTGGGCGAAGACGCCGCGCGCGCGGCCATCGTGCCGCCGGTTGCGCTGCTGTTCTCGCTGCTGGGTGCGGTGGGCCACTTCGGCAAGCTGCTTTACCTGATCGTCAAACTCGTCGTCTGGCTGCGCACGCCCGCCGGCCAGCAGCCGGGGCGCACCGCCACGCGCGCGGCGGGTCTGGCGCTGGTGCTGACGCTGGCCTGCGTCTGGACGGCGTTTTCGTTCATGCAGAACGGCGTGACGCAAAGTGAACTCTTCCAGCAGATGTCGCGCGTGGAAGGCGGCCGCGATGACGAGTCGATCGGTCAGGCGCTGCGGCGCCGCGTGCTGGCCAACGTGGCGCACGTGATCGTCGTGGGCCAGGCCTACACCTATCCCTTCAACGAAGCCGTGCGCACGACGGTGCTGGGCGGCTTCCGGTTCGGATACCACGGCGATGCGAGCTAGCCGTCTGATAGCCGCGCTGCTGACCGCCGCCCTGCCCTGGTCCGGCGCCAGCGCCGCGTGCCTGGGCATGCAGGTTCATGCGCATCGCGGCGCGCCCGCGCTGCCCGAAAACTCGTTGGCCTCGATTCGCGCGGCTTATGCCGGCGCATGGGATGGCGTCGAAATCGACATGCAGCGCCTGAAGGACGGCGTCTGGGTGCTGCACCACGACCTGCTGACCGGCAGGACGGTAAGCGGCGTCGGACGCAAGGCCGTGCTGCAACTGTCCAGCGACCAATGGCGCGACGCCAAGTTGACGGGCGCCGGCGGCGGAGCGCCCCCGCCCTTCCTTAATGATGCGCTGCGCGTCGCCGCCGCTCAGCCCGCCAAGACCTTCAATGCGGAGCTGAAGGTCGTCTACCGCGACTGCGCGCCGGTGTCCAAACTGGTCGCCGGCATGAATACCGCGCTGCCGCACGGCAACTGGATGATCACGTCCGCCTTCCCCGAGGCGCTGCGCTGCGTGCGCGGCACCGACCGGCAGGGCTATCTGGGCCTGATCGTTTTCGACCCGCGCCACGCGGATTCCCTGGGCGCAAGCCCGCTCGGCAAGTATGTGTCGCAGCGCGCCACCGCGCCCAAGCTGACGCGCCAGTGGCTGGCCAATCTGGCCGCCACCGTCGGCGCGCCGGTGGGCGTGCACGTGGACGCCTTGACGCTGTCCGCCAACCCGCAACTGCTGCGCGATGCCGCCGCGCAATCCGTGCGCGTCTTCGTTTACGCGGTGGGCGGCGATGCGGCACTGGCGCAGCAACTGCGCGCCACGAAACAGCGCGAAGGCTATCTGCCGTCCGGCGTCATCATCGACGGCGATGCGCAGGCGTTTTGCCGGGCGGTGGGCGGATAGCGTCAATAGGCGGGCGGCTTCGCCTCGCGCCCGGCCGAGGCCGCCTGCGCCAGCGCGCGCGTGATGATGCTGGTCGACACGTTGGCAAAATAGCGCGCGCCCATGGCCCCGTACTTCTCCTCGTCCTGCGGCGTCAGCGCGATGATGCCGGAACACTTGCCTGCCCCGGCGATCGCGCGCAGCCCGGCCTCGATGGCGCGTTGCACGGGTTCGGCATTCCAGTCGCTGCCGTGACCCATCGCATGCGCCAGATCATTGGGTCCGATGAACACCGCATCCACGCCGTCCACCGCCGCAATTTCGCCCGCCGCCGCAATGGCCTCGGGCGTTTCGATCATGGCGATGAAGCCGATGCCCTCATTGCTGCGCTGCGTGTGCCCGGCGCCGCCAAACGCCCCATAACCGGCCGCGCGCGTGCTGAAGGCGCTGCCGCGGCGGCCCACTGGCGGATAGTGGATCATACCGGCGAGGCGCCGTGCCTGCTCGGCGCTTTCCACCATGGGCACCTGCACGGCACTTGCGCCCATGTCCAGGATGCGCGGCAAGTCCTGCTCGAAGCAGCGGACGATGGGCACGATGCCCGTGGCGCGTGCGGCGCGCAGCATGTGCTCGGTCATGCCAAAATCGGCACTGCCGTGCTCGTTGTCGAGGATGATGAAATCAAAGCCGGCGTACGCGCACATCTCGACGATGGCCGGGCTGGACAATCCGTTGAACAGGCCGCGCAGCGGCTTGCCACTGCGCAGCATGTCCGGCAGGCGGCCGTCCAGCGGGAAGCGGGGATCGGTCATGCAAGTCTCCTGTGTCGGGGCGGGGTCAGTCGGCCTGGATGCCGGCGTCCTTGATCACCTTGCCCCATTTTTCGATTTCGCTGCGTTGGAATTGCGAGAATTCCGCCGAGCCGCGGCCGTCGGGGGCCACGCCCAGCGTCAGCAGCTTGGCGCGCACGTCGGGGGTGTTGACGATGGCCGCGATCTCGCGTCCCAGGCGTTCCACCACCGGCGCGGGCGTGCCCGCCGGCGCAAAGATGCCTTGCCACGATTGCATCGCAAAGCCCGGCAAGCCCAGTTCGGCCAGCGGCTTGACGCCCGGCAGATCCGCCAGCGGCGCGCTTGACGTGACGCCCAGCACCTTGACCCGCTTGGCATCGATCATTGGACGCGCGGCCGCGACCGTTTCAAACACCATGTCGATCTGTCCGCCGATCAGGTCCACCATCGACTGCGATCCGCCTTTGTAGACGATCTGGCGCAACCGCGTATCCGAAATCGATTGAAAGAGCTGACCCGACAGATGCTGCGACGTGCCCGCGCCGGCCGTGCCATACGTCAGCCCGTCCGGATCGGCCCGCGCGGCATCGATCACCTGCTGCACCGTGTTGAACGGGCTGTCTGCCCGCACCACCAATGCGTTGCTGACCATGCCCACCAGGCTGACGGGCGTGAAGTCCTTGACCGAGTCATAGCCCAGCGACTTGATGAAGAACGGATTGACGGCATGCGTGGTGATGGTGCCGCCCACGATGGTGTAGCCATCGGGCTCGGCGCGCGCCACCTGTTGTGTGCCCACAATGCCGGACACGCCCGGCTTGTTCTCGACGATGACCGACTGCCCGAGACGAGCGCTCAACTGCTCGGCCATCAGGCGCGCGACGCCGTCGGACACGCCGCCCGGCGAGAACGGCACGATGTATCGGATGTTCTTGGTCGGCCAGGCGGGCGCGCCGCCTTGGGCGTGGGCCAAGCCGGCGGTCAACCCGATGGCCGCGACGGCGGTCAGGGTGCGTACAAAAATGCTGCGCATGCGTTTGTCTCCTGGAGTCGATGAGCGCGGTCTGTGCGCGCTTTCATTGGGTAGTGCCGGAAAAAGGGGAATAGCGAATCTTCAGGGCCCCGCCCGGACCGTCGCGCGTTCAACCAGGCTGCAGGGAATGACGATGTCGCGCGGCCGCAGCTCGGCCTGCATCTGTTCGCGCAGCAGGGCGACGGTGGCGTCCACCATGGGTTCGACCTGCTGACGCACAGTGGTCAGGCGATACGCGCCCCAGGCCGCCTGCGGCACGTCGTCAAAGCCCACGACGGCCACGTCCTCCGGCACGCGCAGGCCCAGCTCCTGACGGAGCACGTCAAGCGCCGCAATCGCCATGTGATCGTTGCCGGCAAACAGCGCGTCCGGCGGGTCGGCGGCAAACATTCGGCGAACCGCGGCCTGCGCCAGATCGAAGTCGTAGTGGCCCACTTCGCGGCAGGCGACGTCGTGGCCGAGTTCGCTCAGCGCGTCCCGGTATCCCCGTTCGCGTTCGATGCTGGTCGACGAATCCTCCAGCCCCGCCAAGTATCCAAAGCGCCGGTAGCCGCGGTCCACCAGCAGTCGCGCCACCAGTTGGCCGCCCGCATAGTTGTCGGACGTGACCGAGCTGCTGGCGTGACGTGCCAGGCCGCCCAGGATGGACACCCGATTGAACTGCACCACCGGCACGCCGACTTCTGCGCAACTGCGCGCCACGTTGGACGACAGCATGGCGGACGCCATGACGATGCCGTCGACCTGGTATTGCAGGATCTCGGCCAGCACGCCGTCGGCCGCCTCGTCCACCTCGGCGATGAACATCAGCACGTGATAGCCCTCTTTCTGCAGCTTTTGCGACAGCCGCTCGATCACCAGCGGATAAAACTGGTTTTCCAGATAGCTCATCACCAATGCGACGATGCGGCTGCGGCGGGTGATCAGGCTGCGCGCCAGCGCGTTGGGCCGATAGCCCAGTTTCTGCGCGGCCGCCAGCACCTTGCGCCGCGTCTCTTCGGACACGCTGGCGCCGGGCGTGAACGTGCGGCTGACGGCGGACTGCGACACCTGCGCCAGATCCGCCACGTCCTGCGCGCGGGGCGCGGTCCTCATGCCGCGGTCCATCCCGCATCCAGCATCAGCGCGCTGCCCGTCATCAGACTGGACGCATCACTGGCCAGGAACACAATGGCGCCCATCACTTCGTCCAGACGGCCGACGCGGCCCAGCGCGTTGCGCGCGCAGACCCAGTCCCGGAAGCCGGGCTGCTCCAGCATGCCCGCCGTCATGGGCGTTTCGATGAAGGTCGGGCAGACGGTGTTCACGCGGATGTTGGCCGCGCCCAACTCCCACGCCAAGGCGCGCGTCATGCCTTCCAGTGCGTGCTTGCTGGCGCAATACAGCGTGCGGCGCGGACTGCCCACGTGCCCCATCTGCGACGACACATTCACGATGGACCCCGCACGGCCTTCCTGCAGCAGACGGCGCGATACAGCCCGGCTGGTGTAGAAGGCCGCCTTCACGTTCAGGTCCAGCACGGCGTCGATGTCCTCGTCGGACTGCTCGACCAGCGGCTTGGGACGATTCATGCCCGCGTTGTTGACCAGAATGTCAAAGGGCTCGGCGTGCGCGACCGCCTGATCTACGGCGGCCGAGTCCGTCACGTCCAGCACCAGCGGCGCACAGCCGATGCCTTCGGCCCGCAAGGCGTCGCACACTTGCGCCAGTTCCGGCTCGCGCCGGGCCGCCACCGTCACATGCGCGCCCGCGCGGCCCAGCGCGGCGGCCGCCGCCAGCCCGATGCCGCCGCTGCCGCCCGTCACCAGGGCGCGGCGTCCGTCCAGGCGGAAGTCCGGTCCTTTGGGCAGCGCAATCATGCCTGGGCCTCCACCGGCCGATACCACGGCAGGTCGGGGCGATTGCCATAGCGGCGCACGCGGATGTTGGCCTGCTCGCCGTGGCCCGCAAAATTCTCCATGTGGCACAGGCGCGAGCAATACTCGCCCATCGCCGCGCTGGCCTCGTCCGTCAGCACGCGCTGATAGGTGCAGGTCTTGAGGAACTTTCCCACCCACAGGCCGCCGGTGTAGCGCGCGTTGCGGTTCGTCGGCAGCGTGTGGTTGGTGCCGATCACCTTGTCGCCAAAGCTGACGTTGGTGCGCGGGCCCAGGAACAGCGCGCCGTAGTTCGTCATCCGGTTCAGGAAGTAATCGGGATCGCGCGTCATGACCTGCACGTGCTCGAACGCCAGGTCATCGGCCACCTGCAGCATTTCCTCGTCGCTGTCGCAGACGATGACCTCGCCGCAATCGGCCCACGCCTTAGCCGCGATGCCCGCCGTCGGCAGGATCGACAGCTGGCGCTCGACTTCGGCCAGCGTGGCGCGCGCCAGTTGTTCGCTGGTGGTCAGCAGCACCGCAGGAGACGTAGGGCCGTGTTCCGCCTGGCCCAGCAGGTCGACGGCGCACAGCTCGCCATCCACGCTGTCGTCGGCGATCACCAGCGTCTCGGTCGGTCCCGCGAACAGGTCGATGCCCACCCGGCCGTACAACTGCCGCTTGGCCTCTGCCACGAACATGTTGCCCGGGCCGACCAGCATGTCCACGGGCGCCACGCTGGGCGTGCCCACCGCCATCGCCACCACGGCCTGCACGCCGCCCAGCACCAGGATCTCGTCCGCGCCCGCCATGTCCATGGCGGTCACGATCGCCGGATGCGGCTTGCCCTGATACGGCGGCGCCGTGGACACGATGCGCTTGACGCCCGCCACCTTGGCGGTCAGGACGCTCATATGCGCCGAGGCCAGCAGCGGATATTTGCCGCCCGGGATGTAGCAGCCCACCGCGTTCATCGGCACGTGCTGGTGGCCCAGGACCACGCCGGGATAGGTTTCCACTTCCACATCGCGCATTGAGTCGCGCTGGATCTGCGCAAAGTTGCGGACCTGGCTCTGCGCAAATGCGATGTCCTCGATCTCGCGCGCCGACAACTGCTTGCGCGCCGCTTCGATCTCGGCGCGCGACAGGCGGAAGTCCGCCGGGTCCCAGTTGTCGAACTTGCGGCTGTAATCGCGCACGGCGTCGTCGCCACGGGTTTCGATGTCGCGGATGATGTCTTCGACGGTGGCGCGCACCTTGGCGTCGTCGTCGGTCTTGACGGCGGCGGTCCGGCCGCGCTTCAGATAACGGATCATGGTCTCGGGTCCTGCAAGCGTTGAAAGTTCATCGATGCAGGGCACTTTCAAAGCCTTGCATACGTATGCAAATAGGGAGAAACCCGGAGATCGCGCGCACGCCGACCCTCCCTTCCACTTGCGCGGGATCGCGACACAATCGCGAATGTGCTGTCAGGCTGCTGACAGCCGGGCGACGAGCGCTTTCGCTACACTCACGGGATTCCGCATCGATGACCGCCGGGCCGGCCCACGCGCAAACGCGAGGCGGACGGCAAGCGGCCGTGCTCACGCCCTTCCCTCATGTCGCATCCCGAATCGTTCAATCTGAAGCAGATCGCCGTGCCGGCGTTCGGCCCGTCGCTGCTTTACGGCATCAGCAACGGCGCCATTCTTCCCGTGATCGCGCTCACCGCGCGGGAACAAGGCGCGTCGTTTGCGGCCGCCGGTCTCATCGCCGCGCTCATCGGCGTCGGCTCGCTGCTCTCCAACATACCGTCCGCGCTGATCACCGAGCGCTTCGGCGAAAAGCGCGCCATGGCCGGCGCCGCGCTGTTGAGCGTGGCGGGTCTGCTGCTGGTGATCGGCGTGCCGCATCTCTGGGTGCTGGCGCTGGCCATGCTGATGCAGGGCTGCGCGCAATCGGTGTTCCAGCTGGCTCGCCAAAGCTACATGATCGAGGTCGTGCCGCTGACGTACCGTGCGCGCGCGCTGTCCACGCTGGGCGGCACAACGCGCATCGGCACCTTCATCGGCCCCTTCGCGGGCGCGGCGCTGATTCACTTCATGGGGCTGGACGGCGCGTACTGGATCGCCGTCTGCGCCATGCTCGGCGCGGGCTTCATCGCCATCAAGGCGCCCGACATCGAACCCTCGCACGCCAAGGCCGCCGGCGCGCCGCGCGCACGCATCGGCGAAGTCGCGCGCGACCATCGCGGCGTATACGCCACGCTGGGCGTCGGCGTGATGCTGATCAGCGCGCTGCGCGCGTCGCGCCAGGTCGTGATACCGCTGTGGGCAGACCATCTTGGGCTGGACGCCACCACCACGTCGCTTGTCTACGGCCTGGTCGCGGCCGTCGACATGTCGGTGTTCTATCCCGCCGGCAAGGTCATGGACCAGCGCGGCCGCTTGTGGGTGGCGTTGCCGTGCACGCTGCTGATGGGCTTGAGCTTGATGGCGATCCCGCTGACCAGCGGCGTGACGAGCTTCATCCTGGTGTCGCTGCTGCTGGGCTTTGGCAACGGCATCGGGTCGGGCATCGTGATGACGCTGGGCGCGGATGCCGCGCCGCCCGGCGCGCGCACGCAGTTTCTGGGTATCTGGCGGTTCATGGCCGATCTGGGTGCGAGCGGCGGGCCTGTGGCGTTGTCGGCGCTGACGGCGTTGTTGTCGCTGGGTGGCGCGTCGTTTGGCGTGGGGACGTTGGGGCTGGTGGCGGCGGGGGTGTTCTGGCGGTGGCTGCCGCGGCGGGCGTCGGCATAGCGCCCGCCTGGGCCGGCAAAATGTGCTGGTCCGCCAGCCGCCGTGGGCGCGCGATTATTGCGGACGCTGACCAGCTTCCCGTTCAATGTCCGCTCGTTGACGCCATCGATGCCGCGTTGAAAACCGGGGCGGCCTCGCCCGCCAGCGATACGTTGATGCAGGCTGGCAGCCCGCTGTCGGCGGCCCCCTTCAACGCGTTGGCCAGACCATCCACGTCGTGGGCCGCAAACCCCGCGCCGCCCAGCGCAGACGCGACGTCGTGATACCGCGCCGTCGGTGAAAGCTCGCAGCCGATCAACCGCTGCGGACCATAGGTGCGCATCTGGATCAGATGTTCGGCGTTCCAACGCAGGTCGTTGCCGATCACTGCAATGACCGCCGCGCCTTCGAGCACGGCCGTATCCAGCTCCATCAAGTGAAAGCCGGCGGTGCCGTCGCCCATCATGACGACCACCGTGGCTTCGGGCCGTGCGATCTTCGCGGCGATCGCGTAGCAGACGCCTGCCCCGATCGCGCCGGACATGCCGTTGATGATGCGTACCGGCGCCTGGCAGAATGCCTGCGCCCACTGGCCGAACTCGCCGCCGTCGCAGATCAGGATCGGATCCGGCGCGGACGTCAGGAATGCCTGCACGGTCTCGCACAGCGCGCGCGGGCCCAGCGCTCCCTCGACAGGCGCGGACGGCGCCTTGGTCGTCCGGCTGCGCAGCGCGTCATCCACCTGTTTTTGCCACGCCAGACGTTCGGCCGACGCTTGCGCCGCCCGTATCGCGGCTAGCGCCGCAACCGGGTCAGCTTGGAACGCCAGCGCCAGACGCTCGCCAAGAAGACGGCTCGCGCGTTCCAGCATCGCGGGATCCGGGTCGATCACCGCAACGCGCGCGTTGTCGCCAAGCGCGCCCGTGCTGCCGAAGCCCAACGTAAAGTCCAAACACTTTCCCGCCAGCACGATCAGATCCGCG
>Ga0213828_1001651_pt1 | contig 17754 bp, 14 predicted proteins | sample MC6MC0897MG_FD_180664 | JGI IMG/M metagenome (GOLD analysis project Ga0213828, IMG submission 180664) | Enriched soil aggregate microbial communities from Iowa State University, Ames, United States - MC6-MC0897-MG | ecosystem: Environmental > Terrestrial > Soil > Unclassified | place: USA: Iowa... | reverse complement strand
TCGGCCACGGCCTTGCCCGGCTCGTACAGGCGGTGGGTCTCGAAGAAGCGGAAGCCCCAGTTCAACAGGGCCAGGCTGTCATCGGCGCGCTGCTTTTCCGACGCGCCACCCAGCACCACGGCGACCAGGCGCTGGTCACCGCGCTGGGCCGAGCTCATCAGGCAGTAGCCGGCCTCGGAGGTGTGGCCGGTCTTGATGCCGTCCACGCTGCCATCGCGCCACAACAGCAGGTTGCGGTTGGGCTGCTTGATGGTGCCGACCTGGAATTCCTTGATCTTGTTGTACGCGTAGGTTTCCGGGTAGTCGCGCACCATCGCGCGGCCCAGCAGGGCCAGGTCGTAGGCGCTGCTGTGATGGCCCGGGGCGGTCAGGCCGTGGGCGTTCACGAAGTGCGAGTTCTTCATGCCGATCTTGGCGGCGTAGCTGTTCATCAGCGAAGCGAAGGCCTCTTCGCTGCCGGCCACGTGCTCGGCCAGGGCGATCGCGGCGTCATTGCCGGACTGGATCGCCATGCCCTTTTCCATGTCTTCCAGGCGCGCGGTCTGGTTGACCGGGAAGCCGCTGTAGCTGCCGTCGGTGCCGGCACCACCTTCGCGCCAGGCGCGTTCGCTCATCATCACCTGGTCATCGGGACGGACCTTGCCGTTCTTGACCTCGGCGGCGATCACGTACGACGTCATCACCTTGGTGATGCTGGCCGGGGCCAGCTGTTCGTTGATGTTCTCGCCTGCCAGCACCTGGCCGGTGGCGTAGTCCATCAGCACCCAGGCCTTGGAAACGCTGGGTGCAGGCGCCGGCGGCGTGGCCACGGTGGCGGGGGCAGCAGCGGCGGCAGGCGCCGGGGTGGCCGGGGTCGGCAGCGGCGTCTGGGCGGAGGCCAGGCCCACCACCAGGGTGGCGGCCAGGGCAGTGGCGGCGGAACGGAAATTCATGGGACAGCAGGCTCCAGGGGACGGCCGGAAAATGAAGGATGGGGCGAGGTGGCCATTGTAAGGCCGAGGTGGCAAGGGCCGGCAGCACCGGCCCGGGCGGAATCAGTCCTTGACGATCTGTGGCGAGCCAAAGCCCAGACCCGAGATGCGCCCGGCAAGTTCCGCCGCGCTGGCATGGTCGCTGGCGGGTACCCGCAGGCGCCACAGGGTACGACCACCGGCAGCGATGTCGCTGATGGTGGCACCGACGATGCCGGCAGCGTTGAGCTGGCCCATCGCCCGGTTGGCGTTGTCGCGGTTGGAGAAGCTGGCGACCTGCAGCATCACCGCGCCCACCACCTTCTGCGACAGGCTGGGGCTGCTGGCCGGGGCCGGGCCGCGCGGCATGGCGGTGGCCACGACCGGCGCTGCCGGACGCGACGCGGGTGCGCTGGGCGGCAGACTGCTGACCGCCACTTCCGGCATCGTGCTGACAGCGGCCTGGGTGGTAGCCGGCTGGCCGCGCTCGGGCGCGGCGTCGGCCGGCAGGCGCTTGACCAGTCGATCGATGTCGCTGTCGGCGACCGCACGTGCGGCGGGTGCGGGGCGTGCGCTGGCAACGGCAGCGGTAGCCGCTTCAGCAGCACGGCGTTCGCGGCGCGACGGCTTCTGCGCCATCAGGTTGGTTTCACCCGGCTGCACTGCGCGCACTTCCACGTTGCCGGTACCGCGCTGGGTGATGCCCAGGCGCACGGCGGCGGCGTAACTGAGATCGACCACGCGGCCATCGTGGAACGGGCCACGATCATTGACGCGCACGATCACCGATTCGCCGTTGTCCAGGTTGGTCACGCGGGCGAAGCTGGGCAGCGGCAGGGTCTTGTGCGCAGCGGTGAACTGGTACATGTCGTAGACCTCGCGGTTGGAGGTCAGGCGGCCATGGAACTTGGCGCCGTAGTACGAAGCGGTGCCGCGTTCAACGTAGTTGCGGGTGTCGTCGAGCACCTTGTACTGCTTGCCCAGCACCACGTAGGGCGACTTGTTGCCGATCGCCGAGCGATCCTCATTGGTCACCACCGGCTCAGGAATACAGGCCACGTTGGGCACGTAACTGGGCGTGGTGTCTTTCACGCCGGGCTTGTACAGGCCACCGGCGGTGTAGTTGCCACGGGTGGACAGGTCCTCGGTGGCCGCCGCGTACGGCGAGCCCTCCGGACAATGCGCCGGACGCCCACCCTTGCCCTGCACCACCGTGCCGGACGGCTTGCCACCGTGTCCGGCGGTCGCCGGCTTTTTCGGCGCGCTGCTGCAGGCGGCCAGCGCGAGGACGATCAATCCAGGGACCAGCCATCTGATGTTCATGCCGGGGGCAGCTCCTGTCCGGCAATGGCCTGCGACAACTGGAACACGGCCATCGCGTACATCTTCGAGAGGTTGTAGCGGGTGATTGCGTAGTAGTTCTGGAAGCCCAGCCAGTACTGCTTGCCGGTGCTGCCTTCAAGGGTGATCGGGGTGGCGGTGGCACCCGGCTGCACCGGCGCGCTGGGCTGGTAGCCGCGCTGGGCCAGGTCGGCCAGCGACCAGGTGGGCATCCACTCGGTCGGGTTGAACTCCTCGCGGCCGGCGGCGAGCGTGGCCGGCACGGCAACCTGGCCGCCGCGTACCCAGCCGCCCTTCTTCACGAAGTAGTTGGCGATGGACGAGAACACGTCGTCGTAGCTGGTGAACAGGTCACGGCGACCATCGCCGTTGCCGTCCACGGCGTAATCCAGGTAGCTGGAGGGCATGAACTGGCCCATGCCCATCGCCCCGGCGTAGCTGCCCTTGAGCGTGGTGATGTCCAGCTTTTCCTCGCGGCCGAGCTCGAACAGCTTGGCCAGCTCATCGCGGAAGAACAGCTCGCGGCGCACTTCGCGCTCCAGCTTGGCCGGGTCGCCACTGCGCGGGTAATAGAAGGCCAGCGTGTACAGCGCATCGAGCACGCGATGGCTGCCGGCATTCTTGCCGTAGCTGGTTTCCACGCCGATGATCGCCACGATCACTTCCGCCGGTACGCCGGTGCGCTGCTGCACACGGTCCAGTTCGGCGCGATGCTGGGCAAGAAACGCCTTGCCGCCATCGATGCGTGCCTTGCTGATGAACATCGGCCGGTATTCGTTCCACGGCTTGACCCGTTCGGCCGGCCGCGACATGGCAGCAATGATCGGCTGGCGCACCTGCGCCTGGTCGAGCACGTTGCGGATCTCGTCGGGCTTGAGGCCGTAGCGCTTGGCGGTGTCGGCAATGAATCTGGCGCGCGCGGTTTCGAACGGCACCGGGGTGAGATCGACCGGTGCTGCCGTGGCCGCGGTCGCTTCCGGCGCGGCCTCGGCCGGGCCGTGGGGCTTGGCCGCCGGGTGGCGCGGCGTACTGCTGGCCTGTGGCGAAGTCGGTGGGGACGTCGGCTGGGTCGCGCAGGCGACCAGGCCGAGGGTGAGCATGCAGGCCAGAGAACGTCGAATCATCACCGCAGGTTAGCAGGTCATGGATGAATTAAAACCCCTAACACCATGAATCACAACGATTTGCTCGCGTTCAGCACGAAATGTGAAGACGTTGTGATTGACCTGCCCCATTCAGGCAGAGGTTGCCGGTTGCGTCCCCATCCCCGCAGACGCAACCGGCCGCCGGACCCGGTCGGTACCTGCGCGGCTGCCGCTCCCCAGTGGCAGTGCTCCGCGCTCCTTGTACCCGTTGGATCAGTACTGCTTTCCCATCCGACGCCCCTCGCGCTGCATCAAAGACGGCGCGCCATGCCGAACGGGCCGCCATTGTGCAGGCCGATTGCGACAAGTCCATTGATCAGGATCAACGCGGCGTCAAAATGTGAATTGGCGCCCACTTTTAATGGAACTTCGTCAGCGGCGATGCTGCTGTGCGGCGTTGTGGGAACGATTACAGAAATGCGCGTGCGCAGATTCATGCGCGCATCGGCGGCGAAGGTCGGCGAACGGCGCAGCCCCTCGTGGGTGGGCGCAAAGCGATTCATGAGGGTTGGCCGGGTAGATGGGCTGCGCAGGGGACGCCGTGAACCCATCCTTGGGGGCTTGTCCGCGGCATCCATGCCGCAGACACCCCTGCGCAACCCATCTACCCGGCCACGGACAGGTTCCTGCAGCTTCCACCCACGCAAAGAGAAAAAAGAAGAGCGAAGAGCAACAGCGGGTCGCTTCGCTCTGAGCCGAGCGTGGGCTCGGCTCTACAGGAAGCGTGGGCAACCGGCCATGCTGCTTTTGCTTTTGATCTTCTTTTTCTATTCCGTGGGTGGCAGACCGAAGAGATCTGTCAGAGGGCGGTCGGGTTGGGTTCGCGGGGGTGTCCGCGCCATGGATGGCGCGGCCAAGCCTCCACGGACGGATTCACGGCGTCCCCCGCGAACCCAACCCGACCGACCCCACTGCGGCTTTTGCTTTCCGCGACCAACCAACCAACCCACGAGGGGCTGCGCCGTTGGCTGGAAACCTACGCGTGCACCGGCCGATGCCCCCGCACCGCCATCACCAGCCCGATCCCCGCCAGCAACGACACCGCCGAGGTGCCGCCATAACTGATCAACGGCATCGGAATGCCCACCACCGGCAGCAAGCCGGAAATCATCCCGCCGTTGACCAGCACGTACACGAAGAACGCCAGGCCGAGGCTGCCGGCCAACAACCGCGCGTGCGTGTCGCGTGCCTGCACCGCGATCGACAGGCAGCGCCCGACCACGAACAGATACAGCGCGAACACCGTCACCACGCCAATCCAGCCGAATTCCTCGGCCAAAACCGAGAACGCGAAATCGGTGGTGTACTCGGGCAGGAAATCCAGCGTCGCCTGCGTGCCGTGCCCCCAGCCCCTGCCCTGCAGGCCACCCGAGCCGATGGCGATGCGCGACTGCAGGATGTTCCAGCCGGTGCCCAGCGGATCGGCAGCCGGATCCAGGAAGGTCAGCACGCGATTCTTCTGGTATTGCCGCAGCAGCCCGAACCACGCCAGTGGCGCAGCCACCGATACCGCACTCAAGCCGGCCACCACCCAGCGCCACTGCAGTCCAGCCAGCAGCAACGCAAACACGCCACTGGCCGTCACCAGGGTGGCGGTACCCAGGTTGGGCTGCATCAGGATCAGCAGCGCTGGCACCCCGATCAGTACTGCGGCCGTCAGCACCGTGCCCGGCGATGGCGGCAGCGGCTGGCGGTGCAGATACCAGGCCATCATCAACGGCAGGCTGAGCTTGAGCAGTTCCGAAGGCTGCAGGTAGAACACGCCGAGGTTGAGCCAGCGCTGCCCGTATTTGCCGGTGCCGATCACATACACCGCCATCAGCGGCAGCATCGACAGCGCATAGATGGCAGGCGTCCACGCGCGCAGGCGCAGCAGCGAGACCCGCGACAACAGCCACATCGCTACCAAGCCCATCGCAAAGCGCATCGCCTGCCCCGCCACCGGGCCGTTCACGCTGTGCAGCACCGCCAGGCCCGCGCCCATCAGGATAAACAACGCGATCAGTAACGGCAGATCGATCGTGCGCACCGCCTCGAGGCAGCCGCCAAGCATTCGTTTCCATTTCACCCGTGGCACGGTAGCAACCGGCGCTTTCGTGAAGCTGTCAGCGCTGTTTGTCGCTATCGACACCCCCTGCAACAAATGCCTTTGGCATCTGCATTTTCCGGGCTTCAAATAATTCTGTGTTTCTCTTTGCGTGGGTGGCCACCGCAGGAAACTGTCAGAAGCCGGGCGGGGTGGATTCGCGGGGGTGTCCGCGGCATGGATGCCGCGGCCAAGCCCCCAGGGATGGGTTCACGGCGTCCCCCGCGAATCCACCCCGCCCGGCCAACCACGGCTGTTGCTTTCAGCGCCCACCCACGAGGGGCTGCGCCGATGGCTGGAAACTACCCGTAACCGCCATGCACCGGATTGTGACGACGCACCGCCATCACCAACCCGAACCCCGCCAGCAGCGATACCGCCGACGTACCGCCGTAACTGATCAACGGCATCGGCACACCCACCACCGGCAGCAGGCCCGAGATCATCCCACCGTTCACCAGCACATAGACGAAGAACGCCAGACCCGTGGCACCGGCCAGCAGGCGCGAGTACGAATCGCGCGACTGGCTGGCAATCCACAGACAGCGCCCGATCACCACCAGGTACAGCGTCAGCACCAGCGCCACGCCGATCCAGCCGAACTCCTCGCTCAGCACCGAGAACGCGAAGTCGGTGGTCTGCTCGGGAATGAAATTCAGGTGCGACTGCGAGCCTTCGCCCCAGCCCTTGCCGTCGAAACCGCCGGAACCGATGGCGATCTTCGACTGGATGATGTTCCAGCCTGCGCCCAGCGCGTCCATTTCCGGGTCGAGGAACATCATGATGCGGTCCTTCTGGTACGGCCGCAGCAACCAGAACCAGGCGACGGGCGCCACCGCTGCCACACCGCCCACGCCCAGCCCCACCCACCACCACGGCAGGCCGGCCAGCAGCAGCACGAACACGCCACTGGCGGCGATCAGCACGCCGGTACCGAAGTCCGGCTGCAGCATCACCAGCCCGGTCGGCACGCCGATGATCACCATCGCCACCAGCACCGTGTTGAAGCGCGGCGGCAGCGGCATCTTGTGCAGGTACCAGGCCACCATCATCGGCAGGCTGACCTTGAGCAGTTCGGCCGGCTGCAGGTAGAAGAACTTCAGGTCCAGCCACTGCCGGCCGTACTTGCCCGTGCCCAGCACGAACACCGCCAGCAACGGGATCATCGAGATGGCGTAGATCAGCGGCGTGGCCGAGCGGATGCGCAGGATCGGCACCCGCGAGATGCCCCACATCGCCGCCAGGCCCACGGCAAAGCGCACGCCCTGCGCCATCACCAGGCTGTCGCCGCCAGCACTCTTCAGGGTCGCCAGGCCGATCACCATCAGCGCGCCCAGGGCCAGGCACAGCAGCCAGTCGAGGCTGCTGAAGAACCGCTGCAGCATTTCCCCGGCCCAACGCAGGAACGCACTCATCGGGTGCCCTCCGCAGCAACCGTGGAACGTGACGTGGCCGGCAGTGCCGCAGAAGGATGCGTGGCCGGAGCAGGTGCCGGTGCCGGCGGCGGTACACCGACCACGACCGCATGCTCGCCCAGCTGCGCCGCAGCCGCGTCGCCGGCCTGGCGCGCACCCACGTCTTCGTTGTCGAACGCGGTGGCGCCGATCGCGGTCGTACCGCGTTCGCTGTCCAGCGGCTGCATGCCTTCGGGCATCTTGCCCAGCAGCCAGGCATCGAACACCTTGCGAGCGATCGGCGCAGCTGCCGAACCACCGTAGCCGCCGCCCTCCACGGCAATCGCCACGGCGATGACCGGGTTGTCGGCTGGTGCGAAGCCGACGAACAGCGCGCGATGGCGCAGGTGCATCGGCAGGCTCTTCGGGTTCACCGCAGCGGTACCGCGGCGGCTGATCACCTGTGCGGTACCGGTCTTGCCCGCCATCACATACGGTGCGCCGGCCGCTGCGCGCGCGCCGCTGCCACCGGGCTGCATGGTGCCCATCATGCCCTCGCGCACGGCCTGCAGGTTGCTCGGGGTCGGGCTGATCGGCTTGCTCTCGCCCTGCGGCATGGGCGTCCAGTCCGCATCGAAGCCGGCGCGCTGCTGCATCACCAGGTGCGGCTGGCGCAGCTGCCCGTTGGCAATGCCGGCCACGCCGTGCACCAGCTGCAACGGGGTGACCTTCCAGTCGCCCTGGCCGATGCTGGCGTTGACGGTGTCGCCGGGATACCAGCGCTCCTTGCGTGATTTGTACTTCGATGCCGGCGACGGCAGGATGCCGCCGATCTCGCCGGTCAGGTCGATGCCGGTCGGCTGGCCGAAGCCGTAGTAGCCCATGTAGTGGTCGAAACGCTCGATGCCCATGTCCAGGGCCAGCTTGTAGTAGTACGTGTTGACCGACTGGGTGATCGACTTGCGCAGATCGGTCCAGCCATGGCCGCCACGGTTGGCATCGCCCCAGCCCCGCGAGGTGCCGGGCAGGTAGAACATGCCGGTGGAAAGAATCTTGTCTTCGGGCCGGCGCACCCCGCTGTCCAGGCCGGCCAGGCCGATCAGTGGCTTGATGGTCGAACCGGGGGCCACGCCACCCAGCACCAGGCGGTTGAACTGCGGCCGCGAGGGATTCTCGTTGAGCGCCTTGAAGTCGGCGTGCGAGATGCCGTTGACGAACAGGTTGGCGTCGTACGACGGCAGGCTGACCATCGCCAGCACTTCGCCGGTGCGCGGGTCCATCGCCACCGCGGCACCTTCGAACTCGCCGAAGGCGGCCACCATCGCCCGTTGCAGGTCGGCATCGATCGACAGCCGCAGGTCGGCGCCGGACTGCGCGGCGACACGGCCGATGGTGCGGATCGCGCGGCCCTGCACGTTGGTCTCGACCTGTTCGTAGCCGACCTTGCCGCGCAGCTCCTGCTCGTAATAGCGCTCCAGGCCGGACTTGCCGATGTGGGTCAGCGCGGCATTGCCCTCGCCGAGGATCTCCAGGTCCTTGTCGTCGACCCGGCCGACGTAGCCGATGATGTGCGCGAACAGGTCGCCATAGGGATAGCGACGGGTCAGGTACGGTTCCAGCTCGACGCCGGGAAAGCGCCAGCGGTCCACTGCGAAACGCGCCATTTCCTCATCGCTCATGCGCAGCTTCAGCGTGACCGGCAGGAACTTGCGGCGCGCCTTGCGCGACTTGTTGAACGCTTCCAGTTCTTCCGGGCTGATCTGGATGATCTTCGCCAGCCCTTCCAGGGTGGCATCCATGTCCTTGACCTTGTCCGGGGTCACATCCAGGCGGAACGCCGGCACGTTCTCGGCCAGCAACCGACCATTGCGGTCATAGATCATGCCCCGCCCGGGCACCACCGGCCGCGGCTTGATGCGGTTTGCTTCGGATCGGGTGGCGTAGATGTCGTGGTCCAGCACCTGCAGCTTGAAGTACCAGCCGCCCAGGCCCAGCAGGCAGACCAGCACCCCGAAGAAGCCCAGCGCCGCGCGACGCCGGAACTGTTCGGCTTCGGCGTGCGGATTCTTGACCTGGCGACGCGGCAACATGGCTCAGCGCCCGCGCTTGCCGAAGCGCACCGCGTCCAGCAGTACGAACACCAGCGGCCATAGGCCCATGCCCAGCAACGGCGCCCACCAGTACGACCACGGCAGGGTCGGCTCGCCCACCAGGATATGGACCAGCGCGCTGACGATGCGATCGTTGAACAGCAGGCCGCCGATGGCCAGCATCTGCTGCGACATCGGGAAGAAGCGGATGCGCGCGCGGAAGCGCTGCAGGATGAAGGCCAGCATCACCAAGCGCAGCGCCTGCTCGCCCAGCACCCCGCCATACAGCAGGTCGGCGACGACGCCGCTGGCGAAGGCGATGCCGAGGCCGACGCGCTCGGGCGCTTCGATGACCCAGTAGGCCAGCACCAGTGCGAGCCAATACGGACGCAGCGGCTGCAGCAGTGCGGGCAACGGCAGCAGGCCCAGCAGCAGGGCCACCACCAGGCTGGCCGGCAGCACCCAGCGGTTGTCGCGAAGGCGGCTCATCGCTGCGCCTCCGGCTGCGGTTGGGTCGGCTGCGGCTGAGTTTGCTGCGGTTGCCGGCCAGCGGCCGGCACTACCGGGGAGCTGGCTGGGGGAGAGCCCCCCTCTTGTTGAGGGGGGCGCGCCGAAGGCGCGGGGGTAAGGGAGGATGCGCGGGCAGCCGGGCTCGTCGCAGACGAGGACGGCTGCCGGCCAGTGGCCGGCACTACCGGGGTAGCCTGCGTTGCTGCAGGCGCGGTGCCGGTCGGCAGCGCTGTGGCATCGGCCGGGCCACCGGGAGCGGCCTGTTCCATCTGCAGGCGCAGGTTCGGCGGAATGCGGATCGCAGCGCCAGGGCGCAGCAGCAGCACGTCGCGGCCACGATCGAGCTGCGCGGCCGGTTTCAGTTCGCCCACCAGGAAGGCATGGGTATCGTCCGGACGCAGCCCGGTGATGGTGCCGACCGGGAATCCGGCCGGGAAGCGGCCACCGAGACCGGACGTGACGATCTCATCGCCCACTTCCACGCCGGCGCTGAGCGGGATGTCGCGCAGTTCCAGCTTGTCACCGCGGCCGTAGACGATCAGGCGCACGCCATTGCGGGCCACGGTCACCGGCACCGCGTGGTCGGGGTCGGTCAGCAACAGCACGGTAGAGCTGCCCGCGGTCACGCTGATCACCTGGCCCATCAGGCCGCCGGAATCGATCACCGCCTGGCCGACGTGCACGCCTTCGCGGCTGCCAGCGTCCAGTACCAGGCGCTGTTTGACCGGGTCCAGGTCGATGTCCAGGATCGGCGCCAGCTGTACGTCCAGGCCACTGCGCTCGGCCACGTTCAGCAGTTCGCGCAGCTGGGCGTTGTCCAGCGCGGCGGTCTGCAGACGGGTCAGGCGGGCGTTGGCCAGCAGCAGCTGGTTGCGCAGCTCGCGGTTCTCGGTCACCAGCTGGCTGTGGCTGGCGGCGGTATCCCGCACCTGCCCGCCGAGCTTGCCGGGCAGGCCGGCCAGGGCCCACACCGGCTGCACCAGGCTGTTGGCCTGCTCGCGCAGACGCGCCAGCCAGCCAGCCTGGTCGTCGAGGACGATCAGGGTGATTGCCAGTGCGAGATAGGCCAGCAGCCGCAGCGGGCTGGCGGCATCACCGGATCGGGAAGCGACGGGAGGTCCGGCGTAGGGCGGCACGGCAGCGATTCAACTGGCAGAAGACGGAAGGGAAACACGCGGGCGCCCCGCCGGTGCCGACCCGCCGATGTGGCGGGCCGCACCCCGGAGGGGCGCTGCGGGCGCAGGCAGCCGGGACGGCTTATTCCGGCGCAAAGAACTCGTTGCCGTGCATGTCGACCAGTTCCAGCGCACGACCGCCACCGCGGGCCACGCAGGTCAGCGGGTCATCAGCCACCTGCACGTGCAGACCGGTTTCCTCGGAAATCAGGCGGTCCATGTCGCGCAGCAGGGCGCCACCACCGGTCAGCACGATGCCGCGCTCGGCGACGTCGGCGCACAGTTCCGGCGGGGTCTGTTCCAGTGCCAGCTTGACCGCGCTGACAATGCCGGACAGCGGCTCGTGCAGCGCTTCAAGCACTTCGTTGGAGCTGATCTTGATCATCTTCGGCACGCCCTCGGCGAGGTTGCGGCCGGAGATTTCCATCTCGATCGCTTCCGCCTGCGGGTAGGCACAGCCCAGTTCGACCTTGATGCGCTCGGCGGTGGCTTCACCGATCAGCATGCCGTGGTTGCGGCGCACGTAGTTGGTGATCGATTCGTCGAAGCGGTCGCCGCCGATACGCACCGAGGCGGAATAGACGATGCCGTTGAGCGAGATCACCGCCACTTCAGTGGTGCCGCCGCCGATATCGATGACCATCGAGCCACGGGCCTCGGTGACCGGCATGCCGGCACCGATCGCAGCCGCCATCGGCTCTTCGATCAGGAACACGTCACGGGCACCGGCCTCCTCGGCCGATTCCTTGATGGCGCGGCGCTCGACCTGGGTCGAGCCGGCCGGCACGCAGACCAGCACGCGCGGGCTCGGGCGCAGGAAGCGCGACTTGTGCACCTTCTTGATGAAGTGCTTGAGCATCGCTTCGGTGTAGGTGAAGTCGGCGATGACACCGTCCTTCATCGGGCGGATGGTGGTGATGTGGCCCGGGGTACGGCCGAGCATCTGCTTGGCCTCGGCGCCAACGGCTGCCACCGACCGGGTACCACCAATGGCGCGATCCTGGCGCACCGCGACCACGGACGGCTCGTTCAGCACGATTCCCTGCCCACGCACATAGATGAGGGTGTTGGCCGTGCCCAGGTCGATGGACAGGTCATTGGAGAACATGCCGCGCAGTTTCTTGAACATCTGGGAGTTGATCCTGAGGGGTGTCGCGCCCAACGCGGGATGGCGAAAAAATGGGCAGAAATCGAGGTCGACAAGCCTAGCAACCTGCCTGCCGCCGAGCAAGGAGAAAACTAGCTGAACCCGCGCCTTCACAGGCTTTCGGCCTGATCGGGCATCACCCGGTTCTGGCCCTGAGCGGCACCAGCGGGTAACCTTTGCGCCGTCGGGCGCCCAAGGGCGCCGTTTGCTTGCCTGCCGAAGTGGGCCGGCCCACCCCAAAATTCACCGCATAGGCTTACATCGATGTCCGCTCTGATCTGTGGTTCTCTTGCCTTCGACACCATCATGGTGTTCCCGGACCAGTTCAAGAATCACATCCTGCCGGACAAGGTGCACATCCTGAACGTGTCGTTCCTGGTGCCGCGCATGCGCCGCGAGTTCGGCGGCTGCGCCGGCAACATCGCCTACAACCTGCACCTGCTGGGTGGCGATCCGATCCCGATGGGCACGGTGGGTTCGGACTTCGGCCCGTACCGCGAGCACTTCGATGCCCTGGGCATCGACCTCACCCGCGTGCGCGTGATCGATGAGCTGTTCACCCCGCAGGCGTTCATCACCACCGACCACGACAACAACCAGATCACCGCCTTCCACCCGGGCGCGATGATGCGTTCCTACGAAAACCACGTGCGCGACGTGCCGGGCGTCAGCCTGGGCCTGGTCGGCCCGGACGGCCGCGAAGGCATGATCCAGAACGCGCTGGAATTCCACGAAGACGGCGTGCCGTTCATCTTCGACCCGGGCCAGGCCATGCCGCTGTTCAACGGCCCGGAACTGCGCGAGTTCATCGAGCAGGCCGATTACGTGGTGGTCAACGACTATGAGTCGAACCTGCTGCAGGAACGCACCGGCTGGAACGAAAAAGAGATCGTCAGCCGGGTCAAGGCCTACATCACCACCCGCGGCCCGAAGGGCGCGGTGATCCACACCCCGGAAAAGAGCTACGACATCCCGCCGGCGCATGAGCGTCGCGTGGTCGACCCGACTGGCTGTGGCGACGCATTCCGCGCCGGCCTGATCTACGGCATCCAGAAGGGCTTCGACTGGCTGACCATCGGCCGCATGGGCAACCTGATGGGCGCGCTGAAGGTCGAGCACCCGGGCACCCAGAACCAGCGCTTCACCTTCGATGAGTTCAATGAGCAGTTCAAGCAGCAGTTCGGTTACGCGTTGAACGCGTAAACGAACTGCCCGCGCATTTCTCCTTATCCCCGCGCCTTCGGCGCGCCCCCTTGAACAACAAGGGGGCTCTCCACCCGAGGCGCTATCGGGAATGCTTCTGGCGGGAATGCCTCTGGTAGGTGTCAACCTTGGTCGACACTGCCGGCCAGCGGCCGGCACCGCATCGCCGCCCCGCCATTCCGGCTCAGGGCCTGGCCTTCTCCGGCAAGCGGTACAGCTCTTTTTCGTAGGCCAGCGTGCCCCACATCGCGTAGGCATGTGCGCGCCGTGCCAGTTCCGGCCGCAGCGGCTGCGGCTGCAGCTGGTCGCTGGCCGGGTCGTAGCGGAAGCCCTGCGCGGGCTTGTCCGGCTGCAGGATGGCCACATCGTTGCCTTCCATCCACGCCAGATTGCGGTCGTACTGCATCAGCGCGCGTCCGGGCTGCAGCCGCTGCAGGTCGGTCAGGTCCTGTCCAACCGTGGGGGTGGCATCGGCAATGCCCAGCAGCGACAGCAGCGTGGGCGGCAGATCGATCTGGCTGACGATGCGGGAATCGCGGCGTGCCTCGATGCCGCCGCCGAGGATCAACCCGGGAATATGGAAGTTGCCGATCGGCACCATGTTCTTGCCGAACACCCGCGAATCATGGTCGGCCACCACCAGGAACACGGTGTCCTCCCAGTACGGTGAGGCCATCGCCTTGCGGAAGAACTCGCCCAGCGCGTAGTCCGCGTACTTGGCGGCGTTGTCGCGGCTCTGCTTCGGTTGCTCGTACAGGTCGATTCGGCCGTCCGGGAACTCGAAGGGATCGTGGTTGCTGGAGGTGAACACCAGGCCGAAGAATGGCGTGCCCTGCGCTTTCAGCTGCCGGAACTGCTGGTCGGCGCGAGCGAACAGATCCTCGTCCGACGCGCCCCAGGAGCCGACGAAGGCCGGCTTGCGGTAATCCTTGCGGTCCACGATGCGGGTGAATCCATTGGCGAGGAAGAACTCGCGCATGTTGTCGAAGTGGCTTTCACCGCCGTAGTAGAAGCCGGTGTCGTAGCCATGCCGCCCCAGCACATCGGCCAGGGTGAAAAAGCGCTGGCGGCTGGCAGGCAGCTTCACCACCGATTCGGCCGGGGTCGGCGGGAACCCGGTCAGAACCGCCTCGATGCCGCGCACCGAACGCGTGCCGGTGGCATACAGCCGCTCGAACGCCCAGCCCTGCCTGCTCAGGCGGTCGTAGTTGGGCGACAACGGTCGTCCGCCGAGACTGCCGATGAACTGCGCGCCCAGGCTTTCTTCCAGCACGATCACCAGATTGCGCGGCTTGCCCTGGTACTGCGGTGGGCGCAGCGCCAGGCTCGGCAATGCGTCGGAGACGTACGCCGATACCGGCAGGCCGCTGCTGGCGCGCAGTTCGCTGACCACCTCGGCTAGCGGCAGGTCACCGTAGACGCGAGAGGTTTCGCTGCGGGTCGCCAGTTGCCGCGCGGCATAACCGACGGTGTACAGCGAATTCAGCGGCAAGGCGTTGATGGTCGGGTCGGTGGAGAACGCCACCAGCGCCGGATTCAAGGGCCGATGACCCAGGCTGGAACGCACGCCCAGCGCCGCCAGCAGCAGCACCAGCAACGCCAAGGGCAGCCGCCACAGCCATCCGGCTTCGACTGCGCCTCGCGGGCTGTTGCCGGCCCAGCGCCGCGACCCGCGAAGCAATGCCCAGAACAGCACGATCACCGCGGCAACTTCGATCACCACGGCCAGCAGATGACCGCGCAGCAGCGTCATCCCGACTTCTTCGGGATAGATCAGATATTCTAGGAACAGGCGATTGGGGCGCAGGCCGTACTCGGCCATGAAGCTCGGCGTGGCCAGTTCCATGAACACCAGCAGCACGCTCGCCAGGATCAGCCACCACCGCAGCAGGTGCCGCCAGGCGCGGCCAAGCCGCCCGTCCACCGGCAGCAGCAGCGCCAGCACCGCCGGGATGCCGTACAGCAGGCACAGGGTCGACACATCCACCCGCAGCCCCTGCAGCAGCACCGTGGACCAGCCGTCGGCAGCACTCACCCGCGCGGCATGCCACAGCGACAGCCCCAGCCGGGACAACGACAGGGCGACCAGGCCAAACAGGAAGAAGGCGGCAATAGGACACAGACGCCGGTACAGCGACACCCACACAGCTCGGAGCATGAAAGGAATCCAGAAATGGAGCAAAGGACACCCATGCCCCATCCCTGGCAGCGGGCCACACCGGACAACGTGTTACCCGACACCACCGCCAGCGCAGCGAAACTTCCCGCCGGCACCTTCAGCATCCACCTCAGCTTCAACCGGGCTGCGGAAGTGCGCGGCGATGGTTCCGCAACCGTCTCCGCTTCAACCCCGGCGGGACACTCCAAGAACGTCCAGCCGGCCGCGCACAATACACTGTGATGACAGTCGGCAGTTGACCTCTGGCTTGCCCCCAGACTCCCGCCAGCGCGCGCAGAGGGCGCCGCGCTAGTGCCGCCAGCGCTCCAGCACCGCCGCGCAATCGGCCAGGTGCCAACACGCCATGCCCGGCCACGGGTTGTCCGGAGCGTTGACCAGCAGCGTGCGGCTGCCCGCCGCGCGGCCGCATTCGAGATCGAAGCGGTAATCGCCCACCATCACCACCTGCGCGGGCTCAACCTGCCAGCGCTGCTGGAAGTACTGCAGGCCGGCCGGTGAGGGTTTCGGCTCGGCCTCGTCGCGGCCGATGATGTCGTCTTCGGCAAAGACGTCGCCCAGCCCGATCGCCTGCAGGGTGACCTGCGCCAGGCTCCGCACGTTGCGGGTCAGGATGCCCAGCCGGCAGCCGGCGCCTTGCAGCGCGCGTACCAGCGCCACCGCTCCCGTTGCCGGCTGGGAAGCAGCGGCCAGTGCACGCTCGTGCGCCAGCAGCCAAGCGTGCTTGGCGCTGGCCTCTGTGGCCGGCAACCCGGCCAGGTGGGTGAGGATGTCATCCTCCTGCGGAATCGCCAGTTCGCGCTTGATCCGCGCGAAATCATGCACCGCCACGGTCAGCGTGCCATCCATGTCGAACACCCAGTGGCGGATCGCCGACAGCGACGACGCAGCCGCCGGTGCCTGCACGGTCAACGCCACCACGCCGGCATGCGGCTGGCATCCACGCCACCGGTCTCGAACACGGCCGTGCGCGTGCCACCGGCCTTGACCGGGAACTCGATGCTGATCGACTTGCCCTTGGCTGCCAGCTTCCACAACGCCTTCTGGTCGGTGATGAACATGGCGATCGCCTCGTCGGTCTTCGGCCGCCAGGCCGCCATGGAGACCGGCTTGCCGCCGTCCACTGTGACCTTCACCGTGCACTGCGGGCAACGGAAATCGCCGGCCTGCAGCACCAGGTAGGCATGACGCTTCCATTCGGGGTGGTCGCGGAACACCAGCTGCACCGGCTTGGCGCCGCTGCCATCCACATCCACCCGCTCCTTGCTGAAGATCTGCGCCGACACCTGGTTGCCCTTGCTGCCGACCGGAATCTGGTTGTACTGCCACAGCGCCTGCATGCGGCGCAGGTCGCGCGCGGCATCGCCCTTGGCCTTGACCTCGTCGAAGCCGGCGGCGATGCGCTCGGCGGCGGCGGTGTCCTTGTACTGGTCCAGCAGCGAGGCACCGTGCAGGCGCGCGCGCTCCCAATCCTGCGCGGCCACCGCCGTGTCGTACTGCTTGGCCACGTCCTCGGCCTTGGCCTCCTTCTGCGCCTGCGCGGCGGCAGCGGCGGCCTCCTGCGCCTTGCGTTCTTCCTCGGGGTTGCTGCAGGCGGCCAGGGCCAAGGTGCAGGCGGTGAGCAGGATCAGTCGTTTCATGGCGGAGTCCTTTACGGGTGCATTCCGATTCTATCGGCAGCGAAAAGCGGATACAGCAACGGCGGGTTTCCCCGCCGTTGCTGGTGAAGCAGCATCAGGTTGCCGGCCAGCGGCCGGCACTACCGATTACTTGGCTTCGGCCTTGGCCAGCATGTCCTGCACCGAGGCGGTGGTGATCGGGTGGTAGCCCGGCTTGGCCTTCTCGAACGCCTGCTTGGCCAGCTCCAGCCCCTTCGGGGTCTTCACCAGTTCAGCGTAGATCGGCAGGATCAGCTTGCGACGGCCGACACGCTCGATGAACACAGCGGCCGCTTCATTGGCCTGCTCGTAGCCGCTGCGGATGGTCAGCGGGTACCAGCGCATGGCGATCTCGCCATTCGGGGTGCCAGTGAAGTGGAACGCCTTGTCCAGCGTGGCCAGCTTGTCCAGCGGCTGGGTGGCGCCCAGGCCGTCGATGAAGCGGACCCATTCCTGGGTGCTCCACTCGGCAATCACCTGGCTGCTCGGCACGGTGCCGGCGCTGGCGAAGGCGATGCGCGCGGTATCGACGCTGCTGAAATTGCGCGACTGCGCCTTGGCTGCGAACGCCGGAATGCCCGGCTCGTCCAGCCACGCCTTCAGTTCGGCCTCGGTCACCGCCGACGGATTCTTCGGCAGCAGATTCTTCCTCAGGTACTCGACGAACTGGTCGGTGTTGGCGCTCTGGAAGGCGTGGTCATCGAACCAGCCGCGCAGGAACGGGTCGAAGGTTTCGCGGCCGAAGCGCTGTTCCAGGAATTCCAGGAACCACGACCCCTTGACGTAGGCCACCTGGCTCAGCGCTTCGTCCGGGTCACGTTCGTTCAGCGGCGGCAGCGCCAGCGCCTGGTCGGCCGGGCTCTTGTCCTTGATCTCGGC